>Ga0209931_1000920_pt1 | contig 16813 bp, 16 predicted proteins | sample SalPonR1_B_D1_MG_FD_185697 | JGI IMG/M metagenome (GOLD analysis project Ga0209931, IMG submission 185697) | Salt pond soil microbial communities from South San Francisco under conditions of wetland restoration - Salt Pond MetaG R1_B_D1_MG... ...
AACATTGCATCATAAGTAATTCGGGTGTTTGTGGTTAAATATATTTTAAGTATCTTCGATTAAAATTTAAAATAAAAAGACAGTGTAGTAGGAATAACTCCCGAACTACTCATATGCAAATACCGTTACCAAACATTAAAAGAAGCGAATGAGCATAATTAGACCAAGATTAAATGATTATCACAATATTCCCATTACACAAGAGGAAGTAGACTTTGCTATCCCTTTTGTTGATGAAGATATTCCATTATATGTTGACCCATTTCTTATGTGGAAATCGCCTTCAATGCAGGATAACTCATTGCACTTAGTAGTTACAAATTGTTTTAATAATCTTGGATACTTAATTTCAAAAGGCAAAGAAACAGACGCATTAGAAATACTTATTAGAGCTTCGGAATGTGACGAAGTCGGATTAGGGAATTCCAAAACAAAAGCAGGTAAAAGAATAGGCAAGAAATTAGCTAAAAAAGTCTTGAGTCAATTCACCTCGATACCTCAAATAATAAAAAATGGGTTTATACATTTCGAAGAAATACAACTTTTGGTTGATAACTTCTCCAAAGACCGAGTCAGTGATATTGCATGCAATTTTATTCAGTCATTTTTGGTCGATTACACCATAGAACAATCCGAAAAATATGGCATTCCAATTGAACCTGTGAAATTAGAGAATATTTATAATTCAAAAACAAATTCATTCGGTACGGAAGAAACACACTTGCCGATAAACCCTGAAACAAAATCTCCAATTTTATTGACGCCTAAAAGGTGGTTAAGACATATCCCTTGGATAAATACAGATGATTATTTTAATGACTACTATATAAAAAGTATTCATAAAGAGGGAGATGAATTTCCAGATAAAATAAAATTGTTAGAGTTTAACAGGCAAAATTATGATATCGTTCAAGCCTATACCGCAATAAAAGAGAAACAGTTTGAAAATTGCAAAAATGACCCACTTTTCACTCAAATTCCAGTTACTTCTGTTAAACGTAAGGTTTCGACCATTACAAAACTTCCAACAGGTAAGACTGATAATGCAGATAGAAAATTTGAAGATAATATTTGCCAGCTAATGGCATCATTACTTTATCCACATTTAGATTTTGCAAAAGAACAAAGTAGGACTGATTCAGGTGTTTTAATTCGAGACTTAGTTTTTTACAATAATACATCTGTTGATTTCTTAAGAGAGATTTATGAAACATATAGTTGTAAGCAAATTGTATTTGAATTAAAGAATGTTACAGAAGTCACAAGAGACCATATTTTTCAGCTTAATAGATATTTAAATGAGCAATTTGGAAAATTTGGAATCATTGTTTGTCGGAAAACACCGCCTAAGAAGATATTTAAAAACACCATTGATTTGTGGGCTGGGCAGAGAAGATGTATTTTAATTCTTGATGATAATGACATAAAGTTAATGGCTCAAGTTTTTATAAGTAAGCAGCGAAACCCAATAGAGGTGATAAAGAAAAAATATATAGAGTTTATACGAAGTTGTCCATCATAAAATTTTCATAATGAAACAAGCAGACATTAATAGTTTTGAGAAATGCCAAACTCAGCTAGAGGGTTTATTATCAGAGATAACACTTTTAGCAAAAAAATCTCCGAATGATGGAGTAAATAAATTCAAATTGAAGTTTATTAATGAAATTCTATTTAAGGCTAATAATGTACTTGGTAAAGCATATAAACCTTTAGAGTCCTTTGATGTGTTCGATGAAGATGAATTACCTTCGAATAGTGATGTAACGTTTATCATTTCTCAATACTTAAATTGTTTTGAAAAGCTGAGAGCTGATAATATTGTAATGGAACAAAAATATGATGGTAATAAATATGTTTCTGAGTGGTATTGGGTTATTGGTAATGAAAAATCGACAATTAAAACAGCTCCCCCTAAAAAAATAAAGTAATATGAAAACAAATACAACACTTCCAGCAGATGCAGATGTAGTAAAATTTCAAATGTGGAATGAACTTATTGAGTCTATCTATACGGAGATGAAAGAATTTTCCAAAAAGAAACCAGATGAAGCACTGAATGAGTTCAAAGTAAAAAATGTAAATCGAGTATTAGCTCAAATAAAGGACTTTCTTAAAAATGAGCCAACAGTTGATTTTTTAGATTTATTGGACAATGAAACTTTACCTTCTAATAGTGATGCTATTTTGATTATTGGTCAATTTAAGGCTGCAATGGATAACTATAGAAACAAATACACGACAAAATATAGAAACTGGATGACTGTTGAAAATCCAAATGGGAATTCCAGAGATTGAAAATAACATTTGGTAACAATGTGTATAGTGCATAAGGGTTTCAGAGGTTTTCGAGCGGTATCACCCGCATCAATTTCGGGTGGTAATTTGATAGGTTTAAAGTACGCAATCCCTTACGACACCATACACTCAACGTTGTTACAGGGCATAAAATTTCGGAAATATGAGAATCTTTTTATCAATTTTTTTGGTTTGTAGTTCATTTTTAGCAATTGCTCAAGATATTGATACTATGTACAGTTGGATGAGTAATCAGATTGTAGAAACGCATCTTATTGATTTGGATAAAGATGAAATATCTGACACAATTTTTCTTAAAGGACTGAATAAATATACTTATAACGGAAAACTTATAGACTTTGACCCAGGAATTGTTCAGGAATTAATTATTAAGTTTTCTAATGGTTCTAAATATGTTAATGACTTGCAGTTTGATACAATAGATAATGTATATACTAAGAGATTCGAAAATTTAGTTAAATCAAACTTAATTTATATTCCAAAATTCAAAAATGACAATCAATATGTTTTTATGAATGCGCCAAGTTATGGAAGCAGTATAGAAGAAATGTTATGTCTCAAAATTGATAGAACAGGAGTGTATGATACAATTATTCCTTTGCAAATTTATGATATTGCAGAAATAGATAAAAACAGTAATTTAGAAATTGTTGGAATAGAAAATTATGGTGATAGAGTTCTCTCACATACTAATTTTAGGTTAATCTTCTACTTTCCATTTAAAGTATATTCAATTGACAATGTTTCTTTCTTCAATGAGAAGTTAACGCTTGAATATCAGAAGAAACTTGAAAGTATATTTGGCAAGTTCAAGGATAAAACATATTTAGTTATTTCTCCACAGAATGATACAATCGCAATTCATCATTCTGAAGAATATAAATATAAATTGCAATTTCCAGAAGTTTCTGAAAAATTGTTTAAAAGAACAGATATTTCATGGAGAGAAAAATCAGATTTAAGATTGATGCGAAATGAAGTGTTTGCAAAATATGGTTATATATTTAATTCAAAAGACTTGAAAGAATATTTTGAAATGGCTAAGTGGTATACACCTCGATATAATGATGTAAATGAAGTTTTGAAACTGATGACAGAAACTGAATTGAAAAATATTGAGTTTATAAAAAAAATTGAAAAAGAAATTTAACGCCCTGTAACACTTGTTCAAACTACATGCGGGGGTTTGTGGTTTGCTGACAAAATATTATCTTAGTAAAGTTATTCAACGGTGGACAATGAAACGCGGCGGAAACCCGCACGTAGCTTAACAAGAGACCGTTGGCAAACATTTAACGAGAGAACTGCAAAATGATAGATAATCAAATACAAATAGACTATAGATTAATTGATAAGAGTGAATTATCTAAAAAAAATGGATTGATTTCTAATTTTGAGATTACAGTTGATTCTTGCAAAGTGGAATTAGATTATGAATACAAAGGAGAACCAAATAATAATAGGATTCAATTACAACTCTCGGGAAAAATAAACCAAAAGAGCATAATCGCCGACTATGGATTAAATCCTAATATTGAACTGCCTTATCAATATCCAAAAAGCTTTGAATTAAGTGATACAAATGGCGATTTTATTGCAGTTCCTCACAATCAAGGTATTTATCTTATTCGAGTTGACAGTAATAATAAACACTTGATTAAATATCAGACAAATAAATTTCAGACTTGTTTCTTTGTTGATAATTTGTTTGTATTAGTCGAGGACAAAGGATTTAAAATTGTGGATTTGGCTGACTTTAAAGAGTGTTTAATATTGTTTGATAATGAGCAAAAGGTTTTTATAAATGCGATACAGTTACAAGGAAATCAGATTTATACAATTATCCAAGATGTGGAGATTAACCAAATGAAATTATTTGTTTTCGATAAATTAAACTGTTCAATTGATAATTATTCAGAATATAATCTTGCTGACTTAATAGAATCAAAACATCTCTCAGAGAGCCTTAAATATGAAAAAGAGACAAAATTAGCAGGGATTCCCGATTTTCATTACAACTCACTTATTGATAGCTGGAGATTTGTTACAAATAATAAATGGAATTCCTTGATTGGTAGAATTGAGGATTGGTTGCAACCAGAAAAACATGGAGATTATTTTATCCGAAAAGAGCGATATGATTATATTGAACTTGATATAAAAACGTTTGCCAACAATGTATATACAAAATAGGCGAAATAGTAGTAAATTCAAGGATTGTAGCCCGCTTCAGCTTCTCAACGGTTTGATAAGTTTGAAGCCCGCAATCGCCTACTTTGCATATACTCAACGTTGGGCATAATACCCAGGACAGAAACTCAGATATGATTTAAAATTGTATTTTGATTTTTAACAATCAGATTAGAATGAGATATTAGTATTAAGGAAAAGGACAATTAGATTTTATTATTAAATGATTTATGAAAAATATAACCAAAAATTTAAAAAAGCTTAAAAACATGAAAAATAGTAAACAGATATTATTAGGGTTGATAGTTACAATTTTAATATATACAGCAGCAATCTTTTCAGGTAATAACTTGCATCTTAAAATAGACTTTATCCCAGACTCCTTTGTTACACATACTGTAATGATTATTCTATCTTTTATTGTAATTTACCTTTTTAAAGAGACTGTAAATTATAGAATTTCGGTACCTAAATTCAAGCAGATATTAAAACCTATTTTATTTGGATTTCTAGCTACTGTAATTGTCAACATAACGATGTCGATTATTATGAATCTCTTAGCCTCTGGGAATGGAAGTACAGGCGGAAACGAGGCACACCCTCTATTGACTCAGATGTCACCATTTCAAGTTTTTCTATTTGTTTTTATTTATGCAAGTATTGCGGAAGAAATTTTATATCGTGGATTTTTATTAAATATTTTATCTCCGCTAAAGACAAAAGGAATATTGATATTTAAGAGAAAGGTAAGTGTTTCTGTAATGATAAGTGCGGTCATATTTGGACTTAGCCATTTGATTTTGATGACAATTGGAGCAGGAGGTATGTTTTTAGTAAAAGTTGTGGTGTTTACGACTATACTTGGATTAATTGCTGGATATTATCAGGAAAAATATGAGAATAATGCACTTGCAATAATTGTGCATATGGCAGGAAACATATTAAGTATTGTAGGAGTGATTTTAATGAGTTCATAAATATGTACTATGCCCAACACGCAATAAAAAACATAGGGCAGAAAGTGCTAAATTTGAACGATATAACATTTAATAATCGGCTTGGTAATTTGATAGTTTAGTGCTTCAATATGCCCTACGTTTCTTATTGCCAAACGTTAGCGGTAACCACTTAAAAAAACACACTTTTATGAGAAAAATTATTTTGATTGTTATTTCCTTATTTTTTGTTGAATCATTAAATGCTCAAGTTGACAACCAGAAGCATATTGAAAGAATAATCGATGTCTTTTATAAAGTCGATACTTCAAATCTGATTTTAAAGAATGTTTTACCAACGTATGCTAAACTTGATACTTCAGATATTTTATATGAGTTAATTTATGGAAATTATAATTACTCGTCTACTTTATTGAATTATTCATTAAAATATCCACCACAGGAAATAAAAATTCAATCCTTAGAAGAAGTAGAAAATATAATTGATAGACTTAAAAAGGAGTTTTCTGATAAGCTTGTTAGCAATAGAGATTATATGTTTTCATTGAATTATTATTTGAAATTTAAGACAGATAATGAAATTGGAGAAAGAGATAGTATCCAACTAGACAAGTTAATTGATATAGCAAGTAAGTATTATTATGTGTACAAACTAGAGAATGATAGTTCAATAAAATTTTCATTTTGTGGTGGTGGAGCAAATCCTTTTCTGAAACAACCAGAACTTTCGACGAACATAATTGCTGAGTCTTATGCTTTTAACGCACTTGGAAAGTTATTAGTGAAAAGGGATTTTTCGTTAATAAGAAAAATGGAAAATGAAATTGAACCTATATTATTGGATACATTGAGCCATATAGAATCTGAAATACCCACTGAGAAGAAGTTAGAGTTACTAAGACAGATTACTTGGAATGAGATGAAAAAAGATGAGAGAATAAAAGATGCTTTATTGGAAGCAGAAAAGCAATCAAAAAATATAATTCCATTGAAAATTATTTATTAACAACGTGGCAACCGCTAACACGTGTTCAAGTTCAACGCGGGGGTTTGGTAGTTTGCTGACTAAGTTTTATCTTAGTAAAGTTGTTCAACGGTGGACAATGAAACAAGGCGGAAAGCCCGCGCTAAACTTAACACGGGACCGTTATAGGTAATTTTTTTTGACATGAAAACACTACTTACATTTTTAGTTATTTTGATTGGCTTTTCTTGTTTTGGACAAGTATATGAAATCGAACTTGACAGTGCAGAAGCAGCACAATTGTCTCAGAAAAGAGACTACATAAAAGAGCTCAAAAGCATTGTCTTAAATTATTATGACAATTTAATTGTTGAAAAGACTGGTATTCAAGATATAAACAAAGCTTATCATATTTTCTATGATACTGTTTTGCATAGTAAGGATCATATAGAGTATATGGAAAATATAAAAATGAATCAACGCGATCTTGACAGTTTAATTGTTTTAGCTGTTGATAATGGATTATTTCTGAAAATCTGGAAAATCAGTTATTCATTACCAGGTTCTGGTAATTTATCTTATGAGATAGCTTACCAGTATGAAGGTGTTTATAGCCACTTTCTGAAAAAGCTAGGTAAGAAAAAGAAGGTTATTAAAGAATACCTTGCTGATTGTGAAATGGCTGGAGAAATTCCATTATCCATTGTTTATGGTTTCCCAAATATTCATTCGCAATTTGACTTTTCAAATGAGAACATGAGACTGTTTTTTGCAATGCATTTTATAACATCATCATATACACAATATTTCAAAAAAATCTACCTATAACAGCTGTTCAAAAATAATGCGGGGGTTTGGTAGTTTGCTGACTTAATATTATCTTCGGTTAGGTTTTCAACGGGGGACTGACAAGTAAGGCGGGGGAAACCCGCACAATTTTTAACAGCGTACCGTTGTGTGTAAGTTTATGAAATCACAATCTTATTAATTAACAATAAAAAATAAATTATGAAACAATTATTAATTAAACAGGCAATTTTCCTACCGATTATTTATTTTGCCAGTATTATAATTGCAGGATTCTTTGCTAATGATTATAGCCATTTGGGACAACATGCTAGTGAATTAGGAATTAACACGAGCAAAACTGCTGTGATTCTATTTCAAATAGGAATTATATTGACAAGTACATCCTTGTTTTTATTAGCATTAGGATTATTAATAAATTTTAAAAATAGATTTTTAATATCATCAATTTTGGTATTTGCTTTTGGCGTGACTTTTATTTTTGGGGCTATTTATCCAATAAATTCTCCCTGGCATGGAGTTTATGGACTTGGATTATTTATAATGATACTCCCCTTTGTTTTTCTTTATGAGTTAAATAATTTAATGAATAACAGAACAATTTACAAATTATCAATTGCCGCTGGTTTTATAATGTTTTTTTATTTATGGTCGATGGTAGCTCGATTAGACCCAGTAAATTATCGTGGTTTAACTCAAAGACTATTTGGAATAGTTGTCTTTGGTTGGTTCTCCTTTATTTCATATCGACTTAATGAATTGCTAAAAAAGCATGATATTAATTAAAACCTACACACAACACACAATATAAAACAGTTGGGGTTCAGTGGTTTGCGAGGGTTTGGTTCCCATTTCAGCATTCTTGTCGGTGGACAAGTACGCAGCCCGAAAACCCAACCGTTTCATATTGTCAACCGTTGTGTGTAAGTTTATGAAATCACAATCTTATTAATTAACAATAAAAAATAAATTATGAAACAATTATTAATTAAACAGGCAATTTTCCTACCGATTATTTATTTTGCCAGTATTATAATTGCAGGATTCTTTGCTAATGATTATAGCCATTTGGGACAACATGCTAGTGAATTAGGAATTAACACGAGCAAAACTGCTGTGATTCTATTTCAAATAGGAATTATATTGACAAGTACATCCTTGTTTTTATTAGCATTAGGATTATTAATAAATTTTAAAAATAGATTTTTAATATCATCAATTTTGGTATTTGCTTTTGGCGTGACTTTTATTTTTGGGGCTATTTATCCAATAAATTCTCCCTGGCATGGAGTTTATGGACTTGGATTATTTATAATGATACTCCCCTTTGTTTTTCTTTATGAGTTAAATAATTTAATGAATAACAGAACAATTTACAAATTATCAATTGCCGCTGGTTTTATAATGTTTTTTTATTTATGGTCGATGGTAGCTCGATTAGACCCAGTAAATTATCGTGGTTTAACTCAAAGACTATTTGGAATAGTTGTCTTTGGTTGGTTCTCCTTTATTTCATATCGACTTAATGAATTGCTAAAAAAGCATGATATTAATTAAAACCTACACACAACACACAATATAAAACAGTTGGGGTTCAGTGGTTTGCGAGGGTTTGGTTCCCATTTCAGCATTCTTGTCGGTGGACAAGTACGCAGCCCGAAAACCCAACCGTTTCATATTGTCAACCGTTAACGGTAACCTTAAAACTACAGTAGCCAGATGGAAAAGATTGTAAGATATCATGAAAAAATTTTGGATTATGTTTTATCTCTACGAAAGGATAATCCAGAACTATATTTTGTTCCAAGAAAAATTAATAATAAAGGTCGATTAGATAAAGGTTATTGGTTTTTAGGTAATGAACATTATTGTTATGTTTCATTTTGGAATGGAACAGACTGGAAAGAGAAAATACATAATATTGGGTTTGTCGTTCTAAAGAATAAAAAATCATATATTGAGCTTTCAGCACAGGATTCAAAGCAGAAAGCTGTTTTCTTAGAAAAAGTAGCCAAGAAAATTGGTGGTTTTAGAAAAGACAAATCTAAAGATAAATGGCATAGAAGTTTTGAAGGAACAGACTATTTAGAGAATCTTGAATTTTTTATTAAAAATATTAAAAAGGAAATTGATAAACTGATAAGTGAAGAGAAGCCTAAAAGAATTAGCCTTATTGATAAGTCTTTTTATAATAAATATATAGGAAATATTATTAGCAAAAGAGAATCTCAAATTGAATTTGGCGAAATAAATAAGGTTGCAAGAATTTGTTGGAATACTGAAAATTGGAAAAGACCTTCTGGTTCAGTGGGCAAATCAATTTCAAAAGATTCTTATGAAAATATTTATGGTTATGGTCATGAAGAGTGGTTATTTGATAGATCGAGAATTGTTAATGGATACCATTATGCGTTTCTTGAGCCTTTAAGGTTAAAGTCAGATAAACATGAAAATAATATTTATAACCTTTCTTTATTTACTATAAATAACCTTAATAAGAAATATTATGTTGGTAAAATTGAAAACGTTGAATGTATCTCACCAAACGAATCTGTCGAAATTTATGAAGTATATAAGGAAAGAGAATATATAGAACAAATGAAATCAGATATTGAAAAAGTTGGTGGAGATTGGGAAACATTTATATTTACTGAACCACAAAAATTTTTCAATATAAAATTTAAATTCAAGGATGTAATTTTATCTGAAGAATTAGAAGAAATATCCTCAGAAGATATAAACATAACAACTAATAGATTTAAACTTTTACCTCAAAAGAACTTTATTTTAAATAGTACTGTCGAAGAAACAGAAGATTTATCTGAAGGAAACAAGAAAAATACAAAAAGGAGAAAGAGAGTTTTTAATGGAGAATGTGAGTACGACCCCTATCATGATAAAATGCAAAATGCGCTGAAAGATTTATTGGATAATTCTGGAAAATATAAACTTGTTCAAATAGAAAGAGATAGAGTTGACATAAAGGCTAAAACAAATGATGATGATTGGCACTATTTTGAAATAAAAACAGATAATCCAAAATTAAGCATTAGAAAAGCAATTGGTCAAATCATGGAATATGCATATTATCCGAATTTTAAGAAAGCGGATAAATTGATAATTATTTCAGATAACAAACCAAATGTAGAAACCATAGAATATCTTGATTTTATTAGAGACGAGTTTAATATTCCATTAACTTATCAAGCTTTTGATTTGGAGAATAATGAGTTATCGAAAGAATACTAAAACGGGCAACCGTTAACACGCGTTCAACAAAAATGCGGGGTTTTGGTAGTTTGCTGACTAAGTTTTATCTTAGTAAACATTATCAACGGGGGACTGGAAAGTAAGGCGGGGGAAACCCGCACATACTGCTATGGCGGGACCGTTACAGGTAATAATTTTAAATGTCTCGAACAATGAGTAAGTTAATATTGACAGTAATAGTATTAATTTTTGGTATAAGTCTTACTACGATAGGACAGGGAAAAAGTGAAGATAGGCATCCAATTGACATTAAATTGTTACAATGTTTTGATACAGACTCAAATTTTATGACCACGACGGGAAGGATTCATTGTTATGAAATAGCGAAAGAAGACTGGGAAAAAGAGTTGAATATTCATTATGATATATTATTAAATGTTCTTGCCGAAGGTGCAAAAATTAAGCTTAAGAAATCACAAATAAAATGGTTTGAATTTCGAGATTTGGAATATGAATTTTCAAATGAAATGTATTTGGATATTAGGAATAGGAGTACCATGAGTAAAGAATTTAACGCAATTACAAAATATGAGATTGTAAAAGCCAGAGCTCTTGAACTGAAATCGCATTATGATTCGTTTACCTTTGAATGGATTATTGAGTAATATTCAATAATATATAATAATTTAAAAACTTAAGTTATTAGTTTTTAAAATTACAACCTGTAACACGTGTTCAAGTTCAACGCGGGGGTTTGGTGGTTTGCTGACTTTGGTTTATCTTAGTAAAAGTTCTTAGCGGTGGACTGATAATTAAGGTGGGAAAATCCCGTACAGGCTTGTAAACAAGGACCGTTAGCCTTCATTAAAAAACAGAATATGAAACAAATAATTTTATTGATTTTTACATTAGTGCTAATAGCAACTAGCTGTCAGAATGAGAAACGAATTTCTAGCACATCAACTTTAGAAGTTTATGCCGACTCGCTATTTCTAGTCAGTATCGATAGTTCCCAAATTGCAGGAGGCGCCATTTTGGTGCATCAAAATGGAGAAACCCTCCTCAAAAAATCGTATGGCTATGCCAGTTTAGAGTTATCGGTACCAATGCCTTCTGATGGTATTTTTGATATTGGCTCTGTAACTAAACAATTCACAGCTGCTGCAATACTTAAATTGGTTGAGTCAAAAAAACTTTCTTTGGATGATGATTTTACAGATTATATGGAATTTAATACCAGAGGAAGAAAAATCACCATCAATAATTTACTTAATCACACATCTGGAATTCCTAGCTATACAGAAATTCCCGAATTTTGGAATTTGTCAATTCAAGAACATCCTCGTGATACTTTAGTATGCATAATCGAACAAAAAGACTTCTTATTTGAACCAAACGAAGCTTTAATTTATAACAACTCTGCTTATTTTTTTCTTGGATTGATTATAGAAAAAGTTACGGGAAAAAGTTATGAGGAGTTTTTACAACAAGAATTTTTTAAACCTTTAGGGATGAACAATACAAGCTACTGTTCGAATAAAAAAGTAGTTAATAATAAGGTTTATGGCTATGAATATACGCCTAATGAACTTGAGCAAAAATCCTACTTAAATTATACATGGCCTTATTCAGCAGGTTCACTTTGCAGCACGACTGAAGATTTACTCACTTGGATGATAGCTTTACACACTGGAAAAGTACTGACAGAGCCAATGTACCTGTCTATGATTAGTCCAGAGAAGTTAAATAATGGGAATAATGTTAGTTATGCTAAAGGATTAGTCAATTTTTCAAATTATGGACACAAAGAAATAGCTCATGGAGGAGGAATCAACGGTTTTCTTTCCGACACCCGATATTTCCCCGAAGATGATTTATACATTATATGTTTAGTAAATACTACTGGACCTAAAGGGGGCAATTTCTTTGCAGATGAAATCACTTGGAAACTACTAAATAAAATAGAATACAAGCATTCCGATTTGGATATCGATTCTATCGATATTCAAGGAACTTATACAGGTGCGATAAGAGGTTCAACGAAATCACTTAAGGTTAAATCAATAACAAACGGCATTACCATACAATCAGTGGGAAAAGAAGAAATTGATACTTTAAAAGTATATGTTGGTAACAATACTTGGATGGATGGAAATAATAGAATTACTATCAAAAATAACGAGTATCATATAGACAATAGGTATAATTATTACATTCTAAAAAAGGAAAATAAATAACGAAAGGCTAACATTGTATAAGCGTAATGCGGGCTAAACGGCTAAAATTGAGCTTTTTTGCTCCTATTATAATTTGCAGTTTGAGGGACAGTGAATTGCTCCGAAATCCCGCACTACGCTTATACTTGGCCGTTGTAAACAATTTAATGAATAAGCTTTTATCAAGTTTATTGAAATCAGAATTTGACTAAATAATATAAAATATAGAAGAGAATATGAATGATAAATCAAAAAAAGAGATAAGCTTTTTGAAAGTATATTCAGGATTATTAACAGTTGCTTTATTTGGCACCATTTTTTATGTAATGAACCAATCTAAAGAAAAAAGCTTTAAAGAAATTACTGTGGAGCGAATTAATATTGTTGAAAACAATGGTGATTTAAAATTAGTTATTAGCAATAGTAAAAGACAGCATCAAGGAATTTTAAATGGAAAATCATTACCGAAAAGAGAAAGACAAGCTGGGCTGATTTTTTTCAATTCAGTTGGCGATGAATGTGGAGGTTTAGTATACGATGGAAATGACAAAGAAGCTGGATTAGTTCTTTCAGTAGATAAATACAGGGATGACCAGGTAATGCAACTGCGATACATTGAGAATACAGAAAAAGATGCTAGAACATATGGCATGCAATTCTGGGATTATCCAAAAGAAGATGGATTCGATGAAAGAAATAAAGCTTTCGAGGATTTGCAAAAAATAAAAGACAATAAAGAAAAAACAGCAGCATATCTAAAAATGAAACAAGATGGCTTATTGCCAGAAGATAGAATGTTTGTTGGTAAAAAAATGAATAAAGATGTAGGATTATTTATAAATGATAATAAAGGAAAACCAAGAATAAAAATATACATCGACAGTGATAATAATCCAAAAATAGAACTTCTAGATGAGGAAGGCAATGTTCTGGTAAAATAATAAACTGTTTACAACAGCTGTTCAAATTCAATGCGGGGTTTTGTAGTTTGCTGACTAAGTTTTATCTTAGTAATGTTATTCAACGGTGGACAATGAAACGCGGCGGCAACCCGCACTTAAATTTAACAGCAAACCGTTGGCAATAATTATACACATCAGTATGACATAGTAAAAACCAAATCGTTAAATAATAAACAATTTAAATTATATTTTATAATGAAATATACTATCCTAGCCATTATTTTTTTTATTTTTTTCAGTTGTAATACTGAAACAAAATCTAAACAAGAAAAATCAGAAATTCCAACAAAAACTCAGAAAAGACTTAAAAAAAATGACCTTCCCATTGAAATAATACAAGCAGAAGTGTCATATTTAAGTAGCCCTATACATGTTAATAATACTACTCAATTAAACTACGAATTGAATATTCTGAATAATTATAGAATACCCTTAAGTTTAAAAAAGGTGGAGATTTTTGATTTGCAAAACAATGATATTCCAATAACTGAATTTGATTCACTCTTCATTGAAAAAAATTTTGAGAGACCTGGGGGTAATAATTTGGATGATTTGAAATTGATTTCGGGTAATGAATATGGAGTTTTACATATTAACCTTGTATTTGACAAGAACAAATCAGTTCCGGAACAAATATTTCATAAACTCTATTTCGAAAGGTTAAATAAAAAAAATGAAACTATTGTGCACCCGATGGAAGTTGCAATTGTTAATGTTCCAAAACCCACCGAACTTTTACTGGGATTACCATTTAATAAAAAGGGAAAATGGCTGTACGGAGCCGATAGTCATAAAGGAAGTAGGTTTATAACAGAAGGTAAGGCCACATACCCTCAGAGGTTTGCTATGGACTGGGTATTTATTGGTAATAACGGATTGTTGGCAAAAGACGATATTAAAAAGAATAAAAATTGGAGTACATATGGAGTTGAATTAACTTCGGTTGCAGATGGAAAAGTTGTTGATATAAAAGATGGAATAATAGAAAATGAGCCATTATCTGAAGATATGGCCGTGCGCATAACCAAAGAAACTATTGGTGGTAATTATATTATCATTGATATTGGAAACAACATCCATGCTCTTTATGGACATTTAATTCCTAACAGTCTCAAAGTAAGCATTGGAGACAAGGTTAAAAAAGGACAAGTTTTAGGCTTGTTAGGCAATAGCGGAAACTCTGATGCTCCGCATTTACACTTTCATTTAGAATCTAAATCCAATGCCTTTTTAGGTGGAGAAGGAATACCTTATTTAATTACTGAATTTACTCAGTTAAAAAAATACTCAGTAGAAGAATTTAATCAATTATTTAATGGAAATAATGTTTCATTAGACTCTTTAAAACCAATAGAAAAAAGTAATGAACTCCCGCGTGGATATGGATTAATTGAAGTTAAATAACTATTGCCAACAGCGTATATAACTTATGGCGGGTGAAGTGATAAATCCAAGCTTAGTGCTTTTAAGTAAATTTGGTGCGAGCCGACAAGAAAGTGCTTCGAAAACCGCCACAAGTCATATACGCAAAACGTTAGCGGTCATGCTAATGCAAACACATTCAAAATGAACAGACAGAAAAAGAAATATTTTAAAAATTTAATCATTATAGGCATTCTATTTACCTTGACAAGTTGCGTTGACAAAACAACTGACAAAATCTTAGACAACTGGCTTAATCAATTACTTGAGCAAAAGGACTATTTTAAACTTCGTGAGCTTTTAGAAAGTAATGAAGATAAACTTACAGAAGATAGACTATTATATTATAAGGCTTTTGTTACAAAAGCTTTTGGAGAAAAAGACCAATCGAATAAACATATCAATGTTTTATTGAAGAAGTATAAAAATGAATTTAACGACTCGACAATAAAAAGCTTACTGGACTTAAAAGCAGCCAATTACTTATATAATTATGATTACAAAAAAGCATCAGGCATTTTTGCAAATATACTTAATGTCTATTCAAACGTGTTAGACAGTACGGATATAGCCGATTACAAGAATGTAAAAAATCTCTTTAAGACGTTTTCAAACGTAAAGCCACAAATTATGCACAAAAATAGTTTGATAAAAATAGCTTCTTACAGAAATAAATTCAATCATTTAATGACACCCGTTAAATCAAATGGTGTTTCCGAAGACTTTATTTTTGATACAGGAGCGAACTTATCAACCATTTCAGAAAGTCAGGCTAAGAAAATGAACTTAACCTTATTTGAGCAAAATGTTGACGTTGGTTCTTCTACTAAAATTAATGTTCAATCAAAATTAGCGGTTGCCGACAGTTTATATGTTGGTGATATTCTTTTTGAAAATGTGGTGTTTTTAGTTATGTCAGACGACCAACTTACTTTTCCTGAAGTTAACTATAAGATACACGGCATTGTTGGTTTTCCTGTTATTCATCAATTAGAGGAAGTTCATTTGCATAAAAATGGAAATATTACTGTTCCAAAATCCCCAAAAGAAAAGAAACTAAAAAATATGGTTCTAGAAGGACTTAATCCAGTTGTAAAAATAATCTCTAACAATGACACTTTACTTTTCACTTTCGACACAGGTGCAAAAAATTCAGAACTATCTTTTAAATATTTCAATGAACATAAAGGTGAAATAGAAAATCGAGGAGAATTACAAACAAATGAAAGAAGAGGCGCTGGCGGACAAACAACAATTAAAGAATATTTACTCAAGAACTTTCCAATGAAAATTGGCACAAAAAATACAACGCTAACAGAGATTTCTGTAACGCTTGAAGAATATGATTTTAACAAATATTTTGACGGCAATTTAGGCCAGGATGCTTTTACTCAATTCAATACATTAGTCATTAATTTCAAATATATGTATGTTGACTTTGAGTAGAAAAGAAGAACGAACCGCTAACAAAATGTAAATGTAATGCGGATTTCAGCGGGTAATTCAACTATTTCTCGTTGTTGCAACACCGACAATTCCTCTTTGACGACTTTACAGAAAATTTGAAATATTGAATAAACGAATTGGCTCAGTGCGTTATTGAAAGTTTCGTACTTTTAATCCCGCACTCCACTTACATAAACCGTTGGCGCCATGGATGTTTGCAAAAAACAAACGAAACAAACAAAATTTTTGAAATAAACGAAACAATATTTCGAATATTTCGTTTATGTTTGTAGAAACTATTAAAACTTTGCGCTATGGAAC
>Ga0209931_1000926_pt1 | contig 16769 bp, 16 predicted proteins | sample SalPonR1_B_D1_MG_FD_185697 | JGI IMG/M metagenome (GOLD analysis project Ga0209931, IMG submission 185697) | Salt pond soil microbial communities from South San Francisco under conditions of wetland restoration - Salt Pond MetaG R1_B_D1_MG... ...
TCAATTTGCTCACATCAAGTCTTATGCAATGCATTTCCATCTCGGGATTTTTTTTCCCCTCTCTTATTATTAATTTACCTATCTCATCAAAACTTGTTGCATTACTTAAATCAATGCAATAAGAATTTACTGCAGTTTGAACCATATGAAAATGACTATCAATAAAACCAGGGGAAACTGTACAACCCTTAGCATCAATTAATACTGTATCTTTACCTGCATATTTTTCGTACTCATTGCCCATTCCTACAGTAAATATTTGATCTTTTTTAATTGCTAACCAATCAACAACTTCTCCGTTATCCATAGTTTGGCATTTACCATTATAAATAATTTTATCTACATTCATACTCTACCTCTTAGCTTATACTATACAATTATTATACATTAGTTTTATAAAATCGCAAGAATTTAAAGTCTTTTATCATTTACGAAAACGCCTTCTAATTTTTTTATACCGAACTGATTTACAAACCATTGACACTTGCACAAGAATACATAGTATATGTTTAATCCGCACATATTAAGGGTCTCGAAATTACCTTGACCTTTAGATAATATAACATCAGCATTCATTATTCTGTTTTTTGCTTCATCATTTATTAACTCTAAAGCAGTACCTGCAATTGAAGTTCCATTTCCTACAATTTCTGCAACTTTATCCATTCCAACATAAATGGCATCTTCCTTAGTCACATCATTTATAACGGGATATCCCCTTACTATCAATGTTACATTAATACTATGATATGTCTTTTTGATTTCTTCAATCATTATCTTATCTAATACAATTTCACCGCTATTATCAGCTAAAATCACCAATGACTTGGCTTCTTTCATATCTTTCACAAAATTAGCATACTCTACTTCATCTAACCCACTTGTTTCAGCTTGGGACAGTAGCTCTAAAAGCTGTGTTTCGCTTACATCATTTAATGCAGCAAAATCAATGTAATTACCTACTCTTGCATATCTTATTGCCATATTAACCGAATCTGATGCCAACTCAATACGATTTTTTATCTTGTTCTCTTCCCTTAACATCAAATCATTAAAGGTTTTTTTCTCATCTTCATAACTCAAGTTATTATTAAATATTTCTTTTTGTATTTCAATCAACTTAGAATGTACCACCGGGGCCGTTTCCCAAGGTTCACAATTACCAACTGTGTTAAGTACCTTTTTCATATACTCAGCTTTAGTTGCTTCTGTAGCTTCCAATGGCATTTTATCAAGTTGCCCTTTTACTAAACAATGCATGCAATATGCACTTAATCTTACGTCATTCATTATATATGTCTCCCATCACAAAGTATTATTTAATATCATAACATATATTTCTACTCATTGTATAGGGTTTTAAATTGTGATAAAATTCAATTGAATTGGAGGAATGTTATGTCTAAATATTTAAAGGGATATATTGAACACATACAATCGATAGAAAATTTCGATTCCGATTATCAAAAAACCGAAGTGTTAGAAGAACTTGTTTTAAAGATAAGTTTTTTTTCACATGAAAGACTTGTGCATTTAATTGTAACAGCAACTTTTGCAATATTAACCTTACTCTCTCTGCTGTTATCTCATTTAAATAGTACAAGTTTTAGTTATATTTTAATCATTCTATTTCTACTCTTACTTATTCCATATGTTTGGCATTATTATATTTTAGAAAACGGAGTTCAAAAACTTTATAGAGAATATGAAAGAATAAAGGAACTTTAAACTAAAGCTCCTCAGACTGAATTTATTTATTTAATTTTTTCAAATTCTACATATAATTGTTCTTCACTATCTACTATAATTACCTTATTGTACATATATCCTTCTGTATTTGCACATATACTACTGCATCCACATATGACCACTAGTGTATTATAGAAGGTATTTTCATCGGCATATTCATAACATATATTAAACTCTTTACTGTATTTTTTTAGTGCATTTCCCCTATCATATCTTGAATTGCAACCTCCACAAAATTTAACTCCTATCATTCTTCTTTACCTAATAAACTTCTTGCAAAATCCAAGATATCTTCATCTACACTATTATCTATCTTTACGTCCTTTAAATTATTATCCGCTTTTAGAAGTTCAACTTTAACCGTATTATCCAAAGTATCTTCTGCATAATAACAGTTTCTACAACTACCAGAAAATTTAACATATGCAATATCATCATCTATATATGTAACCCTCATTCCGCCTAGATGATTACTAAGCTCAGGATTTATCACTTTATCTGCTACTTCATTTAATTTTATCAATCTATTTTCGCTCATATTTTTACTCTTTCTCGTTTACTGTGATTCCATATTTATTCAGTTTTCTAACTATAGTAGACTGATTAACGTCAAGAATCTTCCCCATTTCCCTAGTTGAATTACATGTTTTAGCCGCATGGCTTAATACTTCTTTTTCAGCATTTTCTATTGCTTGCATCAAGGTCAAATTGCTTAAATTTCCTATATTATCATTTTGTACATTATTTGAAGTTACAGCTTTACTCCATGGTAAATCTTCTGTTTGTAGATACTCATTATTACTAAGTATAACCATGTTTTCCATCATATTCCTTAACTCTCTAACATTTCCCGTCCATTCATGATTCTCCAATTCTCTAATGACTTCATATGTCAATACTTTTTCTTGTTCATATTTCTTATTAAACCTGTTAAGAAAATATGTGGCAAGGGGCATAATATCTTCTTTTCTTTCTTTTAGTGTAGGAACCATACAAGTAACTACATTTAATCTATAATAAAAGTCCTCTCTAAACTCTCCATTTGAGACAAGTTCCAAAAGATTTCTATTCGTTGCCGCAACCACTCGGACGTCTACTTCTTTAGAGACTACTGATCCAACTTTACGAACCTCTTTATCTTCTAAGAACCTAAGCAATTTAACCTGAAAATCGAGGGGAATCTCTCCTATTTCATCTAAAAATACAGTACCTTTATTGGCTGTTTCCAACAATCCTGTTTTACCAGTTTGCATGGCACCTGTAAAAGCACCTTTTTCGTAACCAAATAGTTCTGATTCCAAAAGATTATCTGGTATTGCCCCACAGTTAATTGTTACAAAAGGACCATCTTTTCTTATGCTATTTTTATGAATAAACTTAGCAATCTCTTCTTTACCTACTCCTGATTCCCCAAGAATAAGCACCGTAGCTTGAAAATTAGCAACTTTTTCTGCTAAAGATAAAACCCCCTTCATTTTTCCGCTAACCGCTATTATAGGGGATATTTTCTCATCATACTGTTCTAAGTCTGCAATCCTATCCATAAAAAGTTTTTCTGCTTTTTTATGTTTTTCAAGTTCAACATTAAGATTATATATTTCAGTGATATCTCTAGCATTAATAACTATTTTCTTTATTTCATCATTATTATCAAAAACCGGTCTTCCTGTTACTATAATATGTCTTCCGGACTTAACCACTTGTCTGACCGTAACAGTTTTCCTTTTTTCTGCTACAACATAGGCAACTGAATTGGGCATCCATACTGGGTTAATTAATTCCCTCATATATCTGCCTTCTATATCTTCTCTTTTTATTTCTGCAACTCTTTCATATGAATCATTTACAAACAGTACTTTACCTTCTACGTCGGTAACTAATATCCCATCAAAGGAACCTTCAAGTATTTCCTCCAAATCATTATTGATTTTTTGGTCGTCTATATATTTAGAAACAAGTTCGTTAGATACCACAAACTCTGTTATAAGTATACCTGTCCAATCCTTTTTGTCGTCTTCATCAATATCAAAAGGTATTGCAAAAACCTTTTGATCATTAAATTCAATAGGGTATACATTGCAAAGTAATTGTTCTCTATCATTATCTAATCCTTTTAGTATATCTTTAATATTTTTGCCAACAATAGTTTTATAATCTAAATTATTAAATCTGTTCTTAACAACATCATTGGAATACCTAATAATTCCTTTATTATCTATTCTTATATATCCACTTCTTTCCCTTTGAGATATATTAGCATTTTCACCCATCAATTTAAACATCCATCATACCTCTTATCTTCCTCATGCTAATATTATATCATATGATATTTTTTTTCGCTATTATTAATGCTTAACAAACAAGTATGATTAGAATCACAATACCAAATTTTTATTAACAATATTTAATGGCTTTTCACCTTTTAAAACTCTTACTATTTCCTCAGCAGGTGTGGATTGCAATATTTTTTGTGATTCTTCGGAATACCAAGCAGCATGAGGTGTTAATAGTACGTTGTCCATAAACATTAATTCTAAAGATTTCTTTGGAGGTTCTTCTTCCAATACATCCAAAGCTGCATAAGCTATCTCAGCGTTTTTAAGTGCCCAAATTAAATCTTCAGTACAGATTAGACCTCCCCGAGCTACATTAATTATAACTGAAGTTTTTTTCATTCTTTTAAAAACTTCTTTGTTAAACAAATGCTTTGTCTCAGGTGTTAAAGGTGCATGTATAGAAATATAATCCGATTTACTAATAAGTTCTTCAAAAGTAACTAAATCAACACCATAATCTTCCGGAATCTTAGGATTAATATATTTATCATATACCAAAACATTTTTACATAGTGGTGTTACTTTTTCTACAAATTTCTTAGCTATTCTTCCAAAACTTACGACACCAACGGTACTACTTTTTAAATTATGCAATTTAATATCAGCATTATACCAATGGCCTCTTTTAACGAAATCGTTATAAAAAGTGGTGCCCCTTGAAGCATCCAAAATTAATGATAATGCATGTGTTGAAACCTCATCAGAACAATAATCATGTACATTTGTAACATAAATACCTTTTTTTGTGGCTTCTTCAATATCGATACCATCTATCCCAATGGCATATTTGCAGATTACCTTACATTTTTCCAATGCTCTTATTATATTTTTGTTAATTTTTGCATATTGTGTAATGATAGCATCACAGTCTTTTGCTATGTTTATAATCTCATCCTCATCTCTACTTTGTAAATCTATAACTTCCACATCAAGCTCATTTAAAATTCTAAGCTCATTGTCTATATTATTGTATTCATGATCAGTTATTAATACTTTATATTTATTCATAGTTTGCCTTCCATTCTATAAAGTTACTCCATCCTTTAAAGGAGCCATTTGGTAATAATCATTTTTTTCATTGCAAGTTATATACTCACCATTAACTGTTTTCATAATAGCTTCATAAAGATTTTCAATTAATTCTTTCTTTTCATCTTCATCTTTGCATTTCAATAATACTCCTGCGTCAAAATCTATCCAATGAGGTTTTCTTTTAGCAAGCTCAGTATTTGATGATAACCTAAATAAAGGACCTGCAAATCCTGCGGGAGTACCTCTACCAGTAGTAAATATTGTAAGAGTAGCTCCTGCTGCAATCTGTCCAGTTACACCAGCCAAATCATTTCCTGGCCCACTCACTAAAACAAAACCTTTTTTTGTAGCTTCATCGGCATAATCCAAAACTTCAACAACCGCACAGTGTCCACCCTTTTGAGTACAACCTAAGGATTTTTCTTCCAAAGTGGTTAATCCACCAGCTTTATTTCCTTGAGTTGGATTGTCACTTACTTTTTCATTATACTTTTTAAAATAATCCTTATAATCTTCTATCATTTTTACTACATCTTTATATACTTTTTTATTTATTGCTTGATTCATCAGCAAATGTTCTGCGCCAAACATCTCAGGAACTTCTGTCATGTTCATTGTAGCACCAAGTTTAACCATCTTTTCGCATAAGCAACCTAATATAGTATTTGCTGTGATTCCAGAGTATCCATCAGAACCACCACAATTCATAGCAATGTGTAATTTGTCATAATTTAAGGGTTCTCTCTTGTCTTCCTTGATATTATTCATCATACTGTCCACTTGACTCATAGCAACTTCAAACTCATCTTCAACCTCCTGCAAAGTTAATAGTTTGATTCGGTTTTCATCAAATTCTCCCATATAATGTAGGATTAAATCTTTGTTCACCATTTCACAACCATTACAAACAACCAATACGCCTCCAAAATTGGGGTTTTTTATTATTCTTGCCAATATTTTTGCAGTTGTCTCCAAATCTTCGCCAGTTTGACTACAACCATAGGGTTGCGTTAGTAGAATTGCCCCATCGTAATTGTCTTGAGTTTGGTGTTTATTATTTACAAGCTCCTTAATTCTTTCAGCAGGTCCATTAGCACAAAATACAGTTGTTACTATTGCTAAATAATTTCTTATTCCCGCCTTGCCATTATCCCTTAAATATCCAGTCCATTTTTTATTGCTATTGCCTGGTAATATGGTATTTAAAGGGTCATAATTATATTCATATGTTCTTTCTTTACCTAATGCAGTAGCTAAGTTATGCTCATGGACCCATTCGCCGATTTTAATGTTTTGGGTAGCATTACCTATGGAATTGTCATATTTAATTATATCCTCTCCCACCTTAAAGTCTTTCAATGCAATCTTATGAGCTTTAGGAATATAGTTCTTTACAACTATCTTTTTATCTTCAACTAATATTTCATCTCCCACTTTAAGTTCCTCTATGGCTAAAGCGACATTATCATTATCATATAGTTTTATTGTTTCCATAATTTCCTCCTTATATATGTATTATTTATTACTGCAAATAATGTGCCATATTAATTGACTCTTACCCTTGCGCATATTATAATGATTTAACAAATAAAAGGGTTACAAAAATCAATCATTTGATGCCGGTTTGCATACCTAAAGCTATATTAATGCTATTTTGCATCGTTTCAAAAAACAAATTATATAGGAATTTGACTAGTATGAATTTATTTTAGTTAGAATTTCAACTAAAGTAATAAATATCTATATATAAATTACTTTTGGCATAATACTTGCTTTTTAATTAAAGTGTATCGCAATTAAATGAAATGCGAAATTACTAACTAAATAGGAGGACAATTAATATGAAGAAGTTATTGATTATTGCTTTATCAATGATTATGGTTCTATCATTAGCAGCATGTGGTGATAGTAGTGAAGGTGATGGAACTGAACCAGTGGTAATACATTTTGGCTCAACAGTTTCTACAACACATGATTGGTATTTAGAAGCTCAAAATTTTAAAGAAGCTGTAGAAGAAAACTCTGGTGGCAGTATAGAAGTTGCACTGGATTTCGGCGGAGTTCACGGAAGTGACAAAGAACATGTAGAAGCAGTAGTTACTGGTACATTGGATATGAGTGTTAACTCTACCGTAGGTACAGACGCAGTAGTTACTGAATTAGGTTTTCTTAACCTACCTTACCTTATGACAAGTTTAGACGAAGTAGACGAACTATTCTTTAACGGTTGGATGGGTGAAAGAGCAACGGAATTATGTGAAGAAAAAGGACTTATGGTTCTAGGATGGACTGATTGTGACTTTAGATGGATGACAAATTCAGTTAAACCTATTGAAACTCCAGAGGATTTAGAAGGTATGAAATTAAGAGTTCCAGAAGCTCCTATTTACATTTCTTTCTTTACTAACTTAGGAACTACACCTACACCTATAGCATTCACAGATTTACCATCTGCTTTACAGCAGGGTGTTGTAGCTGGACAAGATAATGGACCTGTGCTTTCTTACACAGCTAATCTTTATCAATTCCAAGATTACATGACTAAGACTAACCACGCTTATGCACCAGCAGGTATCTATTTTAATCCTGATAAGTTTGATAGCTTAACCGAAGAACAACAGACAATTCTTTTAGACGCTGCTACAGCTTACAGTGAAGATGTTACAGCAGCTGTAAGAGCTAGTACTAAGTCGATGGTTGAAGAAATGGAAGCTTCAGGAGTAACTATCATCGAAACTACAGATAGCTTGGACGAAGCGATGAGAGCTGCAGCTGAAAAAGTATGGCAAGATGAAGACATTACACAATATTACGACCAAGAAGCGGTTGCTAGAATCTTAGAAGAAGCAGGTTTAAATTAATTAGATTTAGACTGAATTTATTAAGTACAGTAGCTGAGCAAATGCCGGCTACTGTATTGTTTTAAGAATTGAATCTTCATTTAGTTATATTATTAACTTCATATTTGATATTCGCAAACATTAAAATGATACAAATACGAAAAAATAAATTTTAAGGAGTACCATTATGAGAAAAAATAAAGTCCAAAAAATTGGAGATGGTATATGTTGGGTTGAGGAACAAGTTACGTGGATTTCATTTTTAATAATGCTTAGCCTATTATTAATACAAGTTCTTTTAAGATATGTCTTAAACATGCCTTTAGCTTGGGCCGAGGAAATCGTAAGATTTGTATATATAGGTGTTAGTTTTACTGGTGCCGCTGTAGCTGTAAGAAAAACTGAACACATAACAATTAACATAATACCACTATTATTTAATAAGATTTTCAAACACAATGAAAAGAAAATAACTTTAACTCTTGATATATTAGATATATTCGCCTTTGGTATTTGCGGATACTTTTGGTATTACGTTACCACAGCTGTGGGAGATTACATGCTAACAACTAAAGAAGGGGAAATGCTAACAGTTGCTATGCAATGGCCTATGTGGATCGTTTACCTACCTATTGTTATTTCAGGTGCATTAATAGTACTACATTATGCATTGAACTTATTGGAAAAAATAATTGATATTAAAAATACATTAAAAGGAGGTGTGGCACAATGATTTATCTTGGAATATTCCTTTTATTATTTTTAGGTCTAGGACTTATTAGAGTTCCAATACCTTTCGCTATGGGTATAGCTGCTGTTTCTACTATGATATATGCAGACTTAAACATATTATCAGTCCCTATGTCAGTGGCTAATTCACTAAATATTTTCACTTGGTTGGCAATCCCTGCATTCATATTCGCTGGAGACCTTATGGCCGCCACTGGAATCGCAACTGCAATTATGTCTTTCTCAAAATCAATTATAGGAAGACTTAGGGGTGCTGCAGGAGCAGTTACTGTTGTAACTTGTATGCTATTTGGCGCAATTACAGGTTCTTCACTAGCAACTATCTCAGGTATAGGCGGCATGATGCTTCCTGAACTTGAAAAAGAAGGTTATGATAAAAAGTATGGTACAGCACTAATATCGGCTTGTGGTTTCCTAGGCATATTGATACCACCTTCAATACCTGGAATTATATATGCTATGATGTCTGGACAAAACTTGATGAAAGTATGGCTGTGTACTATAACCCCTGGGCTCTTATTGGGACTATTGTATATTATTATCAATTACTTCTATTACGGGAAAAAAGAACCAAAAAATAAAGATCCACTTGTACTTAAAGAGTATACCCTTGGTATAGCTAAAGCTACTTGGGCTTCATCAATAGCTCTTATGATGCCTGTTATTATATTCTACGGCATATATGGCGGTGTGTTTACACCTACTGAAGCAGGGGCAGTTGCCGTGGCTTACGGTCTATTAGTAGGTTGGGTAATATTACCACTTAAAAAAATGGGATGGCCCAAAAAGAAATTTACTCTATTAGTTAAAGATGCTGCTGTAACTTCAGCGACAATAGCTATGCTTAATGTATTTGCTGCTGTTGCCGGTAAGATGGTTACCTTTACTAGAATACCAGAAATGTTAACAAACACTATGCTAGAATTTACAGATTCAAAAATCGTATTTTTACTAATATTAAACATACTATTAATCATAGTAGGAATGTTTATGGAAACAAACAGTAGTATACTACTGTTAGGACCGATACTTATTCCTGTAGCAATATCATTTAATGTTGACCCTATTCACTTTGCAGCGATTATGCTACTTAACTTAGAAATCGGAATGATCACTCCTCCGTTTGCAGCTAATCTGTTCGTGGGTTGTAAGGTGGGAAAACTGAATATGGATGAAGTACTACCACACATGGTACCATTTTACATAGCAGCGTTCATAGTACTTATGGTCACTACTTATGTTCCGTCATTTGCATTATTCTTACCTAATTTAATATAGTAATTTAAATCGTGTTTACTAAAAGCTTGGGTTAATATCAATATACCCAAGCTTTTTTAATATTAGAAACCATATTTATGCACATTAAAAAACAGTCAAACCATAACTTTTTAGTTCCGGCTTGACTGATTTTAAAGGAGTGTAATAATTAATTACTAGTATTATTATTTTTCTATTTTTGCGATTGCCTTCGCCAATTCTTTCTTTCCTTGGATATTACCCTGTCTTGCAATCATTATTCTTTGCGCCTGTGGAGAACCTGCTCCATGCATAGATTCTGTTCTGTACCCAACTGCTGCTGTACCTAAGCATAGGTTTTCTAAAAGCCTCATTACTCTAATTCTATCTTCAGTAGAACATATTCCGTTACCCACAAAGTACTTTTCGCAAATATCACCGATCGTTTCACCATTTCTTCCAACCTTTATGTCGGAACTAAAGTCTTTTTGTGAAGGAAGGGTAACCATCATTCCACCAGCTATATCTTCAGCTAATCTTACGATTTCATAAGGAAACCTAGTAATATTTTGCTTACATACATTGGCAAGTAGTAGATCTATTAGATATCCACCAGATGATGTTTTATGTCCTTCTGTGGAACAAGCTAACCCACAGCTATATAATGTTTCATTTAAATGTATCATTTCAATTAGTTTATCTTTAACTGCAGAAGCTTTTTCAACTCCGTTATATTCAGCCGCTAAGGCTGCAGCTCCTATTACAACATCACCTACTCCAACTTTGCAACCACCATATGACTGTCTATGAAAACCTGCGAACCTTTCAATAAGTATACCAGCAAAATCAAATTCACCATCCATAAATACATATTGACTTGGAATAAATACATCATCAAATACTACTAGTGCTTCTTGTCCGCCAAACTGACTGTTACCAACATCAATGTCAGATACTTCTTCAAGCTTTCTTGTATCACATGATTGTCTACCGTATATCATGTACATGCCTTCTGCATCACTGGGACATGCGAAAGAAACCGCATAATCTTTGTCATCAGGGCCCATTGATATTGTAGGCATAATTAGATGCCAATGAGAGTTGATTGAACCAGTCTGGTGGCATTTTGCGCCTCTTACGACTATTCCGTCTTCACGTCTTTCGACAATTCTTAGGAATAAATCTAAATCATCTTGATCATGGGGAGCTTTTCCTCTGTTTCCCTTTGGATCTGTCATACAACCATCAACTGTTAAATCTTCCCTTTGTACCATCTTAAGAAATTCTTTAAAGTTATCATGATATTTAGTTCCGTATTTTTCATCTATTTCATATGTTGTTGAATACTCTGCATTAAATGCATCCATCCCCACGCATCTTTGAAAACAACTTGCAGTTTGTTGGCCAAGTAATCTTTGCATTTTTACTTTTTTCTTCAAATCTTCAGTATTTTGGTGAATATTAGTAAACCTATTAACCTTTTCTCCTGTCATATGAGAAGTTGCTGTCATTAAATCTTCATATTCAGGTTTATGTGCTAATTCGTAAGTCATAGACACACAGTTAATTGATGGTCTGATAATGGGATGATCCACCCAATTATCTATTTTTTCACCAAACATATATACTCTAGTATTAAGTTTCCTTAAGCTCTCTATATATTGAGCCCCTGTCATCATAGTCATAACATCCTCCTATTATTTTATATATATTTGACCTGCACTCTTCCTATATTCATCGAACTCTTTCTTAAGCTGCTCTCTAAATTTAGGATGAGCTATGTTTATAAGTTGTTCACATCTCTCAGTAATTGATTTACCGAATAAATCTGCGATACCATATTCAGTGACAACATAATGTACGTCATTTCTAGTTGTTGTTACAGGTGTTCCTGGTTTTAATACAGCTACTATTCTAGATATACTATCGTTCTTTGCGGTTGACGGTAATGCAATAATTGGTTTGCCGTGATATGACTCTTCGGCACCTCTAATAAAGTCTTGCTGTCCACCGACTCCAGAAAACATCTTACTACCTATGGAATCCGCTACAATTTGTCCCATTAAATCAACTTGAATAGCAGAATTAATTGCTACTACATTATCGTTTTGCGCTATGTTACCAATACTATTAGTATAGTTTACAGGCATAAGCTGAATAATAGGGTTATAGTCAACATATTTATATAAGTCTTTTGTACCTTGTACAAAAGTAGCTACTATTTTACCTGGATATAAACTCTTTTTGCTACCATTAACTACACCTTTTTCAATTAAATGAATTAGGTTATCAGAAAACACTTCTGTATGAATTCCCAAATCCTTTTTATTTTCTAAAAATTTCAGTATGGCATTTGGAACAGTTCCTTGACCCATTTGTAGACACGAACCATCTTCAATCATCGTCGAAATATTATATCCTATTTTTTCAGCGATAGGATCATCACTTGATATAAGTGGCAGTTCATATATGTCTTCATCATATTCAACAAAATAATCTATTTCAGAAACATGCAATTTAGTTTCGCCTAGTATATGAGGCACATTTTTATTAACCTGAGCTATGGTTATTCTTGCTCTTTCAACGATGGCTCTTGTTTGGTCACATGAAGTACCCATAAACACATATCCATCTTCATCCGGCGGAGTAACTTGAATAAGTCCAACGTCAACTGGCACGTAACCATCTCTGATAGCTATAGGTTGGGCAAAAAAGTGCATCGGTATTATTTCTCCTCTACCTTCTTGGCAACAAACTCTATTATTTTTACCTAAAAAGAATGAATCGACTCTTAAATGTCCATAACATTCTGGCACTGCATATGGTGCATTGCCAATATTAAGCCCCTGCAGTATACCCACATCCTTAAATTGGTCCTTCATCTCGACCAGTTTTTTAAATAAATGTTGAGGTTCATCTGCTGCATGGGAAGGCACCACCTCTTCCCCATTTTTTATTTGATTTAATGCTTCTTCGGCCGTAACTAAACGGCTATTATAGATTTCTTTCCAATTCATATTCTTCGTCCTTTCTTCATATGTATTTAACGCATAGCCAATGTTACGTTACCAATGCATGCTACCTCATCATTTTTATATACTTTTGCTTCGCAAGTTACTATCGCTTTTTCTTTGTTCTCTTTTACTATTTCAGAAGTTATTAAAATAGTATCACCTGGGACTATTTTTTTTAAGAATTTAACTTTGTCTATACCGATAAACAAAGGTATAGTATTTGCATATCTTTTAGTAGATAATATTAATACATCCGAAGTTTGAGCCATAATTTCCACAGTATATACTCCTGGTAAAACGGGGGCTTCCGGAAAATGCCCTTCAAAAATTTGTCTTTCAGAAGATACATAGAATTCTGTTTTAATATATTTTTCCTCTTCCAAATACAAAACCTTGTCTATTAAAAGCATTGGGTCTCTATGAGGGATAATCTTTTTTATACCTTCTTTGTCAATTAGCATTATTATCAGCCTCCATTTTTTTATATAAATCATGGGCGAATGTTGCTGCACCTATAGCACCTATTGCTTGACAATTCGGTAATACTTCGATATCTAGACCTAATTCATTAGAAAGAACATCTACCATATCCTCGTTTAATGCTACCCCACCTGTCATTACTACTTTAGGGGCATAGCCCACTCTGTTACACATGCCCATTACCCTTTTTGCAATGGCAATGTGTGCACCTCTTGCAACATTTTCTCTGCTTTCTCCACCTGATAGCCTTGATATCACTTCACTTTCAGCAAAAACTGTACATACGCTACTAATTGATATTTGAGTAGTTGCTTTTTTAGCCATTTCTGATAAATCATCCAAGCTACAGCCCAATACTCTAGCCATAACTTCTAAAAAGCGACCTGTGCCAGCAGCACATTTTTCATTCATTACAAAGTTATCCACTTGCATATTTTCGTTTAATTTGATTACCTTTGAATCTTGTCCACCTATGTCAACGATAGTTTTAACATCATTATTATAGTGGGCTACACCTTTAGCATGGCATGTTATCTCTGTAATCTGCCTATCAGCTTTATCGTAATTAACCCTTCCGTATCCAGTCACAACAGTATAATTAATATATTCTTCTGTTATTCCTGCGTTTGATAAAGCTTCTGCAACCACTTCTTTATGAGCATCTGTGCCTGTTCCGAGATTCTTAACAGAAATACCTGCAATTTCGTTCTTTTCATTTAAAACTACAGCTTTAGATGAAGATGAACCGATATCTATCCCTAAATACATATACTACCTCCTCATCATTAGCATTTCAGAATAACTTTGAATTCTGGTCCTGATTTGCTCGTATGAAGTAATTTGTTGGTCTATCTCTAGATAAAGTATTGGTATCCCAGCAGCTTCAACTTCCTGCTTATATATAGGATAGTCGTACTCCTCGGGATCACAAAACTTCATCATAAAGACCACAACTCCGTCAGCGCTCTTGTCCTTTACCATTTCAATTAATCTATTTCCCCTGGACTTCATGTATTCATAGAAGAATGTATCCCCCCTTTGATCAGCAACTCTACTAACCATTTTCTTCCATACGTTTCCGGAATTGTCGTTAACTATAGTTCTCCACTGTCTTGATTCCTGGGCCAAATCATCACCCATAACAGCTATATTGTTCTCATCAAAAATATCAAGTATTTCAACAGGCTCTGATAATAGACCTGTCGCAATAACCTTAGTTCCGTTAAAAGGTTTCAATTCTTCCTTTTTTAGTCCTGCAATTATTACCTTAATTTCTTCTGTATACCTTTTCTTATCAGCAAACTGACCAGCTTTTATTATTAAATGTCTTTTTCTTAAGTTTATAATTTGAGGGTAATCAGAAGCCACTTCCACAAATTCCCTCATGGTATTTCTATATTCCTCATAAAGCTCAAAAGCCTCGTTTATTTCTTCATCTTTAATCTCTTTATTGGCTATTTTTGAAATTTCATCTTTTACTCTTTTAAATTCATCTTCCATATATTCGAATCCACAATCTATTGTCCTATTTTGTGGATACACAATTGGAACTATAGGGATATTGGGCACTGCTACCTTCCAATTTTCGCATACGCATTTTAAGGTATCACAAAATGTTGGAAGAACAACTGCTTCAAGCATATTGTAGTCACCTTTCATCCCATATTCTATATTCGCCCTCATAATGGAGCAGCAAAAACTTTGTAGGTATTTATCTGCAAGTTTGAGCTCAGTGTTACCACCCCACATTGCAACTGGTAAGAACCCTGCTGCATATATGATTTCTTCAGGTGTATATATAGGGAAACAACCTATAGCCTTTTTGCCCGTTTCTTTTATTTCTTTAATTACAGATTTTTTAGGATGCAAGGCTTCCTCTTCTAGTTTTTTTATTATTTCTAAGTATTCCATTTTAGCCCCTCCTCTTTGTTTCTTTGTTCTTTTCCATCATTTCAAGCAACGCTTGTACTCTTGTCTCATACTGCGCTTCCGAAAAGCTTCTAGGGTCTGTTTGATCCCCATCAAACACTACAGAAGGACATCCTGTCATATCCGTTACTCTTCTTTGAACTTCATATTGTCTAAAGTCCATGAGCTTACAACTTCTATTTGAATGATATATAATTCCATCTAAACTAAAATCTTCAATCAATTTAGCAACATTCTCTGTATCATAATCCAGGTTTCTGTTGGCATAATTAGATGCATAGGCTCTTGCCATACCATCTAAATCATTTTTCTCATACCTTACATACCAGCTTTCAGGATATGTGGAAGTGACCATATTTATTCCATATTTTTTAAGTGTTTTGAAAGTAGTCGCCAAGTGAGGCCAACAGGCAATACCGTCCCACATAACTCTATATTCTTCATCAGCTGATTTCCAAGGGCCTAATCCATTTTTAGCTTTTTGTTCAAGTTCGTCATGCCATAGTTTAAAAAGTCTTTCACCATCTTTATTCCCACGCATACAAACTATCATAGCCATATAGTTAAACATATCAAATCCATTTAATGGAGAGGGCGTAACCTTTGCCCAGTCAGTTGCTTTTTTCCACCATTCACACGTTTTATTTGAAATTTCCATAACTTCGCCAAATTTATCATAATCAAATTTTCTTTTAGTGAAATCTTCAAGTTGCTTGATTGCATATTCAATTTGACCTCTCATATATTTAACGCTATGGTTTGGAACCTCATATGTGTGGTTAAAAGGCATATCAAACATTACCAATGGTATATTTAATTCCTTGGCTAAATTTTCATACCACTTGATTACAGTGTTGCATATATTACTACAACAAAATATCATGTCAGGCATTGGAATATTTAATACATCCGAATGCTTTAAATCCACATAGCCCATATTAACCCTAGCATACGAACATATATCAGCTGAATATCCTTTCCCCTCTGCATGCTCTATAAATTTTAATGCTTCCTTTTTTGCGCCTATTGCAGCAGCATGATTTTCAGGATAAACAGTAGTTAAACCCATTGTTTCCAAAAGTTCTTGAGGGCATATGGAAGTTGCCCATACAACGGGCTTACCTTCAGCTTTTGCTTTTAGAGCTCCCTCATAGTGTTGATCAACTAAACTGTTTAAGAGTTCCTTTGATGTTAATTTTTTTTCCTCCATTATCGGCTCCTCCATTATTTGTTATTATATTCAGGCTTTCTTTTCTCAATAAATGCTCCCATACCTTCTTTTTGGTCTTCTGTTTCAAAAAGTTCAGCCCATTTTTCGCATTCAAAATCTATCGCCTTATTTTGATTTGGTTCATCTAATCCGTATCTTATTACTTCTTTTGCTGTTCTAACTGCTATAGGTC
>Ga0209931_1000943_pt1 | contig 16659 bp, 17 predicted proteins | sample SalPonR1_B_D1_MG_FD_185697 | JGI IMG/M metagenome (GOLD analysis project Ga0209931, IMG submission 185697) | Salt pond soil microbial communities from South San Francisco under conditions of wetland restoration - Salt Pond MetaG R1_B_D1_MG... ...
GAGCTCATGGCTGAGACAGTGTCCAGATCGTTGCACCATTCGTGCAGGTCGGAACTTACCCGACAAGGAATTTCGCTACCTTAGGACCGTTATAGTTACGGCCGCCGTTTACTGGGGCTTCAATTCAGCGCTTCTCCGCCTTAGGCGGATAACGCCTCCTCTTAACCTTCCAGCACCGGGCAGGTGTCAGGCCCTATACTGCATCTCTCGATTTAGCAGAGCCCTGTGTTTTTGATAAACAGTCGCCTGGACCTCTTCACTGCGGCCCCCGCCGAAGCGGGGGCGACCCTTCTCCCGAAGTTACGGGTCGATTTTGCCTAGTTCCTTAGCCATGAATCTCTCGAGCACCTTAGAATTCTCATCCCAACTACCTGTGTCGGTTTACGGTACGGGTTGCTTTAATTGATTTTCTTGGATCTATATACGCTAGATTATCAGCGCCACCGAAGCTTTGCTGTACTATCTCCTGATTGTTACATCAGGATTCAACCTCCTATTCCGTCAGGAGGCACTAACCTCTATAAACCGTCTCGTTTAACTTAAAGCAAGTAGCAGAATATTAACTGCTTGTCCATCGACTTTCCCTTTCGGGGGCGCCTTAGGACCCGACTAACCCTCAGCTGATTAGCATAGCTGAGGAAACCTTGGTCTTTCGGTGTGCGGGTTTCTCGCCCGCATTATCGTTACTTATGCCTACATTTTCTTTTGTAATTAGTCCAACATACCTCACAGTACATCTTCTGCCCAAATTACAATGCTCCCCTACCTATCCCGTAATACTACGGGATACCATAGCTTCGGTAATATACTTATGCCCGATTATTATCCATGCCAAACCGCTCGACTAGTGAGCTGTTACGCACTCTTTAAATGAATGGCTGCTTCCAAGCCAACATCCTAGCTGTCTAAGCAGTTCAACCGCGTTTGGTCAACTTAGTATATATTTGGGGACCTTAGCTGATGGTCTGGGTTCTTTCCCTCTCGGACATGGACCTTAGCACCCATGCCCTCACTGATTATAATCATTTTATAGCATTCGGAGTTTGTCAGGAATTGGTAGGCGGTGAAGCCCCCGCATCCAATCAGTAGCTCTACCTCTATAAAACTATATAATCGCTGCACCTAAATGCATTTCGGGGAGTACGAGCTATTTCCGTGTTTGATTGGCCTTTCACCCCTACCCTCAGGTCATCCCAAGACTTTTCAACGTCAAAGGGTGCGGTCCTCCACCCCGGGTTAACGGGGCTTCAACCTGCCCAAGGGTAGATCACACGGTTTCGCGTCTATTAATATTAACAAACGTAACAATGTTACATTTCTATCGCCCTGTTAAAACTCGCTTTCGCTACGGATCCATAACTTAATTATTTATCCTCGCTAATATTAATAACTCGTAGGCTCATTATGCAAAAGGCACGCCGTCATACTGACAGAATCGTCAGTACTCCGACCGCTTGTAAGCGTATGGTTTCAGGTTCTATTTCACTCCTTTATTCAAGGTTCTTTTCACCTTTCCCTCACGGTACTGGTTCACTATCGGTCTCTCAGGAGTATTTAGCCTTACCGGATGGTCCCGGCTGATTCACGCAAGATTTCTCGTGCCCCGCGCTACTCAGGATACTACTATCATATATAATATCTACCTGTAAGGGACTATCACCCGCTATGGCTAGTCTTTCCAAACTATTCCAGTTTAATTATATACAAATATCGTAGTCCTACTACCCCAATATTGCCAAAACAATATTGGTTTGGGCTAATTCACGTTCGCTCGCCGCTACTAGCAAAATCACTGTTGTTTTCTCTTCCTCCAGTTACTTAGATGTTTCAGTTCACTGGGTTTGCTTACTGAAATAAATTCAGCATGACATACCTTCAGTATGCCGGGTTGCCCCATTCGGATATTTGCGGATCAATTCATATGTGCTGATCCCCGCAACTTATCGCAGCTTATCACGTCCTTCTTCGCCTCTGAGAGCCTAGGCATCCACCATACGCCCTTATCAAACTTTTTAATACCTTCTGTATTTCTACTCTTAAAATTATTATTAGTACAATATGTCAATGAACGTTTTAGACTCAACTGCTTGAGAATGTCAATTTAGCATACACTTAAAAGCTACACTAAATCAGTCTTTCACTCGTAAGTGAAAAATATTATAATATTAAATTGACAAGTAAAGATAAGCGACGTTATAAGTCTGTTCAAGGCGTATTTGCTTTGCAGCAAAATACTCTAAAAAAGGAGATATTCCAGCCGCACCTTCCGGTACGGCTACCTTGTTACGACTTAGCCCCAGTTACTAGTTTTACCCTAGGTCGCTCCTTGCGGTGACGAACTTCAGGCACTCCCAGCTTCCATGGCTTGACGGGCGGTGTGTACAAGGCCCGGGAACGTATTCACCGCACCATGGCTGATGTGCGATTACTAGCGATTCCAGCTTCACGGAGTCGAGTTGCAGACTCCGATCCGAACTGTGATATGCTTTTGAGATTTGCGCCTACTCGCGTAGTGGCTGCTCATTGTACATACCATTGTAGCACGTGTGTAGCCCAGGACGTAAGGGCCGTGATGATTTGACGTCATCCCCACCTTCCTCGCGGTTTACACCGGCAGTCTGGCTAGAGTTCTCAGCATGACCTGCTAGCAACTAACCATAGGGGTTGCGCTCGTTATAGGACTTAACCTGACACCTCACGGCACGAGCTGACGACAACCATGCAGCACCTTGCAATTTGTCCGAAGAAAAATCTATTTCTAGACCTGTCAAACTGCATTTAAGCCCTGGTAAGGTTCCTCGCGTATCATCGAATTAAACCACATGCTCCACCGCTTGTGCGGGCCCCCGTCAATTCCTTTGAGTTTCATTCTTGCGAACGTACTCCCCAGGTGGGTTACTTATCACTTTCGCTTAACCACTCAGCCCTCAATTAGACCGAACAGCTAGTAACCATCGTTTACTGCGTAGACTACCAGGGTATCTAATCCTGTTCGCTACCTACGCTTTCGTCCATCAGCGTCAGTTCATTGTTAGTGATCTGCCTTCGCAATTGGTATTCTGTGTAATATCTATGCATTTCACCGCTACACTACACATTCTAACCACTTCACAATAACTCAAGAATAACAGTATCAATGGCAATTTTATGGTTGAGCCACAAACTTTCACCACTGACTTATTATCCCGCCTACGGACCCTTTAAACCCAATAATTCCGGATAACGCTCGGATCCTCCGTATTACCGCGGCTGCTGGCACGGAGTTAGCCGATCCTTATTCTTACAGTACCGTCAACAACCGACACGTCGGTCTTTTTCTTCCTGTATAAAAGCAGTTTACAATCCATAGGACCGTCTTCCTGCACGCGGCATGGCTGGATCAGGATTGCTCCCATTGTCCAATATTCCTCACTGCTGCCTCCCGTAGGAGTCTGGTCCGTGTCTCAGTACCAGTGTGGGGGGCTTCCCTCTCAGAACCCCTACCTATCATAGCCTATGTAGGCCGTTACCCTACATAATAGCTAATAGGACGCATACTCATCTTTTACCGTAAACTTTAATACAGATGCTCATGCGAGATCTGCATACTATAAGGTATTAATCCACGTTTCCATGGGCTATCCCTTAGTAAAAGGTAGATTGTATACGCGTTACGCACCCGTGCGCCGGTCGCCGTCAGATTGCAAGCAATCTACGCTGCCCCTCGACTTGCATGTGTTAGGCCTGCCGCTAGCGTTCATCCTGAGCCAGGATCAAACTCTTCATTGTTGTTTCTATTATATGTAACCTCTTAAAGCCTCATAACTTTAAAAACACCAAATCTATTGACTCAGATGTAATTTCTATTTTCGCTTATCTTTACGCGTTGCCGATTATCTCTAACCGGCATGTCAATTCAATATGTCAATGTACTTCAACATTATACTTTCGCCGTTAAGCGGGTGCAAATGTAATACTTATTTTCTTTTACACAATGACTTTTTTTTAAAAAAATCAAATCTTTTTAAAATAGTGGATTAATGCATTGAATATCTGTCTTTTAAAAATTAAAAAAAATCGAACATAAATATATTTTGCTATACCTAATAAAAATTTAATTTTGTCGACTATGATTGTTAAACAAAATATATTGAAAGACATGCATTTAGAAAAGCTTAATGCAAAATATTCAAAACTTAGTTTAGATCAAAGGATTCAAGAGATCTTCAAAGATTTTAAACACGATGAGATGCTACTGACTTCCTCATTTGCTGCTAATTCTTCATTTTTACTTCATCTCTATAGTAAAAATGCACCCGTAAAACCAAAGGTTTATTTTATTGACACCTTTTACCACTTCGAAGAAACTCTTGAATACAAGAAAGCCTTGTCTAAAAAATATAACCTAGAAGTCTACAACATTATACCAGACTACGAAGAACACTTTTATACAAGAGACAATGAATTATGGAAAAAAAATCCTGATCTTTGTTGCCATATAAACAAGGTAAGACCGATAGATAAAATCAAAAAACATTTTAAGCTATGGTCTTCCGGTTTGATGAGATCGCAAAATAGGCATAGAAAAAACCTTAATATTTTTGAAGTAAAAGATAACTTGTTGAGGTTCTATCCGATTATTGATGTAGATATAGAGCAAAGAAATAGATATATAAAAGAACACAAATTAGATACTAATCCGCTGGTCTATAAAGGATATAATTCAATTGGTTGTAGCCATTGTACAAAAAAAGGAAGCCAAAGAGAGGGCAGATGGGTTGGCTTAGCTAAAACAGAATGTGGTTTACACATTTAGATTTAAACATTATGCATCATCTTACAATTAAAGAAATAATAGATCAAGGTCAAATTTCAAAAGAATACCATGTAAATGGCTGGGTCAGATCTTTTAGAAATAATAGATTTATTGCCCTAAATGATGGTTCCTGCTTAAAAAATCTACAATGTGTTTTAAATCCGGAAGATTTTGATAAAGAATTTATAGACCATATAAGTGTAGGTTCTTCATTGAGTATTGTGGGCAGTCTGATAGAAAGTCAGGGCAGAGGTCAGCGAGTTGAAATTGATATTGATAAAATAAAAATATTAGGCCTGGCAAATTCAGAGGAGGTTAGAAAAACCATTCTTTCCCCAAAACGTCATAGTTTAGAAAAACTTAGAGAGCAGGCACACCTTCGAGTAAGGACTAACACTTTTGGTGCAGTTATGCGTTTGAGGTCTAAACTATCTTTTGCAGTTCATGAATATTTTCAAAAGAACAATTTCCAATATGTTACTACTCCTATAATAACAAATTCTGATGCTGAGGGTGCCGGAGAAACTTTTAGGGTTACAAATCTTGATTTAAAATCTATTCCAACTTCAGAAAATGGAGAAGTTGACTTTAAGAAAGATTTTTTTGGCAAACCGGCAAACCTTACAGTAAGTGGACAACTTGAAGCAGAGACTTTTGCGTTGGGACTTGGCAAGGTCTATACTTTTGGGCCTACCTTTAGAGCTGAAAACTCCAATACAACCAGGCATCTTTCAGAATTTTGGATGATAGAACCCGAGGTAGCCTTTTGCGACCTTGAAGGAAATATGGATTTAGCACAAGATTTTATTACTTATGTCATAAAATACGCTCTAAACAACTGTGAGGAAGACTTGAAGTTTCTCGAGGAAAGACTATCAAAAGAGGAGGCTTCTTTACCTAAACACCAGCGTAGTGAACTTTCGTTAATAGACAAACTAAAGTTTGTAACTCAAAACCAATATAAGCGCGTGAGTTACACAGAAGCTATTGAAATACTAAAAAATTCAAAACCTAATAAGAAAAAGAAATTTGAATACCTCATAAAAGAATGGGGTGCAGATTTACAGAGTGAGCACGAACGCTTTCTTGTCGAAAAACATTTTAAGTGTCCAGTTATTCTGTATGATTACCCCGCTAAAATAAAAGCATTCTATATGCGATTGAATGCAGACAATAAGACCGTTAGGGCTATGGATGTTTTATTCCCGGGAATTGGAGAAATAGTTGGTGGCTCGCAGCGAGAAGAACGTTTAGATGTTTTAGTTGATAAAATAAAAGCATTAGATATCAGTGAAGATGAGTTGTGGTGGTATATAGAGACTAGAAAATTTGGAACCTGTGAGCACAGTGGATTTGGTCTTGGATTTGAAAGATTGGTTCAATTTGTGACCGGCATGTCAAATATTAGAGATGTTATACCATACCCAAGAACACCCAAAAACTTAGACTTTTAAAATAAACTCTATTAATTAACCTAAAAAGCATATTATTCAATATGCTTTTTTTGTATATTTATGGTATAAAACTAATAAATGCTCAAGCAGAAACTATCACAGAAGTTATCACAGAGACTGTCTCCACAACAGATTCAACTAATGAAGTTGATTCAACTTCCTACTTTGGCTTTTGAGCAAAAAATAAGCCAAGAACTTGAAGAAAACCCTGCTCTTGAAAGTGGAAAAGAACAAGATGAAACCTATGAAGAACAAAATAATAGTCAAGATGATGAGCACGATATCATTGAAACTGAGTTTGACGTGGACGATTATTTAAGCGACGATGAAATTCCCAGTTATAAAACCTATTCTAACAATTACAGTCCAGATGATGATGACAACAAAGTACCTTATGCGGCCGGGAAATCTTTTTCTGAACACCTTAGTGCTCAACTTCACACCTTTAGATTAGACAATGAAGAAGAGCAAATAGCTGATTTTCTAATCGGTAGCATAGACGGTGCCGGCTATATAAGAAGAGAGCTGGAAGATATCATAGATGATTTGGCTTTTACGCAAAGCCTGTACACCTCTAAAGAAAAAGTATTAAAAGTTCTTAATATAGTACAAAAGCTTGACCCTGCTGGTATTGGTGCAAGAAATTTGAAAGAATGTCTAATTATTCAACTTAAAAGAAAACCTCAAAAAAAATCAGTTGAACTTGCACTTCAAATTCTTGAAAATGCTTTTGAGATGTTTTCAAAAAAGCATTATGAAAAATTAAAATCGAAATTTAAGTTAAGTGATGAAGAATTGAAGTTGGCTGTTGAAGAAATTGAACACCTTAATCCTAAACCCGGAGCTTCCTACAGTTCGAGATCTCAACCAGTAGATCAGATTACCCCGGACTTTACCATAAAGGTTAAGAATGGTGAGCTAGAGTTAACCTTGAATTCTAGAAATGCTCCGCAAATGCATATTTCAAAAGATTACAGTAAAATGTTGAAAAATTACAAGGACAATGCCATTAAAAGTAAAGAGCAAAAAAAAGCACTTCTATTTGTTAAGCAAAAATTAGATTCAGCCAAATGGTTTATAGATGCTATTAAGCAAAGACAAAATACATTGATATCTACCATGAGTTGTATCATGGACATACAAAAGGAATACTTTCTTACAGGGGATGAAAAAAACCTTAAACCCATGATATTGAAAGATGTTGCTGAGAAAATTAATATGGACATCAGTACTGTATCCAGGGTTGCTAACAGTAAATACGTTGACACGCCTTATGGGATAATTTTAATTAAAGATTTTTTCTCAGAGTCGATGAAAAACGATGATGGAGACGACATCTCAACCAGAGAAATAAAAAACATTCTTCAAAACATTGTCAAAAATGAGGATAAAAAAAAGCCTTATACAGATACAAAGCTTGTTGATGCATTGAAAGAAAAGGGCTATCCTATTGCTAGAAGAACTGTTGCTAAATACAGAGAAGTATTGGGTATACCTGTGGCCAGATTGCGTAAAGAAATATAATGAAATTATTTCTTAAACTGGGATCGTACATTTTTCATCCGCTGTGGTTACCTACATACGCTATGCTATTTTATTTTTTCCATGTAAGTTTTATGTTTACGTATGAAAATATGGCCGCAAAACTACTAGCAGTAATGCTGCTTACCGTTTTTATACCCATATTTTTTTTAATTTTATTAAAGCCTCTTAGAATAATTGACAGTTTTCAGTTAAAAAATGTAAAAGAAAGAAGAATTCCGCTTTTACTTTTTACTACAATTAGTGCTATTATTATAAACTATATCTTTGATCCTATTCATTATAAAATTCCATTTTACTTTTTTTCTGCTGTGTTTTTTTGTGGTTTAGTTTGTATAGTGTTGTCCTTTTTTAGATATAAAATTAGCTTACATGCCACTGGTATTTCTAGTTTAGTGACATTTATTATAGGGTTTAGTCTGCTTTACCATATCAACAACTTATGGCTTATAAGTCTTTTGATTTTGGCTGTTGGTTGGGTAATAAGTTCTAGATTAGTTATGAAAGCTCACCGTATTGATGAGCTTTTATCTGGTCTTGTATTAGGAGTAACATCACAATTGATTTTTATGCAATATTGGGGTGTTTAATTTATTCCAACTACAAAATATAAAATACCAATCCTGCTTTTATTTCATTGATGCGGACAGGTTCATTACTGTTATTAAGTTTACCATCAAATAGTGGATTAAGAGAATACTTAAAGAAGAAGTTAATTTTACTCTTTCCAAACGCAAAATAAAACGAAAGTCTGGTTCTGTTGAGTTCGTCTACATCTGTTTGATTAATTTCGTTTTGGGATTGCTCAAACCTGGACCTGAAGTAGTAAATGTACCCAAGATTAAAGCCTGAATAAATTCGCCAAAAGGAAGATTTATCTCCTATACTTGAAGTTCTCCATCTAAATTGAATAGGCATTTCAACAATATAGGTACTGAACCTATTTGTGGTGTATTCAATATCGTTTGTGAGTATTTCAAAAATTGTTCCTCCATTTTCTTGTTCTCCAATAAATAGATTCTGTGAATACGTATCTAAGGTCAAACCCAGACCAACACCTATACTAATATTCCTTCTCTTATTTATTGGCATATCTCTTATGTACCCAAAGTTGAATCCACCTGAAAAACCGGACTGATTCATATTTCTAGGCTTTTCGATAAGAATATTAATCCCTAAGCCAATATAAAACTGATCTTCTCTATATGTGCTATCAACTTTACTAAAGTGTTTATCAAGTAAATTACTTTGTCCTAATGTAATTTGAATAACTAATAGAGCCAGAAAAGAAATGGTGTATTTCATGATAGCAGCAAATATATACATAATCGAGTAGGAAGCAAAGATAGGTAATTACTCCTAACTTTGCTGTCCTCTCACACCACCCTGCGTACGTCCCTCGTACAGGGCGGTTTCCCCAATCTTTAACCGTAGTTAGCTGTTAGATTATATAGTCCAATCTTATCGAACCATTTCAAATTCATGCCTTCGTGAACAGCGTGAGACATTGATAACCTAAACCATCCTTTGGAACTTCCCGCTGTAGTCCAGCTCCGTTTCCAAGGTACGCCTAGTTTGTACAAAAATCTCGCTATCCCCAACGCTCGTTTACATTGTTTTAGCCGATAGCATCTTAATCTACGTCTTAACCAGCCACATATTTTATTTAAGCGATTTCGCATTTTCGCTCTTTTAAAATAATTGAGCCAGCCACGTAATACAGGGTTAATCTCACTTATCAATTGCTCAAGGCTTATTCCTCTATTGCGCTTGGTGAGTGATTTAAGTTTTGACTTAAAGCGTTTCTCACTCTTTTGGCTTAAACCTAAATTCCCGTCTGGAAAAATGCAATGACCAAGGAAGTTAAGCTGATGAGGGCGAACGATTTGGCTTTTATCTGCATTTACTTTTAATCGCATTCGATGTTCTATAAATGCAGTTATACCTTTCATTGTTCGTTTTGCCGACTCCTCGCTTCTTACCAATATTATAAGGTCGTCTGCGTAGCGTACAAAACGGTGTCCTCGTCTCTCCAGTTCCTTGTCAAGTTCGTCTAAAACAATATTTGACAGCAAGGGTGATAAAGGGCTACCTTGTGGGGTGCCTTTTATCTGTTGGTTGGTCATTCCTCCACTTAGTATACCTGAACGAAGAAATTTACCTATCAACTTTAATAACCTCTTATCTCCAACACGAGTACTGAGTTGCCAAAGCAAACGGTCATGGTTGACTTCGTCAAAGAATTTGGCTAAGTCTATATCAACTACCCAATTCCTACCTACTGCTACATAATCCCCGCCCTTCTCCAATGCTTGATGTGCATTTCTTTGTGGACGAAAACCATAGCTGTATTCTGAAAATATAGGTTCGTAGCGGGTCGATAAAACTTGGTTTATCGCTTGTTGAACAAGGCGATCTTTGACTGTAGGTATGCCTAATTTGCGTTTTCCGCCATTAGGCTTATCTATAATCTTCTCTTTAACTTCCGTAACCTTGTAAGTACTGGTCATTAATGCGGATTGAAGTTCTCTGTAGTGTGTGTTAAACCACTCTTTTAGTTCAAGAACATTCATCCCGTCTATCCCTGCCACTCCACGGTTACTAACTACTTTCCGCAACGCGGTTTCAAGATTCTTTAAGTCCGCTACTTGACTTAGTAGATCTTGGGTCAAGGCTCGTTCTTCTCTGCACCCTGACAACCACTCATGCCGTACCTGACCGTTATCTGCACTGAATACGTCAGTGCCCTTCACACTCTGGTTACTTCCCCATTCGTCTATGTCAAACAGACTCATCTGTGGATTTGTATATTTTCCTGGCTTCATTATGGTTGTTACAATTTACAGAGCTACTGCTCCTTGATTGAAAATTCGACCCTTCCCTAATTTGGTATTATCCAAACTTTATATCGGTACTATGGTCTCGGCTGACTTCTTCGATGCTCTCGCATCCAAGACCTCCTATGTTAAGCACATCATCTTCCCGTTAATACTACTGCATTTACTACCCAAGGTTACGGACAACTTTTGGGCGTCTGTGTCTATTGCCACATTACCCCCTTGGTAAGCCTTATATGCAGTTCCTGTTCGTTAGTACCAACTTTTGTCTTAAGTTTCCTTCAGATTTTACCTCACGGTAAACACCCTTACTCTCAACTAACGGTTCTCGTCAAAATAAGCCCGTTCGGGACTTTAACCCTATAGATAATGAACATGCATAGCAAACAAAAAACAGCTATGGTTAGATAGCTGTTTTTAATGTTATTTTTGCAATTTTTATTAATAATTTTTTGCAAGTCTTTAATTCTCTATTTCAGTTGGTTGATTTAAAACTTCATTTCTTTTTCTGAAAATTTCTTTTATTTGATCTTGATTATATATTTTATCTGGGATTCTAAAATCAAATTTTTTATTTCTTTTTAATTTTTTTTGTTTATAGGGATAAACCGTTATAACATGTGAGTCTAGAAAAGATGTAGGTTTGTATGAAAATTCATAAGCTATTATAAATCCCTTTGATGATGATAGTGAGCCTATTCCTAAACCTTTTGGTAGTTGTTTGGTATACCATGCCCTATACGTACCAATTTCAGTTTCTAATTTAATTTGATTAACATTATAACCTAATAATGTCGAATCTTTTTGGGTTTCAATCCATTTATCTCTAACTAATGTATCAACTGAATGATAGCTATCTTTATAAAACTCAAATTTGTAGTAAATTAATGTGTCATCTTTAATTCTAAATGATTGCTTACCAAGAGGATAATTTTTAACTTCAATGTGAGTTTTCTTATCATCATTATCAAGTGCTAATACATAATCTAATTTTATTTTATTATTATTTAATTTTAATGAATAAAATTCGTTTTTGGGATTTTGGTAAGCTTGTATTTCTTGTTTGGCTTTTTCTTTATCTTTTCTTTTTTTAAACTTTTTTAATGCAACATCACTAAATTTTCTTTTAATGTCTATTTTATATAGGATTTCTTTATCCTGAGAATATGAGAATTCTGAGATAAATAATATTAAAATTGGAAAAATAAAAAATTTCATACAGTGGTTAATTAAAAAGCATCCTATTGTAAGAATAGTTTGTGTTACAATAGGGTGCTTTGTTAAAATGCTTTTATGATAATTCTATGAGTTCATATAGATATTTCTGGTCTTTTTGTGTTAATAAATCGAAATACTCTCTTAATTTATTAAAATATTTATTATGAAGGCTTTGATTTTTAGTCTTAAAAATAAAATTTTCAGAATATTCACTCATATCTAAAAACAGTTTTTCAATTTTTTTTGATGTAGATTTATTTTTTTTGTTAAAGAAATCTTGCATAATTTTCACTTTATTTAAATCTATCTCATACAATGAGGCTTATAACTCTGGAGTCGTAAGTTTTTCCTTACACTCGCACTTGCAACCGTGATACCAAGTTTCTCCGCAACTCGCAGTCTCTCCTTCTCCACATCTAATTGAACAACTTCCAAACATCCCATCACATCTACAAGCACTTTATGAAAATGCAGAAAATGTGCCAATTAACATTAAAAATAACATAACTTTTTTCATAATAAAAAATTTTTAGACCCGCATTTTGATGGCAGGCGAGTTAAACATATTGTAAAACTCAAAAACCCTTCGACTGCATTTCGACTAAGCTCAATGAACTGCTCAGGGCAAGAAAAAACCAATTCAGGTATTTTATAAGTTAAAGTATTGTTAAATTATATAAAACTCGTTTTGCTCGTTGCTTCAAATATAGGCTAAATGTTTGATAATTTATGGGGTTCGAGGTTGTTTTTTTGAGTTTGTATTCCTCTGCATTTTTCTCTGGTCTTAAACTGGTCGGTACGGTAGGTGATGGTATCTTCTTTGACGATGACCGCCATTTCTGCTTTAATGAGGACTTCCTCTAAGGTTTCTGTACTCTCTTGTAGCGTGTAGTTTTTTACTTTATCATTGGTTAAGGTGATGGTGTCTGTTATTTTTTTATTGCCCAAATGCGTAATGGCGATTTGGTAAGGGATGCTATTTTCGAGTTTGAGTCTGTACTCGCCTTCTAGGCTTGAAATGGCAAAGGTGATATTGACATCTTCCTGGGTTAGAGGTGTAGCAATTATATTGGTGTTCGGGATAGGGTTTTGAAGGGAGTCTTGGGTTTTGCCCGAGAGTTGATGGTTTTGGGAAAAGGCTAAAATGGGGAATAAGAAAAAAACAGCTATAATTGTATAGCTGTTTTTTTTGACTTTAATAAAATTACTTCTAGACAATTTTAAGAATTTAACAAATTATTAAAATTTAGAAAAAATTTCAATTTTTGTTATTGTAATATTTTTCAGAATCCGAATAAGTTAAAATATCCATACTATTTAAATCTAAAGATTTTACTTTATCATCGGTAATTTCAATGTCTAAAGCTATAATATTAACAAGCTTTAAATCAATTTCAAGTATCAAACCAGGTATATTTCCGAATACTGTTGGTCCACCTTGATAAGACAAATCTGTTGTAAACCAAGCAAAGTTTGGAAAAAACATTTTTTTATTACTTAAACTTTTTAATTTAGGAATATAAATAGCTTTATTACATTTATAACCCAATATCGTTTTAGTTTCATTTGTTATTTCCCAAAAACCAAGTTTCAAATTATCATACTCAATTATAAAATCATCGGTTTGTTGATAAGCAAATTTGTCCTCATAATAGACTTTTTCGCTAAGCCCAATAAGACTTAAAGTGAGTTCTTTTGGTGTAATTGTTTTTTGTAATGCAAATTCAATCTGCATTGAATTACTGAAATCAATACTATAACTATTTTTAGATATAATAAAATCCATTGGGTAACTTGAAATATCTTTTTTTGCTTGTGTAATAAAAGATTGTAAATAACTAGAGTTTTTATTATCTATTGCATCATTTTTAAATACCACATCATAATCAACTCTTAAGTTCTGGGCATTAACATTTATGAACACAAAAAGTAATAATATCGTTTTATAATTCATGAAAAAAATTAAGGTGCTAATTGAACTTCTTTAGATTCTTCACATGCAAAATAGGTAGCTCTGAAAATTATGGTAGCCTGACGATTACTTGCACCTTCGTCCCTTGCTTCTTGCCATGCAGCAGCAGCTACATTATTACAATTGACTTCCGGAATTAAATTACTTACTTTAAAACTACTTAAACTAAGAGTAAACACTCCCAACATTAAAATTAAAAATACTTTTTTCATAATAAAAAATTTTTAGATTCCGCTTTTAGCGGAATGAGTTAAACATGCTATAAAACTCAGAAAAAAAAAAAACCATTCGAAGCCTATTGAAAGTTAATACTTTGTTAAATTAATTTAAGATTATATATTAGCATATTTCAAATATAGGTTAAATGTGTCATAATTAGAGGAGTAGTGAAGTATTTTTTCAAGTTTATGTTGGTCTGCCTTCGTCTCGTGTTTTAAACTGATCGGTACGGTAGGTAATGGTATCTTCTTTGACGATAACTGCCATTTCGGCTTTGATGAGGACTTCTTCTAAGGTTTCTGTACTTTCTTGCAGGGTGTAGTTTTTGACTTTATCACTGGTTAGAGTGATGGTATCTGTTATTTTTTTATAACCCAAATGCGTAATAGCGATTTGGTAAAGAATGTTGTTTTCGAGTTTAAGTTTATACTCGCCCTCTAAGCTGGAAATGGCAAAGGTAATTTTGAAATCCTCTTGGGTTAGAGGTGTAGCGATGATGTTGGTGTTTGGGACTGGGTTTTGGAGGGAATCTTGGGTTTTGCCGGTGAGTTGATGGGTTTGGGAAAAGGATATAATGGGGAATAAGAAAAAAACAGCTATTTTTAGGTAGCTGTTTAAAAAAGAATAAATAATTATTTTAAATTTCAATTACTAATTTCGTTTACCTTAGTATTTAGGTTTCTAATAATTTTATCTAATTGATCTCTGTCTATAGACTGTTTTTCATCTATTTTTAAATTAATATCTGCTTTATTGGTTTTTTCAATTTTAGAAATTTTAATGACGCTTCGTAATAAATCTAATTCGACAATTAGCCCTGGTAAACCCATAAAAACATCAGGGCCAGCCGATACAGGTATATCTCTAATAAACCAGGCTTCTATTTTAAAAGTTTTACCTGTCAATATATCTTTGTGTACACCTTCTGCTTTTTGAGCATTATACCCTAAAATTTCTTTTTGATTATTAGACAATTTCCAATTAAAATTGATTGGTTCTTGCATAACAGTATAAGTAGTGTTTAAGATACTTATATCATATATAATTTGGTTATTATTAAAAATATATAATGTTTGGTTATTAAAATTTGTAAAATTTTTAGCAATACCTTCATGTATATCTTTTAGAGGATCATCTAAAGATATCAATTTATTTACCTTAGAAAATAAAGATAAGGTATCATTAATTTTTAAAATATATTCTTCTCTCTTTGCATAATTTACACCTCCTTCAACAAGCCTCCTAGTTTGTTGATCTATATTTTGTTTATCTTTAAGAATATCCTTTGGAAATACCTTATAATAGACATCAGTATTTTGTGCTTGTATTTCTGCATTAAGCAAACATATCAGTATAAATGAAACAAAATATTTAGTCATTTTTCTATCTTGGATCTAATCTTCCCTCTTCACAAGCTTCATTAATATCTAAAACAAGCTGAACGTTACTAAGATCAATTTCGCCATATACAGCAATTACAAAAGCTCTTGCTGCCTCAAAACAAGAAGCCTGTTGTGGTTCAATTTCAGATGAATTATTAGCCTTAAAACCACTACTCCCAAAAGCAAACACTCCCAACATTAAAATTAATCCTCCAAAGGCGGACAAGTATTACTTTTTTCATAATAAAAAAATTTAGATTCCGCTTTTAGCGGAACGAGTTAAACATATTGTAAAACTCAAAAACCCTTCGACTGCATTTCGACTAAGCTCAATGAACTGCTCAGGGCGAGAAAAAACCATTCACAGTCTATTGAAAGTTAATACTTTGTTAAATTAATTAATTTGATTTGTTTGTACATTTCAAATATAGGTTAAATATGTAATAATTAAAGGGGTAGCGAGGTGTTTTTTCAAGTTTATGTTGGTCTTCCTTCGTCTCTTGTTTTAAACTGGTTGGTACGGTAAGTGATGGTATCTTCTTTAACGATGACCGCCATTTCTGCTTTAATGAGGACTTCCTCTAAGGTTTCTGTGCTTTCTTTTAGGGTATAGTTTTTAACTTTATCGCTAGTAAGCGTAATGGTGTCTGTTATTTTTTTATAACCCAAGTGCGTAATAGCAATTTGGTATGGGATGTTGTTTTCGAGTTTAAGTTTGTACTCGCCTTGCAGACTGGAAATGGCAAAGGTGATGTTGACATCCTCATCTGTAATTGGTGAGGCAATTATATTGGTGTTGGGGACTGGATTTTGTAGGGAGTCTTGGGTTTTGCCCGTGAGATGGTGGGTTTGGGAGGAGGCTATAATGGGGAATAAGAAAAAATTAATTAAACCTATTTTCAAGTAATGACCTATACATATTCTCATATTCTTCTTCAGTAATTATTTCATTATCTGGTAATTTAATTTCAGAAATTTTTCTAAACTTAATATTTACTGCTTTGTAATAAAAACTGCTTGTACCAGCTTCTAAGATCGTACCAGGTAATCCAATAATATCTGATGGTCCGAAATAAGATGGCAAATCTTCGGAAAACCACGCATAATATTCAAATTTCATTTTTCCCCTTATATCATCTATTTCATAAGTAGCTTTAGCTTTTCTACATTTAAAACCTAAGATTGTTTTGTATTCTTCGGTTAACTTCCAATTAAATTTATTTATTTTTTTTTTTAACTA
>Ga0209931_1000953_pt1 | contig 16500 bp, 5 predicted proteins | sample SalPonR1_B_D1_MG_FD_185697 | JGI IMG/M metagenome (GOLD analysis project Ga0209931, IMG submission 185697) | Salt pond soil microbial communities from South San Francisco under conditions of wetland restoration - Salt Pond MetaG R1_B_D1_MG... ...
GCTCCGCCACCAGGCGTCGCTCGAGGGCCGGGCTATCCACGGCTATCGGTCCTTCTCCGCCTCTCGGCGGATCGGACCCGCCCTTTGGCCGGCCGTTCCTATCCCTTTCCCGGCCTGCGCGCCGGGCCAATTAATAGTGAGCAATTCATAGCTAAAATGGATAATTATAGGTTTATTATTCGCCTTTAAAAAATTAAAGGAGGGATTCACCAAAATGCCAATAGAAAATACTTAATAGACAATAAATTTTTGGACACTTCCCCCTATCTTAATATAATACAGACCTGAAGGGTATTCTAACAAACTAACCAATACTCTTTTAGGACTCGACCTTAGATTTTGAGCATCAATCAGAGTACCCACACTGTTATAAATAGACAATTGATTTGATTCATCTGCACCATAGAAGTCTACCCAAATAAAATCTGATGCCGGGTTTGGATAGATGACAAAAACAGGTTTTTGTATATCATTTGACCCGGGAAGTTTGTCTTCTAACTCAGAATTGAAGTTTGTATTCTGAGTTGAAGATTCTCCCACTATAGGGCGCTCAATTGTAGTCAGAGTATCAGTAATTCCTGCATTTGAAAACTTTATTTTCGTACTGTCATATGGCCCAACAATAATATCAAAGGTTTTTTCGCATCTTTCTTCATTTGTTACTGTAACTCTATAAACTCCAGGACTTAGACCCGTTATCTGGTTAACCCAGGTGCCGGAAGACTCCCATGAATAATCCAGGCCGTCTGGTAAAACGGTAGCAACTCCATCTGCACAATCATCGCAACTGGCATCCTGGGACTCTAAGTGTATAGAATCCCATTTCGAGTAAATAGAAACCGATGCTACTCCTATACATCCTTCACTATCAGTGACTGTGACCGATGAATTGCCACCACACAACTCGCTTGTGGCTTTTTCTGCCGAGCCATTCTCCCATCTGTAAGAAAAAGGTTCTGAACCACTCAAAGCAAATGCAGTGGCTTCGCCATCACATGGTGTCAAACAATTATCTGGTTGAGTTGGCAAGGCGACAGTTTTGACCTTACACAAGTCACAATTCCCTGCTTCCCTATCTCCACTAAAAGTCCAACCTTTGTTTCTGATTAAGCGGTTTCTGGCTGTTCTTACTTCAGTTGAATATTCCAGGCTATCCATATTCAGCTTCACATCCTCTGAAATATCTTTATTTTCACTCCAACCTAGCAATGTCAAAGAATAGTTTCGGCAATCCATTCCAGAATCGTAGAACATATTATTATTAAGCCTAGAAGAGTAGCCCAAGTTGTTAAGCCTCCAGCTACTCAAGTCTTGATTAAATTCTCTTGCCCCGAAAAATAAATTTGTAAAATGCCTTACCGAACTCACATTCCAAGAAGATATATCTTGATTAAATGATGAGGCCCCTTCAAACATTCCACTCATACTAGTGACTTGACTGACATCCCAAGTTGAAACATCTCCGTTGAATAAGGTCGCACCTTTAAACATACTTCCCATGCTAGTGACTTGACTAACATCCCAATGAGATAAATCTGCATTAACTTTAGAAGCTCCTTGAAAAGCGTAGTCTAGTCCCTCAGCGTTCCTTAGATCCGGAGAGTCTGTTGCATTTAATTCCAAGTTAGTGCTGCCAGAAAATTCTAAAACTTCCCATCTGACAGCACCCCAGTTTTCTATGGACAAAAGCTTTTCTTTATCCCCAAAAGGTATACTCATTCTAGGCAAATTGCCGATAATTTCTACTCTGTAATTACCAGGCGAAGGAAAGTCAATCTGAATAAAACCTTTACTTTTTATCCCATATAAAGTATCCTTTACATTAGGAACATGTAGGGCTTCATAATACAAATCAAAATCAATGTCATAGTCAGAATTCAAATCTGCCATAAACCGTATAAAGCTCGATCCTGAAAGATCAACATTTGTATTCCAAATAGTAACAAAGTTATCTTCAGAGCCAGGTTCAATTTGACAAACGGGCCGTACCTGGTCACGAGAGATATCCCAGTTTTTCTCCTCAATAAGAAAATTTCTTGCACTTTCGCTCCAGGCCGGATACACCGCCCCGTCATTTCGGAGCACAATACCTTCGGGGATATTAGACTGTTCAGCCCATCCTTGAAGAGTAAGACCATAGTTTTCACAAGTCATTCCTCTTGCGCTATGAAACATGTCTCGCATGTCTTCAGCACTCGATATATTCCAACTTCCTAAATCTGCATTGAATACCGAACTTGACTTGAACATCGCATAAAAATCACTGCACGCACTCGTATTCCAGTCCCCTATGTCACTATTAAATTCTTTTGCTCTAAAAAACATCCTATTCATTGAAAGCACATTTTCTACATTCCATCTACTCAAGTCACCATTATAATTGGAATATGCAAACATAAAGTCCATATCAGTAACATTAGAAACATCCCAATTTGAAATATCCGCAGAAAATCTTTTCAGCGAATTAAAAGCTGAAGTCATATTTGTCACTTTACTAACATCCCAATTTCCTATGTCTCTATTAAATCCGAAAGCTTTTAAAAAAATGGCCTCCATGTTCTCGACGCTTCCAACATTCCAAGCTGAAATATCTGCATTAAAGCTATCCGTTTCTGCAAAAGTATAACTCATATTCTGCACACTATCCACCTGCCAGTTTGAGATATCAGAATTGAATTTTTTTGCTCCCATGAAGGTGGCTTCCATATTTTTCACATGACTTACATCCCAATTTTCAAGACCCCCTTCCAGACTGGTCGCATCTCTAAAGGCCATTCGAAAGTTGCTCACCTGACTTAAATCCGGTGTATCATCAGCCTTTATTTTTAAATTACTACAGCCATCAAAAGCTCCCAGGAAAGTGGTCCAGGCGACATTCCCCCAGTGATCTACACTTAAAATTTTATGCAAATCATTTTTTATGGGAAAAGAATACTGACCGTCAAATTTTAATCGTGTAAATCCGCCAGACATCTCGACCTTGTAAACGCCCGTATCAGGAAAAGTTATTGGAGAATTATTTGTAATATAATAAATCGTATCATTAACCGTCGAATCTATCGCGCTTTCCCAATATACATCGAAATTATATCTTCCCTTTACAGGGATTAGTATTTGATTATTATCGGTATATCCTGGTAGATTCGTTCTCCAAGTTGTTCTGAAATTACTAGAATCACCAACCGTCATTCGACAATTAGACCTTTCCAAATCGCCTTTAAATGTCCAGTTTTTTTCTTTTCGCAATTTGTTCCTATCCTCTTTATAATCAGATAAAAATATTAAGCCAATAGCGCCAAGATTTATGTCATCTGGTGTTTCTGGATTATTAGCCCACCCTCTAAGTGTCTCACTGTATAATTCGCAAGAAATTCCTGAACCCGACAACATCTCCCTCGCAAGTTCCAAACTTGTCAAGTCCCAATCAACTAAACTTTGATTAAAACTAGATGCGTTTTTAAACAAACCATCCATGAGCTTGACATTTGAAACATCCCACTTAGAGACATCCATATTGATTTTTGAGCAACCAGCAAATGCATTTCTCATATCCTCTACATATTCGAGATTTGGCTCGTCAGTAGCCGAAATTATCAAATTCCCAATTCCTTCAAAAGAATTCCTCAGACTCTGCCAGGGGATATTTCCCCATTGAAGGATTTCTTTTAATTTATTTTTCTCTGATCGTATGCTAGTATAATAAAAACCCATAGACCCCATAAACTCGAGCCTATATTCTCCAGGAAATGGGAGTTGAATTGTAGTTGTGATTTCATAAATACCAGATATTGTGCCATTCACTGAGGAGTCTTGAACTGACTCCCAATAAATATCATAATTGATTTCCTCGAGATCAACCATTCGAACTACTATTTCATTCGAATCTGAAAATCCGGAATTGCGTGTATCCCATATAGTGATGAAATTTACACTGTCTCCGGGAATAATATCACATTTGTCTTTAATGGCATCTCCTTCGATGTCCCAGTGTAAGCTATCCATCAAGTAATTCCTGAATACCTCATGCTCCTCTAGATATGCAAGGCCATAGGCGTTGAAAGTTCTATATAGAATGTCTATATTTGATACTGTCAATTTTTCGAGATATCTACCATAATTATAGCAATCCATAGCAGAGTAACTAAAAATACCCGTTGTCGAGACCAACGAACTTAAATCCCAAACACTTACGTCCTGATTAAAGGAACTTGCATTTCTAAAAACATAGTTGAATTGTTCTATATGCCCGACCTCCCAGTCAGATATGTCAAAGTCTACCAATGGACATTCCGAGAACATATTATTTATACTTGTTAATTGGCTAAGGTCCGGTACATCATTGGCATTGACTTGCAAGTTTGTACATTCTCTAAAAGCAGATTTGAGCGAGGACCACTGGTTAGTTCCCCATTGTTCAATACTATAAATTCTATCTTTATATTGATAGGAGCGAGAAAAAAGGATGCTCTCATATAGACCGCTTACTTCAACCCTATATTTGCCGGCATAAGGAAACCGGATTTCAGTTGGGTCTAAGAGACCACTAAGCGTTCCATTAATTTCAGGATCAGACAAAAATTCCCAGTAAACTTCATAGTTATCGCCACTAATAGGAACTTGAATGGTAAGTGTATCTCCATTACTTTCTAATTCTGTATCCCAAAGAGTGATAAAACTTTCGTCACTACCATTTGCGCTTTGAGCATTGCTATTAAATGTCATAGCTAAGGCGAGAAATAATAGGGATAGGGTGTGAAAATTGTTGGCTGTGATATTTATTTTCATAAGTTCTTTTCTGTCTAAATAGAAGTTTGGAAAAGTGACAGTACAGTCCGTTTAAATTTTAATGAAACGCTGGATATTATGACCCGCTCTGACTATATACAGACCGCTTGGTAAATATGATACGTCGAAATAGAGGCTTTTTTGATCCTTTTCAAATTTTAAACTCTGAACCCTTTGCCCATAGCTGTTAATGATAAGGATCTGACCTGAATCTACTCCTTCTAACCTTATGTGAAGCTTATCCCGCACTGGGTTAGGGTAAATTTCTAAGCTCGAACCTCTTTCACTTTGCGAATTTCTAAGTTCACTGTCTATGCTAAAGTTTAAATCAAATTTTTCGAAAGGGGTTTCCCCTTTTAGTGGAGACTCAATTAACCCGATGGTGTCCTGAAATTCTGAATCTTCAAATAGGTTACCCTTGAAATCGCCAGGCCCTATTCTAACCGTATATGTCTTAAGACAATTATCATCATTAGTTACTGTAACATCATATTCTCCGGGGCTTAAGCCAATTAATTGCTGGCTTGTCTCACCCATTTCCCACTGGTATATAAGATTCTCAGGGAAAATACTCACCGAGCCGTCCGAGCAGTTATCGCAACTGGCATCCTGTGTCTCTATCGATAGGGCCGGCCATGATGAATCAATAGAAACGAAGGTTACTCCAATACACCCCATATTGTCCTCTATTGTCACCGAAGTATTACCTGGACACAAACCTCTGGAAGTTCTTTCAGAATCTCCATTACTCCAATTGTATGTATAGGGGGCTTCCCCGTTCAAGGTCAATACTGCAGCCTCCCCATCGCAAGCGGTCTCACAATTATCTGATGTAAGCCTAATAGCAGATGCTTCAAAATTGCAAAAATCGCAATTTTGAGACTCTTGATCTCCGGTTACTGTCCAGTTTTTCTGTTTTATCAAAACATTACGAGCTCTTTTGGCATTTTCTGAATATTCCAAATTAACTGAATCTAAGTCAACACCTGTTGACAAATTATCGTTTTTACTCCAGCCCAATAAGGTAGAAGAATAGTTTCTACAATCCATCCCTGAGTTAAACAACATTTTTTCGTTGCTGGAAACCAACTTATTTAATTGCCACGCTCCCAGATCCTGATTGAATGAGACGGCAGATAAAAACATTTCACGAACTGTAGTCGCACTGCGCATATCCCAGGATCCTAGATCTTGATTGAAGCTTTCTGCATTTAAAAACATTTTTTCAAAGTCGGTAACTTTCGATACATTCCAATGGCTTAATGGCTGGTTAAAACTGGTAGCCCCGGAAAAGGCCTCATTTAATATCATTAAGGAGCTTGTATTCCAGGATGATAAGCTACCGTTAAAATTTATCGCATCTCTAAATATGCCGGCCATACTTTCTACACTACTCACATCCCATTCGTCTAAATCTTGATTAAATGAGGTGGCTGAACCAAACATGAAATTCATAAGCTTGACTGAACTTACATCCCAGTTCCTTAGCGGCTGATTAAAGGATGAGGCTTCATAGAACATAGCCCACATATTCGTTACAGAGCTCACATTCCATGTATGTAGCGGCTGATTAAATGACGTGGCTCCATAAAACATAGACCACATGATTGTTACATTGCTTACGTTCCATGCTTGTAGCGGCTGATTAAATGACGTGGCTCCATAAAACATAAACTTTAAATCTTTCGCGCTGCTCAGATTCCATTGGTCCAAAGGTTGATCAAACGAAGTGGCCTCATAAAACATCCAACTAAAATCTATCACACTATCCAATCGCCACTGATTCAGTGGCTGATTAAAGGATGTTGCCTCATGAAACATATAAGATAAGTCTGTAACTGAACTCATATCCCAATTATTCAGTTCACCGTTAAAAGATGTGGCATCCCGGAACATTCCGCTCATATTTTTGACAGTAGATACATCCCATCCTGAAATATCCCCATTAAAACGATCGGCATCATAAAATAATTCGCTGAGGTTTTCTACGCCCCGTAAATCCCAATCTTCGACTCCCTCTCCCGTTAGATTTGTTTTACTGAATGCCCTACGCATACTTCTAACATTTCTCAAGTCGGGTTGCCCCTCTGCTGAAAACTGAACATTAACACATTTAAAAAATGCATTTTCCATAGTTTCCCAGTAATTGCTTCCCCACTGTTTCACATCTAATAATGACTGATTTTCTGAATAAAAATATTTTGTAAAGTCCAACCCACGGAATCCGGGAGATATTTGAATTTCGTATTTTCCTGGTTTTGGAAGATGTAAATAAACAGGACCAACCCAATTGTAGGAGGTGTCATTTAAAGTTGGATCATCAATAGACTCCCAGTATACATCAAATGAATTTCCAGACTCAACTATGGGAATATAAATAGTAGAATCAGAAGATGGCCAAGAGGATGGATGTGCCTCTGAGTCCCAAATGGTTACAAAGTTGGATGAGTCCCCCACACTAATGGCGCAAGCTTGCCTATTCACTAAACCATTAAAAGTCCAATTCTTTTCATCCTGTAAAAACCGGGCGGCGGGCTCCGCAGCAGATGAATAGCCTTTATTAAGAGCTCCAAATTCAACACTATCAGAGATATCTTCAAATTCCCCCCAACCTGAAATCGTATTTGTAAGATTTTCGCAATCCATAGCCGAGCCACCAAAAAAGTCAGCTAAGGATGTAACAGAAGCGAGTTCCCATTCGCCCAAATCCTGATTAAAACTCCGGGCGTTCTCAAACATTCCTTCCATATTGGAAACTTTACTGACATCCCAGCCCGAAATATCTGAATTAAAGTTTTTAGTATATCTAAACATCTGCTCCATTGATATGGAATCAATAACTTTAAACTCATCTTCGGCCGATATCTGAACGTGGTCACATCCACGAAAAGCAAATGCAAAAGACTTCCAGAGGATACTGCCCCACTGAGAGACTTCCAACAAATGGCTTCTGGCTTCAGTAGAAGAGAAATACAAATTAGGGAAGTCTCCGCTTATTTCAAGTTTATACCTGCCCGAGTCGGGTACAATTATCGTATAATCTGATGAGAGCAGATGTTTTTCACCATTAATGTTGGGGTCGTCGATTTTTTCCCAATAGACATCATATAAATAACCTGATTCTCTTGTTGGAATGGTGATTTTGTGGACACCTTCAGAAAGTCTAGTATTCCAAATGGAGACAAAATTATCTTCGGAACCCGGATTAATAGAGCAGAAATCTCGAACAAAGTCTCCTTCAAATACCCAGTTTTTTCCATTTATAAGAGAGTCTCTGGGGTCGGCGCCTAAGGGACTGTAAATCAAACTGTCTGCACCTAAAACCATATCATTAGGTGTCGTAGGATTTTCCAACCACCCACGAAGTGTATTCTTGTAGTTTTCGCAACTCATTCCTGTGCCAGATAACATTTCGCGCATATCGGTAGCTGAGGATATATCCCAGGAACCTAGATTGACATCCACTCTTTTCGCGTTTGCAAAAGCACCTGCAAAAGAAAACACCTTCGAAACATCAGGCGTATCTGGAGCTAAAATCCTCAAATGAACACAATTGAAAAATGAAACGCCCATATAAACCCAATCTATATCTCCCCACTGATTAATCTCAATGATTTTTTCTCTATTTATAACATCAGAAAAATAAAACCCCGGCATAGTGCCTCCCATTTGTACTTTGTATTTTCCTGGCGCTGGAAATTCAATCTCATGAGAATTTGTTACTCCAAAAACCGTGTCCTTTATCAAGGGATCTTCCACACTTTCCCAATAGATATCGAAATGCGTATCGGCAGGTAACCAACTATAACTGGTGATATCTATGGTTGTACTATCAGGCGAATTTGATTTTCCGACTTCCCATGTTGTAATAAAGTTAGACTCATCATCAATAATCATTTGACAGTTTGACCTGAGAACGTCTCCGACAATTATCCAGTCTTTATGATTCTTCAAAGTATCGCGAAAAATTTTCCCGGTATTTGTGTAAGATATATCCTTTGCACTAAATCGAATACCGGTGGGGGTTTGAGGATTCTGAGCCCATTCCATTAATGTATTATCATAATTTTCACATGACATTCCGGATTCATCGAAAAAACGATATAACCGAGCTTCATTGCTGAATACCCACGATCCTAAGTTCTGGTCAAATGATTTTGCTCCGCCAAACATGGATTCCAGATTGCCTGCACTTCGAACATCCCAGTTGGAAATATCTTGGTTAAAAGAAGTTGCATTGCGAAACATTCCATCCATACGAGTTGCTCTTCCTACATCCCATTCAGCAAGATTTTGATCAAAGGTGCTAGCACCGGAAAACATATCAATAAAGCGTTCTCCCTGACTGACATCCCAGGAGGAGATATCACCATTAAATAAAGTGGCATCCTTAAAGAGGAATGAAAAGTCCACCACATTGCTCACATCCCAATCTTCCAGTCCATTAATTTCAGTCCTTGTCCCATTAAAAGCACCTGCTATATCCGTAACATTCTCCAAATTCGGAACATCCGTTGCGCGATATTCCATATTTATACAATCCCTAAAAGCAGAAGAGATAGACTCCCAACGAATATTGCCCCATTGATCCAAGGCGATGAGATCATCCCTATTCCAAAATGATGGGCCAAGGAAATTACCGAGGATTTCTACTCGATAAATTCCAGGATTGGGAACTACAAGGTAATAGGTGCTGGAAATACCATATACAAATCCGGAAATAGTTGGGTCTTCTACACTCTCCCAATAAAGATCATAATTAAAGGTAGCGCCGGAAATTCTTATAACGGTATCTAGACCAGCTCTGTTTTTTCGGGTATCCCAGGTAGTAATAAAATTGTCTTCACTACCCGGTTCAATGCCACAAAACTGCCTGTAAAAATCTCCAGCAATCAACCACCCTTTTTCATCGGTCAAATATTCTCGAAATGGAACTGCATTGTCGGTATATGCGATATTTCTCACATCCAAACTCAACTCATCTGGCGTGGCGGGATTGTCATGCCAACCTTTTAGCGTCAGGTAGTAGCTTTCACATGACAATTTTGAATCTGTTAAAAAATGTACTAACCTGGGTTCTGCAGTCAAATTCCATAATCCAAGTGACTGGTCAAAACTTCCAGCTTTCCTAAACATCCTGGTCATGTTTTCCACACTGCTCACATCCCAGGTCTCAATGGGCTGATTAAATGAAGTGGTTTCATAAAACATTGATTCCATTGAAGTCACATTTGAAACGTCCCAATCTCCAATTTGACCATTGAATGCAACTGCGGAGTGAAACATCTCATCCATATTATTTACTTGGCTTACATTCCATTCATTTAAATCTTCATTGTATAAAACAGTATTTTTGAAACACTGGCTCATAATCTCCACATTTCCCACATCCCAATGAGAAAGTCCGTTTTTCAAAGCGGCGGCCCCTTCAAATGCTTCAAACATTGAGGTGACAAGCGACAAATCTGGAGTGTCCACAGCATGTATCTCGAGGTTTTTACAACCCTTGAAGGCCTTAAAAAGGCTTTCGATTTGAATGTCACCCCATTGCTCTACAGACAGAAGCTTTTGCTTATCTCCACCATTATCGAAATTTATCCCATAAAACTCTCCATGAATTTCTACTCTGTAACGTCCTTGAGAGGGAAAATCAATTAAAAAGTCGGTGGCACCTTCGATATTTAGCAAAGTGTCATTGTCACTCGCGTTGTCCATATTTTCCCAATACAAATCAAAGCTTTGATTTTGATCAGAGGCCCCAATCCTAATTTGCGTAGTTTCACTATCGCCGGATGCATTCGTCTGCCAGGTGGTAATGAAATTCCCCGGATTGCCGGGACTTATCTGAGACCAAAGGGGGACGCAAACAGCAATAACAATTGAGATTACATATAAAATTAAATTGATTTTGATTGAATTCATTTGGATTTCATTGGTAGCTCAAAATAAATAATATCTAATATACGAAAAGTAAAAAGAAAATTTAATACCTGGTCACATAAACTACCGTAAAAAGGGGGAGGACCAAACATGCTTGTAACAAAGTAGGGGCATTTTGATCCCACTCTTGTAACAAAGTGGGGGGTAAATATTCGCCTTTCTTGTAACAAAGTAGGGGCAATTTTCCATCAATTTTGTAACAAAGTCAGGGCAATTTACCCCAATTCTTGTAACAAAGTCGGGGTAATTTATCCTAATCACTGTAACATAGTCAGGATAATCCAGGTCTTTTTCTTTTTACCGCGAAGGACACTACGTAAAACACGAAGGAGGCTACCATAATAGAAAAACCTTCCCGCCCCTACCGCTCAAGCAGTACTGAAGTTTGTGGTTGTTACCTCTTTTTCCAACTGGAGATAAGGGGAACGCAACCTTAATTGCCCTGCAGGCGGAACTCATTAAAAATACTCCAATGCTCCTCTTCACCATGTATACCCCACTGTCAAATCAAAACGCAAGGGATTGTAATTTTCCCAACTTTGATCCGTTCGTGGGTCAATCAAGAAATTATTAAAAATAACCCTATCTATTTTCTGAACGTTGATTACTCTTGACTCAAAACCTACCATCCATCTACCGATTCGGTAATTGACACCACATCTCATCTGAATATCATGCCATTCAAAAGTACCATATGATCCAGAATATACTCCGCCTGAACGACCAATTCTCCTCATGAGAAGAGCATTCGATACTAATGCTCCTGATAACACCCAACTATCGGATAACTCATAAAAAAGACTTACAGACAGGGGAAGCTGAACCTTTCCATAATTATTAACCGACAATGCAATATCAGCACCGGCAGCATCTATAAGAATACCTTGATTATAAGGTCTTGAAAAAGTAGCCTTTTCATATCCTATTCCCAATCCCGTGAAAGTGCTGAGTCTTTTGTATTCGAAAATTTTCCTCCCGACATTGAACTCTACATGATATGTGCCCCAGGATTCAGCTTGATTGGGGATAAGACTTCCTTCTCGATTATCATACCGTCTTGTGTCATCTTTTTCGACACCCAGATTGGCCATAAATATCCAGTTAGGAAGAGTTTGGCTAAATCCGAGGGCCCACGTAGATATTAAGAAAACGACTACAGAAATATATTTTATCATGATTTGATTCGTTTTTAAACCAGATGAGGCATTCAAACCCACCTGCCATTTTTTACAATACTTTGTCCCGTTCATTTTCCTCTTCACCAGGTATATCCCACTGTCAAGTCAAAACGCAAGGGACTATACCACTCCCACTTTTGATCCGTTCGTGGATCTCTGATAATATCATTAAAGATAATCTTATCAATTTTCTGAAAGTTGACGACTCTGGAATGGATACCTATTATTACTCTGCCTATCCTTCCATTCAGCCCGAGCCTCAATTGGAAATCATCCCATTCAAAAGTAGATTCTGTATAAGAAAACCCTTCCCTGGACCACTCTGTGTTTCTAATACTTCTAAATACAAGAAAGTTAGATACTAACTCCCCTGAAATGAACCAATGACCCCCTAATTCGTAGTATGCCGAAAAAGATATGGGTGTTAGGACTTTTTTATATCTATTCAGGATCTCTATAACGCCGGCTGAAATTGTCACGAAATGACCATTGTCAAAGGGACGAGTAAACGTTGCGTTTTCATAACTTATTCCTAATCCCATAAAGATACTCATTCTCTTTTTTTGCCAGACCTTCTTTTTGACTCCCAAGCAAGTATGATAGGTGCCCCAATATTCTGGACTTTTAGCAAGTAATCTAGATCTCAGAAGGTCGTCAAAACTACCCCCATAATTGAACAGCCTTTTGTCATGCGCTTCTAATCCTGTATTCACAGTGACCATCCAATTACCCAAGTTTTGGGTTTGGGTGAATGCCGACTGGATGATGAATAAAACTCCAAGCGTTAAAATTACTTTTTTCATAGTCTTATTATTTTTTCTTGAAAAGTCATTCCATCTACATTTAATTGAAGGATATACAGCCCGGATAGTAATTCAGCCATATCCACTTTGAATTTATGGCAATATTTTTCCATGGCTTTCACCTCTTTTCCATCCGTAAAAATTAAACGTGCTGCTATTTTTGTACCCAATTTAATATTTCATTTCAATCATAAAATTCTATTGTAGGTTGATTTTTCAAATCCAAAGTTTTTTATTCTTTTTTACTCGGTTATTATTATTAACCAGTATCCCTGTAGAAGTGCTCTCCATTATTTAGATGTCTCATGAGATTAAAGCTCGCGGTCGCTGCGCGGCCAATGGCATCACGCTAAATCAAAAATATATTTCGATGAATGTGCCCCTTTCCCACCACTTAGCTCGAAAATTATCAGCCTTTTTTAAATTTTTCAGATCGAGGCGCGAGGAAAGAGCGTATTTGTAGAGCCAAGGCACGTTTAAATGGCGCCTTGGCGGCACCTTGGCTCTACTTGGTCTGAAACGAATATAGTGATTATGACACAAGGCAGTTGACTTAGAACGTATTCGTGGCGTAATCTAAATAAGAATCGAGCTGCAACGTCAAATAATACGGCAAATTGATCAACACGAAAGGCTTTCACCCCGGCGTCTTATGGTTTTCAATAGAAAATAAACCGGCGTACATTCGAATAGCATAAGGATGCGGAGAGCGCTCGACAAATTGATGTAGAGACCTCAACTTGCCCACTTTCCCTGATTTGATTTATTCCCCCTCCCCACCTGTTTTCCGCCTTTCATATTGCGACTATTTCAAGATATTCAATAAAAGATTTGCATCTTGCCATAAGTTCAGGGCAATTTAAACCCATCCTTGTCACATAGTTAGGGTAATTTTCCTTAATTTTTGTAACAAAGTTGGGGCATTTCCAACCCTTTATTGTAACAAAGTTGGGGTAATTATTTAGCTTTCTTGTAACAAAGCAAGGGTATTTTAAACCCATTATTGTAACAAAGTAGGGGCATTTAGAACCCATTCTTGTAATAAAGTCAGGGTATTTAACGCTCACTTCCCTCCAATTCCCTACCCTATCTCACTATCTCCTTCCTCCCGCGTGAGGGATAGTAAGGGCGCGAACGCAGAGAGCGGTGCTGAGGATCGCCTCGGGCGATCTTGAGCACGGAACCCCTGCATAGCCCGACCCCGAGGTGTCCGCTCTTTGGCGGACCCTCGAGGGGCACGCCAAAAAAATAAAACAAGAACCCGCAGTATTCTCTTGATCTCGCAACAATTATCCCTTTTGAAACCTTACTTTTGCAGATGGAATCTAACACGCCTATGAAAACTGAGGAACGAATTGCTCAATCTGTAACGACGGACGGACCTGCGGATACGATACGGATTCAGGGCGCGCGAGCGAATAATCTGAAAAATCTGACCGTAGATATCCCGAAAAATAAATTAGTCCTCGTTACGGGGCTATCGGGATCGGGGAAGTCGTCGCTGATCATGGATACGCTCTATGCGGAAGGACAGCGTCGGTATGTGGAAAGTCTGTCCTCCTATGCGCGGCAGTTTCTGAATCGGATGAAAAAACCGGAGGTGGATTTTATTCGGGGATTGTGTCCGGCCATTGCCATTCAGCAGCGAACGACAGGAAAGAATGCGCGATCTACAGTGGGCTCGCTGACGGAAATCAATGATTATCTGCGGTTGCTGTTCGCTCGGGTGGGTCGGATGTACTCTCCTGTTTCCGGCAATCAAGTCAAAAAGCACCAGGTTAGTGATGTGGTGGATTATGTGCTGGAGCAACCGGAAGGTGAAAAGGTCCAGTTATGGATCGACCTGCCGCGGGTGGAAGGGCGCAGTTTGGGACAGGAGCTCGAATTACTTCTACAAAAGGGATATACGCGATTCCGAGCAGCCGGCGAGGAAGGGTTTCAATATATTCAAGATGCCTTGGATGCAGCGGAGGATGTCTTGGAGACTGACAGCGCAAAAATCGACAAGGAAGCTTACCGCGTATTGATCGATCGTTTTGTGGTTCGGAAGGAGGATGAGGAAAATACGCGTCGCATGGCGGATTCGATTCACACGGCCTTCATGGAAGGTGGTGGGGCCTGCATCATTGAGTGCCTGGATGGGGAGGAAAAGCGCTTTAATAACCGCTTTGCCCTGGATGGAATTGAGTTTCCGGACTTGCAGCCGCAACTTTTTAATTACAATAATCCCTACGGGGCTTGCCAACGCTGTAAAGGCTATGGGCGAATATTGGGGATCTCCGAGCAGAAAGTGATTCCCGATCCCGAGCTGACGATTTATGAGGGTGCTATCGCTTGCTGGTCGGGGCCTAAAGGCCAGCGCTGGCAGCAACCATTGATGGAATATGCCCATGAATTTGATTTTCCACTCCATACGCCCTACGAGGAGCTGAGTGAGGAGCAGAAATCGTTATTGTGGGAAGGGAATTCCTATTTCCGAGGTATTCAAGCGTATTTCGACAAATTGGAAAAGAAAGCGTATAAAATCCAGAACCGGGTGATTTTATCTCGCTATCGCGGTCGTACGACCTGTCCGGAGTGCCACGGTTCGCGGCTCCGGAAAGAAACGCAGTATGTAAAAATCCAGGGGACAACGATTCAGGATTTGATCTTTCTTCCTGTCGATGAGCTCTATGAATATTTTAAGGAATTGGATCTGGAGGGAGCAGATGAGGAGATCGGAAATCGCATATTGATCGAATTGCGCTCGCGCTTGCAAACCATGGTCAAAATCGGTTTGGGCTATCTCACCCTGGAGCGCTTATCGTCGACATTGAGTGGCGGGGAGACCCAGCGCATCCATTTGACGCGTACGCTAAGTAGTAATTTGACGCATTCCATGTATATTTTGGATGAGCCCAGCATTGGATTGCATCCCCAAGATAGTCAGCAATTGGTAGCAGTACTTAAGGAGCTGCGCGATCTGGGGAATACCGTTATTGTTGTGGAGCACGAAGAAGAACTGATTCGCCAGGCCGACCACCTGATTGAGTTAGGCCCCGATGCCGGCACATACGGCGGTGAGTTAGTGTATGCGGGCCCATTGACCGATTTTGAAGAAGAAGCGGAGGGATCTTACACAGCAGATTACCTGAGTGGACGACGGGAAATCGAGCGGGAAGCTCCGCCCCGGCCGATGAAATCATTTATTGAGATCAAAGGTGCCAGTAAAAATAACGTCCATAAGCTAGACGTGAAATTTCCCTTACATGCGATGACCGTCGTGACCGGGGTATCCGGCTCCGGGAAATCAACTTTGGTTTTTGACATTATTCATCCGGCGCTGCGGCAAGAAGTCCATGAGGAATATGTGCATCAGGATGCCGACGTCAAAAGTATTTCCGGTCCTCTCTCCTCTTTGGACCGCTTAGAGTTCATCGATCAGCATCCTATCGGGCGGTCGTCGCGTTCCAATCCGGTGACTTACATCAAGGCGTATGATGCCATCCGTTCGCTCTATGCCAGCCGGCCCTTGTCACAAATGCGCGGTTATAAAGCCAAGCACTTTTCCTTCAATGTAGATGCGGGTCGCTGTGAGGCCTGTCAGGGCGAGGGCTATAACACCGTAGAAATGCAGTTTTTGGCCGATGTGAAATTGCTATGCGATGAGTGTAATGGACAACGATTTAAGGATGAGGTGCTGGAAGTACGGTACAAGAATAAAAATATTTTCGAGCTGCTGGAGATGAGTGTGGATGATGCCATCGACTTTTTTGAGGATCGGCCGGATATTGCCGGCAAGTTGCAGCCCTTGC
>Ga0209931_1000964_pt1 | contig 16386 bp, 16 predicted proteins | sample SalPonR1_B_D1_MG_FD_185697 | JGI IMG/M metagenome (GOLD analysis project Ga0209931, IMG submission 185697) | Salt pond soil microbial communities from South San Francisco under conditions of wetland restoration - Salt Pond MetaG R1_B_D1_MG... ...
CTGCAGGGCGAGGTTCACGAGATCCCGGTGCGAAAACGCGGACAGGTCCAGACCCACGATGTCCGGATGATCGAGGAAGGCCCCGATCCTTTCGCTGTCCGTCATTTCCGGCACCATCAGCATCATCGCCTCAGAGCGGAATGTTGTCGTGCTTCTTCCACGGCATTTCCTGGCGTTTTCTCTTCAGCGCGGCGAACGCCCGCGAAACGCGACGGCGGGTCGACCGCGGCTGGATCACCTCGTCGATGAATCCGCGCTCCGCCGCCTTGAACGGATTCGCGAAGTTTTCCTCGTACTCCGCTGTCAGATCGGCGATTTTTTCCGGATCGCCCAGATCGCCGCGATGCAGGATCTCGACCGCACCCTTCGCCCCCATCACCGCGATCTCGGCCGTGGGCCAGGCATAGCTGATATCGCCCTGGATGTGCTTGGACGCCATCACCACATAGGCCCCGCCATAGGCCTTCCGGGTGATGACGGTGACCTTCGGCACCGTCGCCTCGCCATAGGCGTAGAGGAGTTTCGCGCCGTGCTTGATGACGCCCGCGTATTCCTGACCGGTCCCCGGCAGGAAGCCCGGGACGTCGACGAAGGTCAGGATCGGGATGTTGAAGCAGTCGCAGAACCGCACGAAGCGGCCCGCCTTGCGCGCGCTGTCGATGTCGAGCACGCCCGCAAGAACCATCGGCTGGTTCGCGACGACACCGACCGTCGAGCCCTCGATCCGGATGAAGCCCGTGATGATGTTCTTCGCGTAGTCTTCCTGGATCTCGTAGAAATCGCCCTCGTCCGCGACCTTCAGGATCAGCTCCTTCATGTCGTAGGGCATGTTCGGGTTCGCGGGAATCAGGGTGTCGAGGCTCTCGTCGATCCGGTCGGGATCGTCGTAGAAGGGCCTGCTGGGTGGCGTCTCGCGATTGTTGAGCGGCAGGAAATCGATGAGCCGGCGCACTTCGGTCAGCGCCTCGACGTCGTCCTCGAAGGCCGCATCGGCGACCGAGGATTTCCGGGTATGGGTCGCGGCGCCGCCCAGTTCCTCGGCCGTGACATGTTCGTTCGTCACCGTCTTCACGACGTCGGGACCGGTCACGAACATGTAGGAGCTGTCCTTCACCATGAAGATGAAGTCCGTCATCGCGGGTGAGTAGACCGCACCGCCGGCACAGGGCCCCATGATCAGGCTGATCTGCGGGACCACGCCCGAGGCCATGATGTTGCGCTGGAATACATCGCCATAAGCCGCGAGAGACCCGACACCTTCCTGAATCCGGGCCCCGCCGGAATCGTTGATCCCGATCACCGGGGCGCCGTTCTTCATCGCCATGTCCATGATCTTGCAGATCTTGGCGCCGTGGGTCTCCGACACCGATCCGCCGAGCACCGTGAAGTCCTGGCTGAAGACGTAGACGATCCGGCCGTTGATCGTGCCCCAGCCGGTGACGACGCCGTCGCCCGGCGGGCGCTGCGTCTCCATCCCGAAGCCGACGGTCCGGTGCGTGACGAACATGTCGAACTCCTCGAAGGAATCCTCGTCGAGCAGAAGCTCGATCCGCTCGCGCGCGCTCAGCTTGCCCTTGCCGTGCTGCGCTTCGATCCGCGTCTCGCCGCCGCCGAGACGTGCCGCCTCGCGGCGGCGCTCGAGTTCCTGAAGGACTTTCATGACCGGCTCCACCTCCCATCTTTCCGCGCTGCCTAACGCGTTCTGCGCGTTGACCAAAGGGGAAACTCGCGTATTTGCAAAGTCTGCTGTACATTTTCCGGCAAACCCGCAAAAATGCAAATCCGGCGAGGCTGCACAGGCGTCGTGCCGATCGGCACATGGACAAGCCCCTCGCCGGCCGGTATCGCAAGACGATGACCGCGCGACCAGACGTCCGGTTTCTGGACCGGACCACCCCGCCGCATATCCTGACCCTTGTGCTCGTCGCCGGCCTCGCCGCGATGAACATGAGCGCGTTTCTGCCCTCGCTGCCCCACATGACCGCGTATTTCGGAACCGACTACGCCGTCATGCAGCTCTCCGTCTCGCTCTATCTCGCGATCACGGCGGCGGTGCAGCTCGTCATCGGGCCGGTCTCCGACCGCTATGGCCGGCGCCCGGTCGTCCTCGCCTGCACCGGAATCTTCGTCGCGGCGACCGTCGGCTGTCTCTTCGCCCCGACGGTGGAGATCTTCCTCGTCTTCCGGATGCTGCAGGCCGCCGTCGCGGTAGGCCTCGTGCTGTCACGCGCCATCGTGCGCGACATGGTTCCCCAGGCGGAAGCCGCCTCGATGATCGGATACGTCACGATGGGCATGGCGCTGGTGCCGATGGTCGCTCCGATGATCGGCGGGGCGCTCGATCAGGCCTTCGGCTGGCACGCGACCTTCGTGCTGCTCGCGGTCTGCGGTGTGCTGCTCGGCGCGCTGGTGTGGTTCGATCTGGGCGAGACGTTCTCGGGGCGCGCGTCGAGCTTCCGCGAGCAGGCGCGGGACTACCCCGAGCTTCTCGCCTCCCGCCGGTTCTGGGGTTACGTCTTCGCGGCCGCCTTCGCCTCGGGGTCGTTCTTCGCGTTCCTTGGCGGCGGCCCATATGTGGCCAGCGAGGTCTACGGGCTGTCTTCGTTCTGGTCCGGCGTCGCCTTCGGCGCTCCTGCGATCGGATACGCATTCGGCAATTTCCTGTCCGGGCGCCTCTCGGTCCGCGTGGGCGTGAACACCATGATCCTTTACGGCACGGTCATCTCGACGGCCGGCATGGGTCTTTCCATCGTCCTCACGGCACTGGGCTTCGGCTCCGCCGTCGTCTTCTTCGGGTTCTGCTCCTTCATCGGCATCGGCAACGGGCTGTCGATGCCGAACGCGAGCGCCGGGATGCTGTCGGTCCGCCCCCACCTCGCCGGAACCGCGTCCGGTCTCGGCAGCGCCATCATGATCGGCGGCGGCGCGGCCCTCTCCGCCGTCGCGGGGATCGTCCTGAAGCTCGGGACGACGAGCCTGCCGCTCCAGGTCCTGATGGCGGTCTCGGCCGCCCTCTCGGTCGTCGCGATCCGCTACGTCATCTTGCGCGAGCGGGAGGTCGGCGTCGCCTGACGCTTGCACGAGCGGGTTTGCAAACGCTACTTTGCATCAGCAAAGGAGCCCGCATGAAGGTCCACAAGTTCTACGCCGGCGCGAAACTCCGCGAAACACGGGTGCGGCTCGAGCTCACGCAGAAGGCTTTCGCCGAGAAGCTCGACGTGTCGCTGCCGTATCTCAACCAGATGGAGAACAACAACCGCCCGGTCTCGACCGGCGTCGTTCTCGCGCTGGCCAAGGAATTCGGCTTCGACGTCACGGAGCTTTCGAGCGGAGAGACCGAACGCCTCATCGCCGACATGCGCGAAGCATTGGGCGATCCCGTCTTCGGAGAGGCCGATCCGCCGCTCGCCGACCTGCGCCTCACCGCCTCCAATGCCCCCGCCCTCGCCCGCGCCTTTCTCGAGTTGCACCGCGCCTACCGGCAGGCGCACGAACGCCTCGCCTCGCTCGACGAGGCGCTCGGGCGGGAAGACAGCCGCGTGCGCGCCTCGCCCTGGGAGGAGGTCCGCGACTTCTTCCACTACTGCGACAACTACGTCGACGCGATCGACCGCGCGGCAGAACGCTTCGCCGGCGCGGGCGATCCCGCCAGCGCCGCGACGACCGCGCTGGACCGGCTGGGCGTCACCGTGAAAACCGCCGAGCAAAGCGCGATCCGCGGCTACGACCCTGCGACGCGGGCGCTTGTCCTGTCGGACCGCGCCGCCCCGGCCACCCGCCGCTTCCAGCTGCTGCACCAGGTCGCCCTCCTCGCCCAGAACGACCTTCTCGAGGCGACCCTCGACCTCGCCCGATTCCAGACCGACGAAGCCCGCGCCATCGCGAAGATCGGCCTCGCCAACTACTTCGCGGGCGCGGCGCTCCTCCCCTACAGCCGCTTTCTCGAGACCGCGCGCCGGATGCGCCACGACCTAGAGGCGCTCGCCCATGCCTTCGGCGCCTCGATCGAACAGGTCGCGCACCGGCTGTCGACCCTGCAACGCCCGGGGGCGAAGGGCATTCCGTTCTTCTTCGTCCGCGTCGATCAGGCCGGCACGATCACCAAGCGCCATTCGGCCACGCGCCTCCAGTTCGCGCGCTTCGGCGGCGCCTGCCCGCTCTGGAACGTGCATCAGGCCTTCGAGACGCCGGGCCGCTTCATCCGCCAGCTCGCCGAAACCCCCGACGGAATCCGCTACTTCTGCCTCGCCCGCGACGTGCAGAAGCCGGGCGGCTCGTTCCGGGCGCCGGTTCGCCGATACGCGATCGGACTCGGTTGTGAAGTGAAACATGCGGGCGATCTGGTGTATGCTGACGGCATGGACCTTACGAACCCGCGCGCCTTCGAGCCCATCGGCATCTCCTGCCGCATCTGCGAGCGGCGGAACTGCCACCAGCGCTCGGTCCCGCCGCTCGAACGGCGGCTCCGGGTCGACCACGACCTGCGCGGCACGCTCCCCTACGAGATCGGCGACTGATGCTGAAGGCGCTGGTCATCACCCTGACGACCAGCTACGCGGCGTGGTTCATCGAGCGCAACGAGACCCGGGTCCTCTACCCGTTCGACGACACCTACACCGCCGCGGCCGAGACCGGCGAGACGCGGCTCGTGGAAAGCCGCTTCGCCACCCAGGACGGCGAGAGCCTCGTGGTCTGGAGCGCGGCGCCCGCGCCGGGACGCCCCACGGTGCTCTACCTGATGGGCAACGCAGGCACCCTCGCCGACCGGGCGGAGCGCTTCTCGCTCCTGCTCGACGACGGACTGGGCCTCGTCACCTTCGCCTATCGCGGCTCCAGCGGATCGACCGGACGCCCCAGCGAGGACGCCCTCACCGGCGACGCCTTCGCCATCGCCACAGAGCTTCCGCGCCTCGCGGACCCCGGGACCGGCCGGCTGATTCTCTACGGCGAAAGCCTGGGCTCCGCGGTCGCGGTCAAGCTCGCGGCAGCGGGCCTCGGCGACGCGGTCATCCTGCAATCGCCCTTCGCCTCGATCCGCGATCTCGCGGAGGTCCAGTATCCGGGCGAGGAGGTGGCGCGGCTTTTCACCCAGACATGGGACACCCGCCGCGCGATCCGGGGCATGACCCAGCCGCTCCTGATCCTGCACGGCACGCGCGACAGGCTCGTCCCCCTGTCGCAGGGAGAAGAACTGCTCGCGCAGGCGGGTTCGCGCAACAAGGCGCTGCACGCCGTCCACGGCCAGGGCCACACCGGCCTCTGGACGCCCGACGCGCGTGCCGCGATCCTCGTTTTCCTGAGGTCCTTGTGACGCCGTTAGGCCTCGGCCGTCAGCATCCCGTAGAGCTCGTCCTTGAGCGTCGCCCGCTTCTTGCGAAGCTCCGTCTCGGCCTCTCCCGACATCGGCTCCACCAGCGTCTCGGCCCGGTGAACCTGCCGGTTGACCTCGTGATAGGCTTCCATTGTCCGGGCGAAATGCGCGTCGCTCTCTTTCAACTGGTGGATTCGATCGGCGAATTCGGGAAAATCCGCGACCAGTTCGTGCGGGGTGTGGGTCATGTGAACCTCCTTGTGTTTGGCCCGATCTTCGCGGGCGTCGGGGCGCACGTCTTTGACCGGCGTCAAGTCAGTGTCAACGCCGCGCCTTTCGCCAGCCGGCGGCGCGCGCCTCCGCTTCGGTGCAGAACCAGCGCTCCCCGCGGGAGGTGGCAATGCGGGTGGCGGTGTAGTTCTCCTGTCCGGGAACGTGAAAGATCCGGCCGTTCGACGAGATGTTGCCCTTGATGACACAGCTTCCCGGCGGCGCCTGCGGCTCGGGCTGCGCGGCCGAACGGAACGCCTCGGGCGCGGCCATGTCCGAGCCGAAGATGCCGCGTCCCGCGACGACCGCCGCCTTCTCGATCTCGAGATAGCGGTCCGAGTAGCGCAGGTAGGCCCGGGCGAGTCCGGCCGATATGATCGCCGCGCCCATGTCCCTGCCCGACACGCTGCAGGTCGCCACCGTGCGGCCATAGCGATCGGTGGTCCGCGTCTCGCACGCGGCGCGGCGGCCGCCGAAAAGCCGCGCGACCTCCGCGCCGGACCATTCGCCGCACAGCCACACCGTGCCGTCGGGGCGGGTGCAGGTCTGGTCGCGCTCCGGCGCGTCGATTCCGAAGAGGCGGACCGTCTCGCCGCCGATGCGGATCGTGTCGCCGTCGATGACCGCGACGCGGCCATCCGGCCCCGCGAGCGCCATTCCGGCGGCGAGCACCGCCGCGGCGACAAGTCCGAACCTCACCATGCGCCCAGATACGGGCGGCCGCGCCTCCGCCGCAACAGGGAACGTTAACCTTCGTTAACGGAGGTTGCCGATCTGCCGCGCGCAAGGCGCGACGGGTCTCAGCGCATGTCCGGCGCGAACTTGAGGATGACCGGGACGATCAGGTCCTCCTCGTCCGTGAGGTGACGGTCGAGGAACCCCTCGAACTGTTCGAGCGCGCCGTGCAGAGCGCCCCCGCGCGTCCGCGCATCGGGCTGCCCGACCGCCTCGAGAAATCCGTTCGTCGTTTCGGCGAGCGCGTGGATATGACCGTCGAGGGCGTGATGATCCGCATCGAGCAGCCCGAATCCGCGCTCGAGCCGCGCGTCGAGCGACTGGAGCCTCGGGAAATAGTGGTGATCCTCGATGTTGTGGTGCCCGTGCAGTTCGTTCAGCAGAAATCCCGCGTAACGCGCGGTCTCGGCCGCGTGCCGCCGCTCGTCGGCGCGGCCGTCGAGATACCTCTCCGATCCGGTCCGCAGCCGCGTCAGCACCTCGCGGAACATCAGGTGCCGTTCGAGCCAGAACCGGGTCAGGCCGTCGAAGTTGGGATGCCGCTCCCACGTGCCGCGCGGGTGCTCCTCGAGCAGCACGCGAAGCGCGTCGGGCAGCCCGGTGCGATGTGAAAGGTCGTCCATGCGGGTGACGTATGTCCGGGCCCGGGCCATGTCGAGAGAGACCGCGCACATGCCCTGTTCACCGCTGCGCCGTGCGCCACTGTGGATGAATCCAGGGCGCGAGGTTGGCGGGAGGAAGCCGCCGTCCGAGAATGTGATCGGCGGCTTTTTCTCCCACCATGATCGACGGCGCATTGGTGTTGCCGTTGGTGATCTGGGGAAAGATCGAACTGTCGGCGACCCGAAGCCCCTCGACACCGATCACCCGGCACTCCGGATCGACGACCGCCATCGGGTCGTCGGCCCGTCCCATCCGGCAGGTTCCGCAGGGGTGATAGGCGCTCTCGGCGTGCTCGCGGATGAAGGCGTCGATTTCCTCGTCGGTCTGCGCCCCGGGCCCCGGCTGGATCTCCTCGTCGCGGTAGTCGTCGAACGCGGGCCGGGTCAGGATCTCGCGGGTCAGACGGATCGCCCGCCGGAATTCGCGCCAGTCCTCGTCATGGCTCATGTAGTTGAACAGGATCGACGGCGCCGCCGCCGGATCGGCGGAGCGCAGCGCCACCCGCCCGCGCGACCGCGACCGCATCGGCCCGACATGCGCCTGATATCCGTGACCCTTGACCGCCGCCCTGCCGTCGTAGCGCACCGCGAGCGGCAGGAAATGGAACTGGATGTCGGGATACTCGATTCCCGCCTCCGACCGGATGAACCCCGTGGCCTCGAACTGGTTCGACGCGCCCACCCCGCCCCGCGTCGCGAGCCAGAGCGCCCCGGCCTTCGCCTTGCCCCAGAGCGACCAGTGCGAATAGAGCGTGATCGGCCGCTTGCACCGCATCTGGATATAGACCTCGAGGTGGTCCTGCAGGTTGGCGCCCACCCCCGGCCGGTCCGCGACCACCGCGATCCCGTGCCGGGCGAGATCCTCCGCCGGCCCGACGCCCGACAGCATCAGAAGCTTCGGCGAGTTGATCGAGGAGGCCGCCACGATGACTTCGCGCCCCGCCCTGATCGTCTCGATCCGACCGCGCCGCCGGATCTCGAGCCCGACGGCTCTGCCGTTCTCGATCACGATCCGCTGCGCGAGGCCCCGCACCAGCCGGCAGTTCGGCCGCCGCAACGCCGGCTTGAGATAGGCGTTGGCCGCCGACCACCGCCGCCCGCGCCAGATCGTGGCCTCCATCGCGCCGAAGCCTTCCTGCCGCGCGCCGTTGTAATCGTCCGTCGCTCCGTATCCCGCCTCGAGCCCCGCCGCGATGAAGGTCCGCACCAGCGGGTTCCCGCGCTTGCCCCGGATCACGTGGAGCGGTCCGTCGCTCCCCCGCCAGGCCGAGTCGCCCTCGCCCCCGCCGTGCCAGTGCTCCATCCGCCGGTAGTAGGGCAGCACGTCGGCATAGCCCCAGCCATCGGCGCCCCTCTCGGCCCATGTGTCGAAATCCCGTGCGTGCCCGCGCACGTAGACCATCCCGTTGACCGAGGAAGATCCGCCCACGACCTTGCCCCGCGGCACGGCCATGCGGCGATCGTTGAGATGCGGCTCGGGCTCCGACCGGAACCCCCAGTCGTAGAGACCCATGTTCATCGGGTAGGACAGCGCCCCCGGCATCTGGATGAACGGGCCCGCGTCCGACCCGCCATGCTCCACGACGACGACCTCGTGCCCGGCCTCCGACAGCCGGTAGGCCAGCGCGCATCCCGCCGACCCGGCGCCCACGATGACGTAATCCGCCTCCATCATGCGCCCTCGGGCCGGAGTTCCCGGCTACGGCCCCGGCCGAACGGGTCTCCGGAGCGCCTCCCCTCAGTAGGGTGCATCGACGCGCCCCATGCCCACGTAGACCGACTTCAGCTGCGTGAAATGCTCCACGGCCGCCGCCGCGTTCTCGCGCCCGATGCCGGAGGCCTTGACGCCGCCGAACGGCAGCCCCGCAGGGGTCAGGTTGTAGCTGTTGATCCAGCAGGACCCCGCCTCGATCCGCGCGATCACCCGGTGCGCACGGGCGAGATCGCACGTGAAGACACCCGCCGACAGCCCGTATTCGGTGGCGTTGGCCCGCGCGATCACCTCCTCCTCGCCCTCGAAGTCGAGCACGCACATGACCGGCCCGAAGATCTCCTCCCGCGCGATCGTCATCCCGTCGGTGACGCCCGCGAAAACCGTGGGCTCCACGAACCATCCGGGCCGGTTCGACCGCCGCCCGCCGGTCACCAGATCCGCCCCCTCGGCCACGCCCTGCTCGATGTAGCCCAGCACGATCTCCATCTGCCGCTCGGTCGCCATCGGTCCGAAGTTCACCGCCTCGTCGAGCGGATCGCCCATCGCGACGCCCGTGAGCCGCGCCCGCAACCTGTCCAGAAAGGCGTCCCGCAGCCCCTGCTCCACGAAGACCCGCGTCCCGTTCGAGCAGACCTGCCCCGACGAGTAGAAGTTTCCGAGGATCGCCCCCGAGACCGCGTCATCGAGATCGGCGTCGCCGAAGACGATGAGCGGCGACTTGCCGCCGAGTTCCATCGTCACGTGCCGCATCCCTTCGGCGGCCGTCGCATAGACCTTGCGCCCCGTTGGCACCGATCCGGTCAGCGACACCTTGGCCACGCGCGGGTCGGTGATCAGCGCCTGGCCCACGGCCCCGCCGCCCTGCACCACGTTGAAGACGCCCGGCGGCGCCCCAGCCTCGGTCAGGATCTCGGCCACCTTGAGCGCGGCAAGCGGCGTCTCCTCGGAGGGCTTGAAGACCATCACGTTGCCACAGGCGAGCGCCGGCGCGCCCTTCCAGCAGGCGATCTGCGTGGGGTAGTTCCACGCCCCGATGCCCACGCAGACCCCCAGCGGCGCGCGGATCGTGTAGGCCCAGTCGTCGCCGAACTGCATCCTCTCGCCGGCGATCGACCCCGCGAGCATCCCGAAGTATTCCAGCGCGTCGGCCCCGCTCGCGGCATCCGCGACCAGCGTCTCCTGAAGCGGCTTGCCGGTGTCGAGCGTCTCGATCTCGGAAAGCTCCCGGTTCCTGTCCCGCATGATCTGGGCCGCACGGATCAGGATGCGCCCCCGCTCCACCGCCGGCATCGCCGCCCAGTTTTGCCGCGCGGCCTCGGCGGCGGCGAGCGCCTGTTGCACGACGGCGGGTGTCGCCTCGTGGACGGTCGCGACCGGGCTTTCGTCGTAGGCGTAGAGGCAGGCGATCTCGGCGCCCGCATCGTCTTCGAGGTAGCGGCCGTTCACGAAGTGGCTGGCGGTGGGTTGCGCGTCTCGTCTCATGTCATTCTCCCCGCGGAAACCGCTGGCTTTCCTCGGCCGCGTTCAGGTCGGTGTGTCCGTATCCGGTCGCCCGTGCGGATCGTCTTCGCGCGGGTCATGCGCGCCCCTCCAGCAACCGGTCGAGATAGTCGAGCACCAGCGCCGACGCGGCCTCGGGGTCCGCCGTTCCGAGCCCGTGCCGGATGTAGAGCCCGTCGATCAGCGCCCCGATTCCGCCCGCCGCGGCCTCCGCCCGGTCGCCCACCAGCGGCCGGAGGTCGTGGACGAGATTGGACCGGAGCCGGCCCTTGTAGACCGCCAGAAGCCGCAGCGCCTGCGGGCTCGTCTGGGCGGTCACGTAGAAGGTGAGCCAGGCGGCGATCACCTCGGGGCGGAAGTTCACCGGCGCGAAGCTCGCCCGCACGATCCCCTCGAGCCGCGCGCGCGGCGTCGCCGCAGCGTCGAGCGCCACCCGCACCTCCTCGCCGTAGAGCCGCAGGATGTGACGCATCGCCGAGATCAGCAGCGCCTCCTTGGTGCCGAAGTAATGGTGCGCAAGCGCGCTCGACACGCCCGCGGCCTTCGCGATCTGGCTCATCGTGACGTCGGCCGACCCGCGCAGCCCCACCTCGCGGATCGTCGCTTTGACAAGCGCCTCGCGTCGGATAGGCTCCATTCCAAGTTTCGGCATGATCGTTCTTTCGGGGTCGACGGCCGGACTGCGATCTCTTAATTGACTCGTCAATCAACATAATGACAGGGAGCGACCACATGCTCAAGACCACGATTTCCGCCCTCGCGATTTCGGCCGCCGCGACCTCGGCCTTCGCCGACTGCGAGACCATCGTCTTCTCCGACGTCGGCTGGACCGACATCACCGCCACGACCGCGGTCGCAACGACCGTCCTCGAGGCGCTGGGCTACGAGACCGACATCAAGGTGATTTCGGTGCCGGTGACCTACACCTCGCTTGCGGCGGGCGACATCGACGTCTTCCTCGGCAACTGGATGCCGACGATGGAGGCCGACATCGCGCCCTACCGCGAGGCCGGAACGGTCGACACGGTCCGAGCCAACCTGACCGGCGCCAAGTACACGCTCGCGACGAACAGCATCGGCGCCGAGCTCGGAATCGAGGACTTCTCGGACATCGCCGAGCATCGGGACGCGCTCGGCGGCGACATCTACGGCATCGAGCCCGGCAACGACGGCAACCGGCTGATCATGGACATGATCGCCGCGGACGCCTTCGGCCTCGAAGGATTCGATGTCGTCGAAAGCTCCGAACAGGGGATGCTCGCACAGGTCGAGCGTGCGACGCGCCGGGACGAGCCGGTCGTCTTCCTCGGCTGGGAACCGCATCCGATGAACGCCAACTTCGACCTCACCTACCTCGAAGGCGGGGACGACTACTTCGGTCCCGACTTCGGCGGCGCGACCGTCTACACCAACACCTCGGCGGGCTTCGTCGAGCAGTGCCCCAACGTGGGCCAGCTTCTGCAGAATCTCGAGTTCACGCTTCAGATGGAGAACGAGATCATGGGCGCGATCCTGAACGACGGCCAACGCGCCGAGGTCGCGGCCGAAGCCTGGCTCCAGGAGAACCCGGACGTGCTCGACGCATGGCTCGACGGCGTGACCACGAAGGACGGCGGCGACGCGATGGCCGCAGTCAAGGGCGCGCTCGAGGGCTGAGCGCCCGGGATGGACGAGCACTCCATGGCCCCGCCGCTCACGCCGGCGGGGCCATGTGTCTCAAGGCATGGGTATTTCGGTGGTGAACTTCGGCACCTGATATCCCGTCTGCACCGCAGGACGCTCGGCGATCCTGACATACCAGTCGGTCACGTTGGGATAGTCACGAAGCGGCACCTGGTGCCACTCGAAGCGCGAGATCCAGGGCCAGATCGCCATGTCGGCGATGGAGTATTCGCCCTGTCCGTCGCCCGCGACGAAGTCCCTTGCGGAAAGCCGCTCGTCGAGCACCTTGTAGAGCCTGTGCGCCTCGGTGTGATAGCGCGTCTCGGCATAGGGCGCGGCGCCGGGGTTCTGCTTGAGGAAGTGATGCGCCTGCCCGATCATCGGGCCGACGCCGCCCATCTGCCACATCAGCCATTCGATGGTGCGCCAGCGCTCGTCGCCCTCCGGCAGGAACCGCCCCGTCTTCTCGGCGAGCCACATCAGGATCGCGCCCGACTCCATCAGCGTGAACCCCGTGTCGCGCTCGCGGATCGCGGGGATCTTGTTGTTGGGCGATATGGCGAGGAACTCGGGCGTGAACTGGTCGCCGGCGCCGATGTCGACGGCGTGGACCTCGTAGTCGAGGCCCAGTTCCTCCAGCATGATGGAGACCTTGCGGCCGTTGGGCGTGGTCCAGGTGTAGAGATCGATCATTCGCGTCCTCCGGGGGTTCCCCGAAGCGATAGCCGGAGCGGCCGAAAAGGTCACGCCACATCGGCGCCTTTTCATCCGGGAGCCATGGGGGCATGGTAGGGCGGCAAGCGGGGAACGGGCAATGGACTGGCTGACAGACAACAAGATTCCGGTGGGCCAGATCGCCGCCACGGTCTTCGAGTGGCTCCAGGACAACGGCAGGGTCTTCTTCGACGCGGTCTCCGACGGAATGGAGGCCTTCATCGAATGGGTGCTCTGGGCCCTTCAGACGCCCCATCCGCTGATCATCGTCGGGCTCTTCGTCGCGCTGACGTGGCTCGTGCAGCGGTCCTGGAAAACCTGCCTTCTGATCGCGGCGGGCTTTCTCTTCATCCTGAACCAGGGATATTGGGAGGAAACGACCGAAAGCCTCACGCTCGTGCTCGCCTCCTGCGTCGTCTGCATGGCCGTGGGCGTGCCGATCGGCATCGCGGCGGCGCACCGGCCGAAGCTCTACGCCTGGATGCGCCCCGTGCTCGACCTGATGCAGACGCTGCCGACCTTCGTCTACCTCATCCCGGCGATCGTGTTCTTCGGCATCGGCATGGTGCCGGGCCTGATCGCGACCGTGATCTTCGTCCTGCCCGCTCCGATCCGCCTCACGCATCTCGGCGTCACCTCGACGCCCAAGGAACTCCTCGAAGCCGCCGTCGCCTTCGGCGCGACCCCGCGCCAGACGCTCTACAAGGTCGAACTGCCCTACGCCTTCCCGCAGATCATGGCGGGGCTCAACCAGACGATCATGCTGTCGCTGTCGATGGTCGTGATCGCCGCGCTCGTCGGCGCCGACGGGCTCGGCGTGCCGGTCGTGCGCGCGCTCAATCAGGTGAACACCTCTCTCGGCTTCGAGAGCGGCTTCATCATCGTCGTCGTCGCGATCATGCTCGACCGGATGCTCAGGGTGGACCGCAAATGAGTACTTCGGTCATCTTCGACAACGTTTCCATCGTCTTCGGAGAAAAGCCTCAGGTCGCCCTCCCGCTCATGGACGAGGGCCAGGACCGCCCCGACATCCAGAAGGAGACGGGACAGGTTCTCGGCGTCCACGACTGCTCGCTCGAGGTCGAGACCGGGGAGATCGTGGTGCTCATGGGCCTGTCCGGCTCCGGCAAGTCGACGTTGCTGCGCGCGGTCAACGGACTGAATCCGGTCGCGCGAGGAGAGGTGCGGGTCAACGACGGCGACGAGATGATCTCGGTCACCAACGCGGACAAGGCGACGCTGCGCCGCCTCCGGCTCAGCCTGATCGCGATGGTCTTCCAGCAGTTCGGCCTGCTGCCATGGCGGACCGTGCGCGAGAACGTGGGCCTCGGCCTCGAACTGGGCGGCATGAGCCGCGCCGAGCGCACGAGACAGGTGGACGAACAGCTCGGCCTCGTCGGCCTGTCAGACTGGGCGGACCGCAAGGTGGGCGAGCTTTCGGGCGGCATGCAGCAGCGCGTTGGTCTGGCGCGGGCCTTCGCCACCGATGCATCGATCCTGCTCATGGACGAGCCGTTCTCTGCACTCGACCCGCTGATCCGCAACCGCCTCCAGGACGAGCTTCTCGACCTCCAGTCGCGCCTCAAGCGCACGATTATCTTCGTCTCCCACGATCTCGACGAGGCCTTCAAGATCGGCAACCGGATCGCGATCATGGAGGGCGGCCGGATCGTCCAGTGCGGCACCCCGCGCGAGATTTTCTCCAACCCCGCAAGCGAGTACGTGGCGGACTTCGTGGCCGAGATGAACCCGCTCGGCGTTCTTCAGGCTCAGGACGTGATGGAGCCCGCCTCGGACGCGCCGCCGCACACGGTCGCGCCGGACGCCAAGATCCGGGACGTCATGGAGATGGTCCGGCAGAACGGCCGCGCGGTCGGCGTCGTCGAGAACGGCAAGCTCGTCGGCCAGATCACCAAGGACACGGTCCTGGCCAAGCTTCTCGATCCGCGCGGCTGACGGGAACGCTCTCCCCGCTTCGCGGTTCATACCGGGAGGAGACCCGGCCCATGCGCAAGCACGAAGGCGCGCTGAGCGACGTCGTCGAGGAACTGAAGCGCGCCACCCCCGATGGCGACGCGGACAAGGTATCGGTGGGCGATCTCATCGACGCGCTAGACGAGCGCGGGTACGGCCCCGCGCTCACCGTCCTGCCGCTTCTGGAACTGACGCCGATCGGCGGGATACCCGGCTTTCCCAGCCTCCTCGCGCTCACCATCGCGATCATCACCGTCCGCCTGTTCATCGGCTACGAGCATTTCTGGGCGCCCGGCTGGATCCGTCGCCGGCAACTGAAAGGCCGCAAAGTCCTGAAGTCCCTCGACTGGCTGAGACCGGTCACGCTGCGCATCGACGCGCAGCTTCACGAACGTCTCGGACCGCTCGCCGGCCGCACCGGGCAACGCGCCGCCTGTATGGTGATCCTGTGCACCTGCGCCACGGTTCCGCCGCTCGAATTGGTGCCATTCGCCACCTCCGGTCCGATGATCGTCATTTCGATCTTCGGCCTCGGTATCCTGTTCCGGGACGGGCTGGTGATGCTCGTGGGCCTTGCCGCGGCTGCCGTCGCCGCGACCGCGATCCTCTGGTACGTGTTCGGCGCTTCGGGGTCCGGCGGCTCCGGCTAGACCTTCGTCTCGAAGACGCCGGGCGTCGTCTGCCGCCGCCTCAGCCTCGCCTCGCGCCAGGTGATGAAGGTCACCGACCCGAGGATCACCGCGCCCCCGATCACGACCCAGAAATCCACCGGTTCGGCGAAGAACAGCGCGCCGAGCACCACCGACCAGAGAAGCTGGAGGAACGTGACCGGCTGCGTCACCGTCACAGGCGCCGCCGCGAAGGCGAGCGTCATCGTGTAGTGCCCCGCCGTGGCGAGGCAGGCGACGACGAACATCCAGCCGATCTGCGCGAGCGTCGGCGTCACCCAGACCGCGATCGCGAAGGGCGCGAGCCCGATCGTCACCGTGATCGACAGCATCCCCACGACGACGAGCGCGCTCACCTCGCCCGAAAGCAGCTTCGCCAGAAGATAGGAGACGCCGAAGAATACCGCCGCCGCCAGCATCGCTATATGTCCCGGCGACAGTTCCCGGAATCCCGGCCTCAGGATGATCATCGCGCCCACGAGTGCCGCCGCGACGGCGAACACCCGGCGAAGCGCCAGCCTCTCGCCCAGAAACAGCGCCGCCCCGATGGTGACGTAGACCGGGTTGAGATAGTTCATCGCCGTCACCTCGGCGATCGTGATCTGCGTCATCGCGTAGAACCAGAGCATCACCGCGAAGGTATGCGCCACCCCGCGGCCGCCGAACAGCCAGACCTGCCTCCGGCTGAGCCGCGCGGCGAGGATCGGGCGTATCATCGGGATCAGGAAACCGAGGCCGAGGAAATATCTCAGGAACGCCGACTGCGCCGCGGGCAGGTCGTCGCCCACGTACTTGACCACGGCCGTCACGCCGACGAACAAAAGGCCCGTCACGATCATCCACATGATGCCCGCGACCGGGCGGCTCGCCGCTGTCTCCATGCTTCCCGATTGACAGGATGACGGACGCTCTGCAAGCCTCGGCCCCACGGGAGACCCGATCACGATGCGCCCGATCCTCGTCTGCCTCTGGCTCTGCGCCGCCTCCCCGGCCCTCGCGCTCGAACCGGAGACCGCCTGCCCGGTCCCGCCGCCCGCACCGCTGTCCGACCTGCCCGTCGTCACCGAACGTCTCCTCGACGACCTGACGGGCTGGATCGCGCTCCACACCGGCTACGATGTTTCCGTCACCTATCGCGACCCGCCGTTGATCACCTTCTGCGACATCGGCGACACC
>Ga0209931_1000976_pt1 | contig 16293 bp, 16 predicted proteins | sample SalPonR1_B_D1_MG_FD_185697 | JGI IMG/M metagenome (GOLD analysis project Ga0209931, IMG submission 185697) | Salt pond soil microbial communities from South San Francisco under conditions of wetland restoration - Salt Pond MetaG R1_B_D1_MG... ...
GAAAAAACGCTCCAGTTTGCCGACCAGCGCGGCGTCCGGCGCGGTTTCGGCGAGCCGGAACTTGTTACGCGGCTGCTCGCCGGGCGCGGGGCAGAAGGCGTCCCCCGCCTCGCAGCCGTCCGCCGGGCACAGCTCAAAGCCGCCCGAGCTGTCCACTTCCACCCGGTAGAAAAACTCTCCGCCGATGAATTCCATGCGGCTGATCACCCCGTCTGCCGGGCGGATGTATTCCTGCAGCAGTTCGATGCCGTCCAGGGAGCGCTCCGGCTGGCCGGACAGGTAATTTTCCAGTTCTGCCACGCTCTCGAACAGCCGCACGCCCAGTCCCTTGCCGCCGCGGTTTGGCTTGAAAATGAAGGGCTGGCGCCCGAGCGAACGCGCCGCCTCGAGAACCTGCCGGTCGCCGCTGGCGGCCAGCGTCCGGGGAACGGGCACGCCGGCGGCGCGCAAGGCGAGGTATTGCTCCAGCTTGGAAAGCTCGAGCTGCAGGGCCCGCGGGCCGTTGACGATCCGCCGCCCGTGGGCGCGCAGCCACGCCAGCAGCGGGGCGGTGAACTCCGCTGCGAAGCGGTGGCCGCGCGTGTGCGAGGAGGCGCTCATCCGGTTGTAGAAGACGCCGGGCGGCGGCGGGCTCGCGAGGTCCAGCGTGCCGCCGTCCACGAACCACTCGGCGTAGGGGACGCCCTGTTCCGCAAAGGCGCGGCGCAGCGGCTCGACCCATTCGTCGTTCTCGTGGATGACATGAACCCGCGACATCGTATCGCCTTTTTATCGCCAGTCCGGCACTCTAGCACCGGCACACATCGCAACGAAATCGCCCGTGTTCGATCGCATCATCACCTTCGCGCTCGCCCCCCTGCTTATCGTGCAAGGCCTGCGGGTCCGGCGCGTGACGCCGCGCCTGCCGGCGGGCGCGGGGCCGCGCGAGGGCGCCGCCGGCGAGGGGCCGGGCTTGCGCCTGTTGATCGCGGGAGATTCCGCGGCCGAGGGCGTGGGCGCCGCAACCCAGCAGGAAGGCTTGTCGGGCAGGGTAGTGGAGGCGCTGGCGGCGGATTTTTCGGTCTCGTGGATGCTGAGCGCACGCACGGGCCGCAAGACCGCGGATGTGATCCGGCGCCTGGAATCCGTGCCCGCCAGCCGTTTCGACGTGGCCCTGCTGTCCACCGGCGTCAACGATCTCACCGGCGGCACGCGCTCGCGGGAGTTCATGGCGCAGCAGCGCCGGCTGATCGCGCTGCTCAAGTCGCGTTTCGGGCTGCGGCTCGTACTCCTGACAAGCCTCCCGCCGGTGCATCGTTTTCCCGCCCTGCCGCAGCCGCTGCGCTGGTGCCTGGGCCGCCGGGCGCGGTTGTTCAACGGCCTGCTGGAGGCGCTGGCGGCGGAGGATCCCGCCTGCGAAGTCGTCCGGCCGCGCTTCCCGCTCGATCCGGGCTACATGGCCAGCGACGGTTTTCATCCCGGCCCGCCGGCCTACCGGGCATGGGCCCTGGAGGCGGCCGCCATCATCCGGCGGCGGCTCGGCGGATCGCGAAGCGTCAGATGAACCGGACCGCCGTGGTGGCCGCGGTCAGGACGAAGATCCGGTCGTTGTTGCTTTGCGGGTCGGCGGGGAACACGAAGAAGCCCTTGCGGGCCGGCGAAAAACCCTGCGAGTAGCCGGTGAGCGTTTCGCCGTCGCTGAAGTCCACCTGGATTTTCTTGCCGAGCCCGGCGCGCTCCGTGTCGCTCTGCTCCCGGTAGTCGGGATCGCCCGCGAAGTCCTTGACGAAGAACACCGCCTTGAGGTCCGACAGCGGCACTTCCCGTATCTCACCGGTGTCCTTGTCCGCCAGGTGGAACTTGTCCTTGTTGGGAAAGAAGTTGTTGGTGACGCCCTTCAGGAGCGTCCCGTCGGGGAAATGCACCACCACGGTGTTCTGCATGCAGCTTGCCTCTCTGGGAAGTTGTTGTTCTAGGAAAACGCGATGGCCACGCGCTTGTTGCGCTTGCCCTTGTTCTCGACCTTGGCGACGGTTACGGCGCCGATTTCGCCGGTGGCGGCGACGTGCGTGCCGCCACAGGGTTGCAGATCCACGCCCGGGATTTCAAGGAGCCGGATCTGTCCCGCGCCGCGCGGCGGCTGCACCGACAGCGTGCGCACCAGGTCGGGCCGGGCGTCGAGTTCCTCGCCGGTGATCCAGCGGGAACGGACCGGGTGATTGGCGCGCACCAGGGCGTTGAGCGCGTCGGTGACGCGGGCCTTGTCGATGTCCTCGCGGGTGTCGAAATCCAGCCGGCTCTTCGCCGCGCCCACCTGTCCCCCGGTGACGCCGTAGCGCAACACCGCGCCCAGCAAATGCAGGCAGGTGTGCATGCGCATGTGGGCATAGCGGCGGTCCCAGTCGAGGGTCGCCTCGACCTCGAGACCGGGCTCGGGCGCACTCGCGTCGCCTTCCAGCAGGTGCCGGATATGGCCGCCGTCCCCCCTGCGCGTGTCCGTCACGCGCCATGCCCTGCCGTCGGCCGCCCGCAGGAGACCGGTGTCGCCGGGCTGGCCGCCGCCCAGGGGATAGAACACCGTCCGGTCGAGCATCACGCCCTCGGCGTCCGCCGCGGTCACGGTGGCTTTGCAGCTGCGCCGATAAGCGTCCTCGGTATATAGCGCCTCGCCTGGGTTCATCTGGCCGCCTCCTGTGGGATCAGCGCCAGTTTACCGATGGTTTGCCCGGATTCGAGCCTTTGCTGCGCTTTGGCGGCTTCCGCCAGGGGATAACTCTCCACGGGCAGGGGCCGCAGGCGGCCGTCGGCAAAGCGCTCCAGCAGCCACAGCATGCCGGCGCGCAGGCTGGGCGCATGGGACTGCAGGAAGCTGAGGTTCGCGGCAAGCACGCTGCGGTTTTCCTGGGTCATACGCAGGGGATTGAAGCGCGGCGTGCGCAGCCAGTCGCGGGCCAGCGTGAGCGGGTTGGGCCGTCCGCCGCGCGGCAGCATGCTGTGGAAGCCGTAAACCACCAGCTTGCCGGTGGGCGCAAGATGCGCGTAACTCTGGCGCAGCGTGCCCACGCCGTTGGCGTCGAACACGGCATGGAAGCCCTCCGGCGCGAGGCGCTCCAGCTCGGGCCAGGGCGAGGCGCGGGACTTGTCGACGACTTCATCGGCGCCCATCGCCAGGGCGTGCTCACGCTTGTGCGGCGCGCCCACGACGCCGATCGCCCGCACGCCGGCGAGCCTGGCCAGCTGGAGCAGGGCCGAGCCGACGCCGCCGGCGGCCGAATGCACCAGCCAGGTCTCGCCCGGCACCGGATGGACCTGGCGGTGGACCATCCACCACGCGGTGAGGAACACGGTGGGCACCGTGGCGGCCTGCAGGCCGTCGAGCCGCGCCGGCCGCGCGAAAACGCCCTCGGCGGGCAGCTTCAGCCGGTCGGCATAACCATTGAACAGGGTGAGCCCGATCACCGGCTCGCCCGGGACCCGGCCGTCGACGCCCGGCCCCACCGCGGCGACTCGGCCGGCCACCTCGAATCCCGGCGTGATGGGATAGCCATGCAGCTTTTTCGCCGAAGCATAGAGTCCCATCCGGATGATGCCGTCGGCGTAATTGACGCCGCAGGCCTCGCAGGCAATGACGACCTCGCCGGGCCCGGGCTCGGGGTCGGGCTGCTCGACCAGCCGGAGGGCGTCATAACCGCCGGGTCTGGAGATCACGATGCTTTGCATAATGTCCTAGGATGAGGGTGTGAGTAGAAGCATGTCGATCAAGACGCGCGCGCTGGAACACGGCGACATGGCCGAGGCCGTCGACCTGGTCGCGCGCGCGATGCTCGACAATCCCATCCATGTCACGGCCTTCGGCCGCGATGCCGCGCGCCGCGAAGCGGCACTGCATGCCATGTTCACGGCCGTGCTGGGGCACCAGCTCAGCCGGGGGATCGTGCTCGGGCTGTTTCGTGGCGGCAAGCTGGCGGGTGTCGCGGGCATGTTGCCGCCCGGCCGCTGCCCCTCCGCGCTCACCGGCAAGCTGACCGCCGCGTCCACGCTGCTGCTGGGCAGCGGCCTGGCCCAGTCCCGGCGTGTGCAGGCGTGGCTGGAGGACTGGGCGAAGACCGACAGCGCCGTGGAGCACTGGCACTTCGGTCCGATCGCGATCGACTCGCAGCTGCAACGCACGGGACTGGGCAGCATCCTGTTGCGGGATTGCTGCGAGCAGATGGACGGGGAAGGGATGGCGGCTTACCTCGAGAACGACAAGGAAGAAAATCTGCCTTTCTTCGAGCGTTTCGCCTTCGCCGTCGAAACGCGCCACGAAGTGCTGGGCGTGCCCACCTGGTTCATGCTGCGTCCCGGGCGGGACTGACGCCCGTCAGCGGATCAGCCCGTCCCGGCGCAGGCGGTCCGCGACGGCGCGGGCCGCCTCGCTCATGATCTCCAGGCGCGTTTCCCGCGGCGGAATGACCGTGTCCACGCTGTAGAGCAGCGTACCGCTCCGCACATCGTAGACGTCGGTGGAAAGGCTGACGGCGGCGGTGGGCACGAGGTAGATATCCCGCTCGGTGATCTCGTAGTCATAGCGAAAGAAATCCAGCGGCGTGTCGTACCTGCGTCTCGCCCTGATGCTGCCGGGCTCGCCGGCCTCGCGCACGTCGAGGTCGGCGTTCACCAGGCGGGTCACGATCACGAGCCGGGCGCCCGTCCTGTCGACAGCCTCCTGCACAGTTTCGCGGCGCAACGGGGCCTGCGTGTCCATCTTCCTGCTGCTGGCCCAGGCCCGGGTCTGTTCCCCGCTCACGCGCTGTGCCACGAGGTCCTCGAAACGCCGCCGGCTGTTCAGATCGGGCGTCACGGCGATCACCAGCGCCTTGTCGGCCGGCAGCCCGCTCCGTTCGCCGTGCCACTCGGAAGCGACCTTGACCGATTGCGCGCAGCCCGAGAACAGCAGCGCGGCGGATGCAGCAACTGCGAGGCTGCCGAGGCGTTGATATGACAAGGCGCAAATTCCTTTTGTGGCTGGCGACGATTATTCCACCCGCGGGAACGCCCCGGCAAGGCGCGGACGGTTAAGATGCCCCCATGGCGCTTGAACGCAAGCTTTACGGCGGTCGGGACTTCCGGCGCGCGATCTCGATTGCGGAGTTGCGCGGCGTGGCGCGACGGCGCGTGCCGCATTTTGCCTTCGAGTACGTGGAGTGCGGCGCGGAGGACGAGCTGACGCTGCGCCGTAACCGCGAGGCGTTCGAAGGCTTGCGCTTCGTGCCCAGGGCCCTGGTCGACACCACGGCGCGGCAGCAGCGCGCAAGGCTGTTCGGGCGGGAGAGCAGCAGCCCGCTGGTGGTCGCGCCCACGGCGATGAACGGCATCCAGCACCGCGACGGCGATACCGCGCTGGCCCGCGCGGCCGCTGCGTCCGGCATCCCCTTTTGCCTCAGCACCTTCTCTAACGTGCGGCTGGAAAAGCTTGCCGCGGAGATCGATGGTCGCCTGTGGATGCAGCTCTACCTGCTCGGCGATCGCGCCATCGCCCGCGACATCGTCGCGCGCGCCCGGGAATCCGGTTACGAGGCGCTGGTCCTGACCACCGACGCGAACGTGTTCGGCTTTCGCGAATGGGACAAGCGCAATTACCGCGGCCCGGGCAAGCTCACCTTGCGCAACATGCTGGACGCCGCGCGCCACCCGCGCTGGCTGGCCGGCGTGACGCTGCCGCGCGGATTTCCGCGCTTCGAAAACCTCGCCGGCTTCCTGCCCCCGGAAGCCAGCAGCGCGCGCGCTGGCGTCGCGCACCTGCCGCGCCTGCTGGTTCCCGACCTGGACTGGAAGGACCTGGAGTGGCTGCGCGGGTCCTGGCCGGGCAAGCTGCTGGTCAAGGGCATATTGCACGCCGACGACGCCCGGCGGGCGGTCGATGCGGGTTGCGACGGGATCGTGTTGAGCAATCATGGCGGCCGCCAGCTCGACGGCTGCATTTCGCCCATGGAGGTCCTGCCGGAGGTGGCGGAAGCCGTGGGCGGGCGCTGCGCGGTGCTCATCGACAGCGGTTTCCGGCGCGGCGCGGACGTGGTCAAGGCCGTGGCGCTGGGCGCGGACGCGGTGATGATCGGCGCCGCCACGCTGTACGGGCTGGCGGCCGGCGGCGAGCCCGGGGCCCGGCACGCCATCGGGATCCTGCAGGCCGAGATCGATCGCGTGCTGGGGCAGCTGGGCTGCAACAGCCTGGACGAGCTCGACCCGCGGCTGCTCGCTTAGAACTTCTCCGGGCGCAGCACGCCCACGTCGCTGAAGTACATGACCATGGCGTAGTGGTCGTAATAGTGCGCCCGCAGGTGCGCGGCGATTTTCTCGGCGGTGGCGTCATCGCAGATGACTTCCACGCGGATGTTGCTGCTGGCGTCCCAGCGTGCGGCGCGCACGCCCCGGCTGCCTTCTCCGCGGGCGTCGCTGACGGTATAGCCGTGCGCGCCCAGGCGCTTGAGATCATCCGCCAGGTGCCGCTCCAGGGCGGCCTCGGTGACTATCGTGACCAGCTTTCGATCATCGGTGCGCATCTCAGACTCCGGGACCGTGCAGGAACTCGGCAAGCCGCTGGTAGATCGGGATGCCGACGAGAATGTTGAACGGAAAGGTCACGCCCAGCGACGCGGTCAGCGACAAGGCCGGGTTGGCGGCCGGCAGCGCAATGCGCATGGCCGCGGGGACGGCAATGTACGACGCGCTGGCGGCCAGCGTCGCCAGCAGCATGGTGCCGCCGATCGACAGTCCGAGCAGCCAGCCCAGCGTGCCGCCCACGGCGGCCCCGAACAGGGGAAACAGTATGCCGAAGCCGACCAGGAAAAAACCGTGACGCCGCAGGCTGCCGAACTGGCCCGCGGCTACCAGGCCCATCTCCAGCAGGAACAGCGCGAGCACGCCGGGAAACAGGTCGAAGAACAGCGCCGAGACGGGCTCCAGCGCCACCGGGCCGGCGGCCCAGCCGATCAGCAGGCCGCCGAGCAGCAGCACGATGCTCTTGCCGAGAAACACCTCGCGGGCCAGCAGTCTCCAGTTGGTTTCCGCGGAGATTCCGCGCGCCAGCATGATGCCGACGAGGATGGCGGGCATTTCCAGCAGCACCAGCATCAGCGGCATGTAGGCCTCGAAGGCGATCTCGCGCGAGACCAGCCAGGCGACGGCCACCGCGTAGGTGCCGACGCTCACCGAGCCGTAATGCGCGGCGATGGCCGCGGCGTCCACGCGGGTCAGCCGGCCCAGCGCCCGCAACGCCGGGTAAGCGGCCAGCGGCAGGGCCAGGCCCATCAGGATGACGGCGATCATCTGCGGCAGCAGCGAGCCCGGCGACTGCTTCGCCAGCTCGACCCCGCCTTTCAGGCCGATGGCGAGCAGGAGCACGACGCTCAACAACTCGTAGACCGCCGTCGGCAGGCGCAGCTCCGAGCGCATCAGGCCCGCGACGAGCCCGAATATGAAGAACAGCACGATAGGGTCGAGATCCGGCATGGCGGCGATTATGGCCGCGGTCCCGGCCGCGGACAAACGGCGACCCGACCGGGCCGGGATTTTTCTGTATCTTGGCGGGCATGATGGATAGCGCACAGCTGGAACATTTCCGCGGACGCCTGCTCGCGCTGCGGGCCGAGTTGCAGGGCATGGCGGAGTCCTCCGCGGAGGACTCGCGGCCCGTGGAGCTCGACCAGGCGCGCGTCGGCCGCCTGTCCCGCATGGACGCGCTGCAAGCGCAGGCGATGGCGCAGGAAACGGCGCGCCGGCGCGCCCGCCAGCTCGTCGGCGTCGAGGGCGCCCTGCGCCGCATCGACGCCGGGGACTACGGTCATTGCTTCCTCTGCGGGGAGGAGATCGATCCGCGAAGACTGGAGGCCGACCCGCTGAGCACGCGCTGTATCGGCTGCACCGAGCCGGCCTAGCCTTCTCGCCGCATCACGCGCGCCGCCGTGGTGCCGTGCAGCACCACCGAGGCCAGCACGATGAAACCGGCCACGGCCCACAGGAGGCGCGCCTGCTCTTCGTCGAATTGGCCGTGGTTGAGGGCATGGGCGAGGTAATAGAAAGCGCCGATGCCGCGGATGCCGAACACCGCCATGGTGGCGCGCTGCGAGAGGGTGGCGTCGGCGCCGGCCAGTCCCAGCATGCCGGCCAGGGGGCGCACCAGCAGGAGAAAGCCCAGCCCGAGGAGGACGCCCGCGGAATCCAGCGGCAGGAACAGGCCTTCGGTGATGGCGGCGCCGAACAGCATCAGCAGCACGGCCATGAGCAGGGTTTCCACCTGTTCCGAGAAATCGTGCAAAGCGAGATGATAATCGTGGTCGTACTCGTAGCGGCGAAAGGCCAGCGCCGCCACGAATACGCTGATGAAGCCGTAGCCGTGGATCAGTTCCGCGCCGCCATAGGCCACCAGGGTGAGCGCGATCGCCACGAAACCGTCGCCGACCGCGCCGGGCTGGCACAACCTGAAGACCAGCACGCCGATGCCGTAACCGATGACGACCCCGGCCGCCACGCCGGCGGCGATTTTCCACAACAAGTCGACCAGCAGCCACTGCGTCATGGCATCCGTGGTCACGCCGGCCGCGGCCACCACGATCGCCAGGTTGACGAAGGGAAAGGCGAGGCCGTCATTCAGGCCGGCCTCGCTGGTGAGCCCGAAGCGCGACTCTTCTTCCTGGCCCTGCCCGGGCCGGCCGACCTGCACGCTGGCGGCCAGCACGGGATCGGTGGGGGCGATCACCGCGCCGAGCAGGATCGCCACGGCGAGCGGCAGCCCGAGCAGCCACACGCCGCCCAGGGCGAGCGCGGCAATGGACAGCGGCATGGTGATGCCCAGCAGCCGCCAGGTAGACGCCCACCGGGTCCAGCCCACCGGGCGGTCGATCTTCAGCCCGGCGCTCATCAGCGAAATGATCACCGCCAATTCCGTCAATCGCTCGGTCGCCAGCCCGTATCGCACGGGGTCGATGCGCGGCGTGTCGCCGAAAGTCATCGGCAGTGCGATCCCCACTGCGACATAGACCATGGGCAGCGAGATGGGCGTGCCCCGCAGGAAGCGGGGCAGGGCCGCGGCGGCGAGAAAAGCCAGCCCGAGAATGACGACGGCGAGCTCGTAGTTCATGGCAGGGGTCATCAGGCCGGGATGCGCAGCATGCCCTCGGCGACGGCCACTGCGGTGCCGCCCACCCGCACTGCTGTGATGGCGCCCTCGGCCAGCTCCACCTCCACCATCAGCGTGCTCGGCCGCCCCAGGTCGATGCCCTGTTCGATGCCGATGGTCAGGATACCGTCGCGCGTACCCATGCGAGGCACCAGCCAGCCGGGGAAGGCCGTGGCCGCGGAACCCGTGGCGGGATCCTCGAGGAAGCCGAGCGCGGGCGCGAACATCCGAGTGCGGTAACGCGTCCCGCCGTGACCTTCCAGCGGCGCTGCCAGGTAGACATTGCTCGCCCACCAGTCCTTGAGAATCTCTCGCCAGCGGTCCACCTGCAGCCGTGCTCGCGCCAGCGTGTCGGCGTCGCGCACCGGCACCACGAGATAGGGAATACCGGCCGACACCGCGGCGGGCCCCCAGGCGCCGGCGAGTATGTCGGTGGGACGCAGTGACAGCATGGCGGCGAGCGCATCCGTCGGCGGCGGCGGCGGCCCGGTTTCCGGCATCTTCGCGGCCCACAGCCAGGCGCTGCGCTGCTGCTTATGCCGGCGCAGGCTGACCCGCACCGGGCCGATGCCCTCGCCGAACACCAGCTCGTCCTTGTCCCAGCCTTCATCGGCCAGCGCCAGCGCGGCGCCGATGGTGGGATGTCCCGCGAACGGCAGCTCGCAGGTGGGCGTGAAGACGCGCAGCCGGTGCGTTTCGCCGCGATTGCGCGGCGGCCGCACGAAGGCCGTTTCGGAGAGGTTGAACTCGCGCGCGATCTGCTGCATCTGGTGTTCGCTCAGGCCTTCGGCTTCCGGCAGGATGGCCAGCGGGTTGCCGCCGTAAGCGCTCTCCGTGAACACGTCCAGCACGCGGTAGCGGCGCATGTTGCGATTCATGACCGCGTCTCCTTGCCGCCGCGGGGCCGACGGCGATGGCGTTGCAGCAGCCAGGCGGGCAGCGCCAGCATCAGCAGCACCCCGAGCACCACCAGGACCACGGCGACGCGGGTGGAGCGCAAGGCCTCCGGCAGCAGCTGCGGGCCCGTCTGCAGCAGCTCGAGCACACCCACGGCCAGCAGCGCCGCCCCGATGGCGTCGAGGACCAGGAGCCGCCGCGGGACCGGCTGTCGATGCAGTCGTGCCGAGTGCTTCATGCGCGCGCCTCGAGGAAACGGGTGGCCACCCAGCTGGACCACGCGGCGATCGACATGGCGGGCGGTCCGCCGGGAGACGCCGGCAGTGCCGCGCCATCCGCCACGAACAGGCCGGGAAAGCCGTGCACCTGGCCGCTGCCGTCCACCAGGCCGCCGCTTTCGTCGGGGCCGAGCACGGCGCCGCCCAACGGATGGATGGTGAGCGGCCGCCGGCGCGGCTGCACGGGCTTGCCGGAAATTTCGGCAAGGCGCCTGAAGAGCGTCTCGGCGCGCTCGAATACCGGGCTGGCGTCCCGGTCGTAGCGGACGCGCAAACGACCGTGGCGCAGCTGCACGCTGCCGTCGGCGCGATCCGCGCCGTTCGCCAGCAACAGGACGCCGCGTCGCAGGCGACGGCGCAGCGGCCGCGGCAGCGGAATGCCGTCGATGCCGACCAGGCCCAGTTCCGTCACCAGGGGATCATCGGGACGCTGTTTCTCGCGCGGGGCCACCGGGCCGTGACACGGCAGACCGCGGCTGAAGTCGGCCTCGGCCTGCTGCAGCGACCACCAGGCAAAGCTGTCGCCGTTGGTGCCGAAGCGCTGTCCCAGTGACGGCATGCCGTCCAGCCCGCGCGCCTCGTCGCGGCTGACCAGCAACAGCCGCAGCGTGTTCATGGTCCCGGCGGCGAGCACCACGTGCTCGGCATAGAAGGGCTCGACCCGGCCGGTGTAATGGTTGCGCGCCTGTACGCAATAACGCGCCGTATGGGTCTGGCGGCAGAGATGCACGGAGATCGCCTCGTGCAGGTCCAGCACGCGCAGGCCGCGACGCATGGCCGGGGCGAGCAGGGCGAAGTCCAGCGTCGTCTTGGTGCCGAAGCGCGAGCCCAGCAGCCCGCCGTCCTTCCAGTCGGCCTCGCGCCGCCGGATGCCTTCCCCCCAGTCGATTTCGCGACTGGTTCCCGGCGTTTCCGGGAACTGCAGGCCGTAAAGCGGGCGCTCCAGCGCGTCGCCGGCGGTCAGCTGCAGGGATTCCCGATAGCGCTGCGCGGTGAAATTCGGAATGGCGTCCTCGAGCCTCGGCGCGCGGCCGCCCATCTCCGCCAGCACCCGCTGGTAATGCGTTTCCATCGCGTCAGCGGAAACCTCCGGGTGGTGCCCGTCCCAGTAATTCGGCACGCGCGGACGGTCGTTCAGCGCCGTGTAAACGTGGCTGCCGCCGCCGACGCCCGACGAGCAGATTGCAGTCACGTCGCCCGCGGAAAAAAACTCGAACAGGCCGTAGCGTGAAAGCGAGATCCCGCCACGGGGCAGGAAGCGGCTGTTGATCCGCTTGAGGCCGCGCGAGAACACTTGCCGACCCGCGGGATAACGAATGCGGTTCGGAATGCCCATGGACTGTACCGGCAGCGTATCGCGCCACGGGCCGCGCTCCAGCAAGGTGACGTCCACACCCGCTTCAGCAAGCCGGGCTGCCGCGACGCTGCCGCCAAAGCCGCTGCCAATGACCAGTACTTCGTGGACGCGGGCCATTGGGCCTCCCCGGGCTGCTTCCGTAGTTGCGAAATGTCTTAAGTAAAGCGCTGACGCAAAAAACTCGAACGAAGTGAAGAATATAGGTAAAAATGCGTAGAATCGAGAACCTGTGCGTGGCCGCGCGGCGAAACCGTGGCCGGACGTTCTAGCAAATCGGAGTTGCCGCATGCGGTTTTCGGCGGAGAAGGACACGGGCGAATGCCTCGCCGCCTGAGCAGGATCATGATGCCATGACGCTGTTCGGCGAACTCAGGCGGCGGAATGTTTTTCGCGTGGGCGCGGCCTACGTGGTCGTCTGCTGGCTGCTGTTGCAGGTGGCCGATGTGCTGCTGGACAACTTCGGTGCGCCGGCATGGGTGTTCAAGTCCTTTACCACGCTGCTGGCCCTCGGCTTTCCCCTGGCGATTTTCCTCTCCTGGGCATTCGAGCTGACGCCCGAGGGAATGAAGCGTACCGCCGACGTGACGGCAGCGGACGAGGCGGCCTCGAGCAGCGACCGGCGGGTCGATCGCGTCATCCTGGTGGGGGCGGTGATGGCGGTTGAGCGCGTGTGGTTCGCCGGGCGTGACGGCGGCAGCGACGGGCCTCCACAGGCGTCCACGACGCAGATGACTGCGGAGCAGGCGATCGACGAGTCACGCGCACCCGCGCGCTCGATCGCGGTGCTGGCCTTCGAAGACCTGAGCCCGGATAGCGACCAGGCCTATTTTGCCGAAGGCATCTCCGAAGAGCTGCTGAACCTGCTGGCGCGCATCGACGACTTCAAGGTGGCGGCGCGCACCTCCTCGTTCAATTTCAAGGGCCGCCAGGCGGACATCGGCGAAATCGGCCGCGCGCTCAACGTCGAGACGGTGCTGGAAGGGTCGGTACGCAAGGCCGGCGACCAGGTGCGCGTTACGGCGCAGCTGATCGAGGTCGGCAGTGGCTTCCACCTCTGGTCGCAGAGCTACGACCGCCGGCTGGAGAATATTTTCACGGTGCAGGATGAGATCGCGACGGCCATCGTCCAGGCACTGCGCCTGGAGCTGGACATCGACGCCGAGACCTCGACCCGGACGGCCAACGTCGTTGCCTACGATCATTACCTGCGCGGCCGTCAGCTCGCGCGTGAGCCCAGCCGTGCCGGACTGCTGCGCGGCATCGAGCAATTCGAGCAGGCCATCGCCCTCGACCGCGATTTCGCCGCCGCCTATGGCGGCATCGCCGAGGCCTGGATCTGGCTGGAAGATTACGGTGGCGTCCAGTCGGCGGAGGCGTACCCGAAAGCGGAGCGCGCCGCGCGTCGCGCCCTGGCGCTGAATCCCGATTCCGCCGAGGCGCTGGCGGCGATGGCGATGGTCCAGGACCGGTACTACCGCGACAAGGTCGGCGCACAGGCCCTGTTCGAGCGCACGCTGCGCATCAACCCGAACTACGTTGCCGCCTACAACCTCTATGGCGATGTGCTGCGCGACCTGGGAGAACTCGATCGCATGATCGAGGTGCACCGGGCCGCGGTCGAGCTCGATCCCCTGTCGGTCTTCATGAAGACGCGGCTGGCTTCCAAGCTGCTCATTCTGCGCGCGCACGACGAGACGAGCGCGATACTTTCGCAAGTGCTGGCGGAGTCGCCGGGGAATGATTACGCGCTGGAGGAACTCGGCAACCTCGCGCGTGACCAGGGTCGTCTCGCCGACGCGATCCGGCAGTTCCGGCGAGTCCATTTTGCGCGCCCCGGCGATCCCTTCAGCGCGGCGCAGATCGCCAGGCTGGGCGCGAACCTGGATGACAGGCCTTTTGCCGAGGCCTGGATCGCGGCCGCGCGCGCCCGCGGCGAGAACAACCGGTGGGAGTTGTACGCCCGGCAGGAGCTCGCGGTATGGAGCGCCGACTGGCCGGGGCTGGACGAGATCGGGCGCCTGCGGGGAGGCCCGGCCGGCGCCGAGATACGCGGTGTCGCGGCTTCCCACCTGGGCGCGTATCCGGAGGCGCGGCGTCACCTGCTCGAGGCTCTGCAGCTCGGCGGCTACGATCCTGCGCAGGGTGTGCGAACCTCGCATGTCAGTAGCCTGTTGCGCCTGGCCTGGGTGGAGCAACAGATGGAAATGCCGGACTGGGGGCAGCGCGTCGACAGCGTGCTGCCGGTGCTCCAGGTATTGCGAGACCGGGGCACGGGGAGCAACCAGGTGGGCGTGGAATTTCCGGCCTATGACCTGGCGCGCGTGGCCGCGCTGCGCGGTGATCGTGACGGGGCACTGAACTACCTGCTGGAACTGGAAGATTTCAATTTTGCGGCCCACTGGTTCCTCGAGCGCGAGCCGGTTTTCGCGCCGTGGCGGGAGGACCCGGAATTCGTGGCCCTGGTGAGCAGGATCAAGGAACACGTCGCGGCCGAGCGCGCCAAGCTCGCTGGCCAGGAGATACTGCCATGAACGCTGTGGCGTATTTCTTCAGCGAAATGAAGCGCCGCAACGCGTGGCGTGCGGGGCTGGCCTGGCTGGCGCTGGCCTGGCTGCTGATCGCCATCGCCGACTTGTTGTTTCCGGCGTTTGGCTTTCCCGACGAGGTGGTGCGCTGGCTGATCATCGGTCTCGGCCTGGGCGTGTTCCCCGTGATGCTTGTGGCCTGGCTGTTCGAGCTCACCCCGGAAGGCTTGCGGTTTGACCGGGGTCCCCGGGAAGAGAGTCCGGAGAACGCCCGCGTCGGCCGGCGCACCGACCAGCTCACTATCGTGCTGTTGCTGCTGGCGGTGGGCTTTTCCGCCGTGAAGCAGTTCGTGCTGCCACAGCGCGTCAGCGCGCCAGTGGAGAGCACCGTGTCGGCAGCTCCGCCGCCGCCGGCGCGCGTCGATGCCCCGGCGCCCCCGCCGGCGGCACCGATCGATCCGCGTTCGATTGCGGTATTGCCCTTCGCCAACCTCAGCCCCGAGCCGGCGAACGCCTATTTCGCCGACGGCATGGCAGAGGAGCTTCTCAATGTGCTGGCGCGCATCGAAGGCCTCAAGGTGGCGTCCCGTACCTCCTCGTTCGCGCTGCGGGACGAGGCGCTGGGCGCGCGCGATATTGCGGCGCAACTCGGCGTGGCGCACCTGGTGGAAGGTTCGGTGCGTCGCCAGGGCGACCGCCTCAGGATTACCGCGCAACTGGTGCGGGCGGAAGACGACCAGCGCCTTTGGGCGGACAGTTTCGACCGGCAGCTTACCGATGTGTTCAGCCTGCAGGAAGAAATTGCCCAGGCCATCGCGGACGCGCTGGGCGAGACCCTGGGCGTGCGTGCCGTAAGAGTCAGGCGGGCCACGGGCGACCTGGAGGCCTACGAGCTGTACCTGCGCGGGCGGCAACTGTTCGCGCAGCGCGGCGCGAATCTCTTGCCGGCGCGGGAGTTGCTCGACAGCGCCGTGGCGCGCGACCCCGGCTTTGCGGAGGCCTGGGCGGTGCTCGCGGCCATCCACATCGTCATGCCCTCGTATTTCTCTGAGGCATCCGGAGAGGATGCGCATGAAAAGGCGCGCAGCGCTGCCGGCCGCGCGCTCGCGATCATGCCGCAACAGCCGGAGGCGCTGGCCGTCAGCGCCCGCCTGGCGGCGGAGCGCGGCGAGCGGCTCGAGGCGATGCGGCTCATGCAACGCGCGCTGGCGGGCGACCCGAACAACGCCAATTCATGGATGTGGAACGGTCTCACGCTGCTGGAGGCTGGCCATGTGAAGGAGGCCCGCGCCAGCTTCGAGGAGGCGCGTCGACTGGATCCCCTCAGCGGCATACACCTGGGCTGGCTCGGCGCGACACTGGCCATCGATGGCCAGTTTGCGGAGGCCAGAACGCACCTGCAGCGTGCCCGGGAACTCGGCTGGCGGGGACCGGCCAGCGCCTGGTTGCTGAAGGTCGCGCTCGCCGAGGGCGATGAGCTGCAGGCTGCAGCGCGTTACGAGGACTGGCTGCGAGATGACGGCCGTATCGCGCCGGAGCATCTCGAGGTGCATCGGGCAGTCGCTCCGGCAGTGACTGATGCCGCGCGGCGCGACGAGGCGCGCGAGCTGCTGCTGCAGGCGGTGGGCCGGTGGCCGGAACACGAATGGGCGCAGCTGTTCCTGTTCGCGGGGCTGGAGGCGGAGGCGTTGCGCGAAGCGCTGCGCGCCAAGCCGCTTTCCGGGCAGATCCTGCTGCTGATGATCTGGTCGCCCGCCGACAAGTCTTTCCGCGAGCAGCCACGCTTTCTCGAGCTTGCCGAGAGACGCGGCTTGCTCGCGTTCTGGGAAGCGGCCGGCTGGCCGGATTATTGCCAACGCGTCGCGGCCGCTAATCCGCGGCTGGAGTGCCAGCGATGAGCCTGTTCAACGAACTCAAGCGCCGCAATGTGTTCCGCGTCGCCGCGGCCTACGTGGTGATCGGCTGGCTGATCCTGCAGGTGGCGGAGATCGTGCTCGGTTTTATCGGCGCACCCGACTGGGTCGGCAAGGCGATCATCGCGCTGCTGCTGCTGGGCTTCGTGCCGGTGCTGGCGCTGGCCTGGGTGTTCGAGGTCGGGCC
>Ga0209931_1000991_pt1 | contig 16163 bp, 13 predicted proteins | sample SalPonR1_B_D1_MG_FD_185697 | JGI IMG/M metagenome (GOLD analysis project Ga0209931, IMG submission 185697) | Salt pond soil microbial communities from South San Francisco under conditions of wetland restoration - Salt Pond MetaG R1_B_D1_MG... ...
CAACAACGAGACCGAGCTTTTCTTTCAGATCGAGCGCCACCGCGCCACCGGCAAGGTGTCGGGCCACCTCGCGGACATCCGCGACCGCGAGGCGCTGAAGCTGCGGATGCGCGGCGTCGATATCGTGTTGCACGCCGCCGCGCTCAAGCATGTGGGGCTGTGCGAGGACAGCCCCGCCCAGGCGATCGCCACCAACATCGAGGGCACGCAGAACGTCATCGACGCGGCGCAGGAGAACGGGGTCGAACGGGTGATCTTCACCTCCTCGGACAAGGCGGTGAACCCCACCAACGTCATGGGCACCTCCAAGCTGATGGGCGAGCGCCTGATGACCGCGGCCGCCGAGACCACGGCCAACGGGCACCAGTTCCGCGCGCGCAACGCGGGCACGGTTTTCGCCTCGACGCGGTTCGGCAACGTGCTGGGCTCGCGCGGGTCGGTGGTGCCGCTGTTTCGCCGCCAGATCGCGGCGGGCGGGCCGATCACGCTGACCCATCGCGAGATGACCCGCTTCATCATGACGCTGGAAGAGGCCGTGCGGCTGGTGCTCGAGTCGGTCTGGCTGGCCTGCGGCGGCGAGGTGATGGTCACCAGGATGCCGGTCGCCCGGATCGAGGACATCGCTCATGTCATGCGCGATGCGCTGGCCTCCGGGCGCGGCGTCGGGATCGCCGAGATCGGCCCCAAACCGGGCGAGAAGATGTACGAAGAGCTGATGAACGACGAGGAGGTGCGCCGGACCTGGGAATACGGCGATTTCTTCATGTCGCTCTCGGCCTTCGCGGATCCCGCCGCTCCCGGCTACGCCCACCTCGTCGGCCGCCCCCGCCCCGACCGGCCCTACAACTCGGCCTCCGAGCCGGCCCTGAGCCGTGACGATCTGGCGGCGTATTTCGAGGAAAAGCGGGTGTTGGGGTGAGCTTCGCCCGGATCAGGGGACGCTGGCCGGCGTTGAGGCACAAGGCGATCGTGCGCGGATTCTCGCGCCTTGCGCCCTACTATCTGGTCAACGAGTTCCCCAAATCGGGCGGCACATGGCTGGCGCAGATGCTGTCTGACGCGCTGGGCGTGGCGTTCCGCCGCAACGCCCCGATCCGTTTCGAGCGCAGCGTCACGCACGGCCATTTCCTGAGCCCGGTCGGCCTGCGCAACGTGGTGGTTCTGTGGCGCGATCCGCGCGACCTGCTGGTCTCGTTCTACCACCACTGCTATTTCGTGAACGAACACCGGAATGCCGGGCTTGTGCGGCTGATGAAGGGATGCTGCCCATTCGACGACTATTCCGACCTCCCGGCCAACCTGCCTGCCTTCATAAGGTTCGTCTCGCGAACCCCGGTTGCTCCCGGCTTCACCTGGCCCGAATTCGTGCAGGTCTGGGCCGCGCGGCCCGGCACGGTGCAGACCAGCTACGAGACGCTGCGCGCAGACACGCCCGGCGAACTCTCGCGGGTGGCCGGGGCGCTGACCGGCACGCCGTTGCCGGACGGGTGCGCGGCAGAGGTGGCCGAGCAGCACAGCTTTGCCCGTGCGAAACAGGCGGCCGCGCGCGCGGCCCCGGCAACGGCCGAGCTGTCCTTCGTGCGCGAAGGGGCCCTCGGCGGGTGGCGCAGGCATTTCACGCCGGAGGCCGAGGCCGCCCTGCGCGAGGGGGGGTATGCCGAGGCCATGCACCGTTTGGGATATGGGCCGGACTAGGCAGGGCGGCGACGTTTGAAACAGGCCGCCATCGCGATTTCGGCGACCATGGCCGCGCGCGGAACAAGCGCGCTGGGCGGCTTGCTGCTCAGCCTTTTGATCGCGCATGTCTCAGGGCCCGAGGGACTTGGTGCTTTCGCGGTGTTTCTCAGCCTTGCCGGTGCTTGTGCGATCCTCGCACGACATGGCAGGGACATGCTTTTGACACGTGCGGTGGCATGGTCTGCGGATCACACGAGGGACGGCACGGCGGTCGCCTTGCTTTGTCACTGCGTTACGCGCGTGGTCTTGCCGGCGTTTGTGCTGGGCGTCATTGCATCCGGTGTGCTGGCGAGCGGCGTTCTGGGATCGGCATTTCCCGGGACCGTGGTGCTGACGCCTTTGGCGCTTGTTCCGTTGACCATGCTCGCATTGATGGCCGGCTATGCCAGAGGCCGGTCGCGGCCATGGCTGGCACCGCTGTTCGAGATCGGCGGCATTTCGATGCTGACGGCCCTGCTGCTCGGAGCGACGATCCTGACCGGCAGAACCGTGACCGGTGCATCGGTCACCACCGGATTCCTCGTGGCGCTGTTGCTGCTCGTTCTCGTCGCTTGTTTGGTGATCTTTCGCGACATGCCGCGCAACCTTCGCATACCACCGCTGGGGGACACGCATACGGCGGATCTGCGCCGAGGGCAGGTGGATTTCACCGTCGTCGCTCTGGCCTCCTTCTTGACGCAGGCAGGCGCGTTTGTGTTTGCCGCACCCTTCCTGAGCGAGGCCGATCTGGGGTTGCTGCGTGCGGCCGAGCGGCTGGCGCTTCTGATCGGCTTTCCGCTGCTGGCGGTCAATCCGGTGATCATGCCGCGCATCGTCCGCCTGTCGCGGGGCGGGGGCGCGGAGGCGCTGCGCCGGTTGATGCTGCACGCGATGCTGGCCAGCGGCGGGATGTCGGCCTGCGTGATGCTGCCGCTGCTGGTCTGGCCCGAGCGCGCGCTTGCGCTGATGGGGGCGGAGTTCGGCGCGGCGACGGATTATCTGCGGCTCATGGCACTTGCACAGTTCGTGACGGCGGTGCTGGGGCCGTTGGCGACCCTTCTTCATATGACCGGGCGTGAACGGGTCTCGATGTGGATCAATATCGGCGCGCTGACTCTCGCGACCGGGCTTGTCCCGTATCTTTCGCTTGTCTACGGGGCGCGCGGCTTTGCGCTTGCCTATGCGGCCATCGCCGTTGCGCGCCTGGGGCTGATCGGGGCGGCCCTTCTGTTGAGCGGACCCGCGGCACCTCGTCGCGCGACAGGTACGAGATGATCCGCCAGGGCATGGGTCTGTCGCGGTCTTCCGGGCTTCCGGGCTTCGGGCCTCTGCGCGCCTACTGGGTCGTCGTTCTCCTCCCTGCCATTGTCCTCTGGCCGTTCTCCGGCCTCACGATTTGGCATCTGCTTTTCTTTGTCGCACTTTCAGTCGGTCTTTACACGAGCTACTCGCGTCAGATCCTTCCGCTGATCGTCTACTTTTCCATGATGCTGCTCTACTGGGTGGTGGTGCCCGTGCTTCAGGACCGGATCGGTGTCGGATATTACACCTGGCGCGGGGATATCCCGGGGTTCGGTTTGGACGCGGCGGCATTCGTGATGACGCATCTCCTCGGGATCGGTGCCGGATTCCAGTTCGGCAGGATATCCATGTCGCGCGGCCCGATCCGGGACACGAGATTCTCAGGTGCCGGGGTCGCGTTCGTCCTTTTGCTGTTTTTGCTCCTGATGGCGCTCGTCGGCTTCAAGTCGATCATCCTGCCGAGGGTCGAGCAATCGGCAGGAGACGCGGAGAACTATCTCGTTTTTCTGCGAAATACAGCCAAGCTGCTCCCGGCGCTTCTCCTCGCCTATGTCGTTCTGGAGGCTGACAAGGGGCTGAGGAAAAACACCCGCATCGCGGTGTTCGTCCTGCTGGCTGCCTGCCTGCTGATCGTCTCGAACCCGGTCAATACCAGCCGCTTCCTGTCGCTGTTCGGCCTTTTCGTGGTCGCGCTCGTATATTCCGTCAGATTCTCGAAACTGACGATCCTTGCATGGGCGCTCGCCATCGCCCCGGTCTACGCGATATTTGCCCTGGGGATCACGTCCGCAATGCGCTCGGGGCTCGACAGGGTCGGCCTGGCAAAGTCCTTTCAAAGCCTTCAATCGCTCGAGTTCTCGTCCTATTCGATATTCCTCGACGCCCTCAGGCTGGAGAGTTTCCCACAGGGGAATTACCTGATTTCACATCTTTTCATCATAGTGCCGCGGAGCCTGTGGCCCGGGAAGGCGGACTCCATCGGCATCCATACCGCCGAAAGGTCTGGCTACGTGTATCATAACGTGGGGTTGAATTCGTTCTTCAACTCTTATGCCGATTACGGGCTGTTGGGCCTATTCCTGTTCAGTATGCTGTTCGGCATTCTTGCAAAAAACCTCAACCCGGTATGCGCGCACGCCTCGTTCCGGAACCGTCACTTCATGTACGGCGTCCTGTTTACCGGGATGACCCCGATGTTCTTTCGCGGGGACCTGAGCACGGCGGTGCTTGCGCTGTACCCGGCGATCCTGGTCTACGAGACGGTCCGCCTTGCCACGCGGTTCAGACTGACGTCGGGCACGCGCTGAACGACGATGCGCGTCGCTAACGTCATCGAGGAAGGCAAGCTCGGCGGGCCGCAGGTGCGGATGGTGCGGGTGGCGGCGGCGCTCAGGGGGCGCGCCGAGACGCTGATCGTCATGCCAAGGGCCAATTCCGGCCCGTTCCGCGAGATGTGCGCGGCCCACGGTGTGCCCTACCGTGTCCTCCCGCTCACCCGGATCACAAAGGAATGGCGCGCGGCGCTGGCCTATGTGCTCTTTTCGCCGTGGGAGGTGTGGCACCTCGCACGCCTGTTCCGCCGCGAGCGGGTCGATCTCGTGCACGCCTCGGGCGGCAGCTGGCAGGTGAAGGCGGTGATCGCCGCGCGGCTGGCGGGCATTCCTGCCGTGTGGCATCTCAACGACACCTTCACGCCCGGCTGGGTGCGCCGGCTGTTCCGGTTGGTGGCACCGCTGGCGTCGGGCTTTATCTTCGCCTCGCACCGGTCCCGGGCCTACTACGGCCCGCTGATCCGGCGGGGGCGCCCGCAGGAGGTGGTGCCCGCCACGGTCGATCCGGCGCGGTTCGACCCGTCCCCGGACATTCCCCCCGATCCGCAGATGCCGCCCGGCGGGGCGGCGATCGGGACGGTGGCCAATGTCAGCCCGGTCAAGGGGCTGGAGACGCTGATCCGCGCGGCCGCGCGGTTGCGCGGCACGGGACATGCGCCGCATGTGGTGATCGCCGGCCCGATCTTCGAGAGACAGCGCGGCTATCACCGCCGCCTGGAGAGGCTCGCGCACGACCTTGGCGTCGCGGACCTGCACTTCATCGGCGCGCGGGCCGACGTGCGGTCGGTGCTCCGGCACCTGGATGTCTATGTCTGCTGCTCGGTGGCGGAATCCTCTCCGGTCTCGGTCTGGGAGGCGATGGCGATGGCCCGCCCCGTGGTCAGCACCGATGTCGGCGACGTGGCCCGCCACCTCCGCGATGGCGAGGCCGGGTTCATCGTGCCCGTGGGTGACGACGCCGCGATGGCCGAGCGCATCGCGCGGCTGCTCGAAGACCCGGAGCGGCGGCCCCGGATGGGGCGGGCGGCGCGCAAGGCGGCCCACGCATTCACGCCTCGCGAAATCGCCGGGCTGACAGCCGGGTTCTACAAGCGGGTGCAGGGGCAGGGCGCTCCGGCAGAAAGCAGGCGGGACGGCGCAAGACCATGATCGCGGGGTCCTGCCTCTGTGCGACACCGCCGCCGGTGATCCATGGCCGGTCCGGGGGGCCGCTCGTTTCGTCGGCCCGGACAGGGACGTGCCGGGGCGGTATGCGGTGTGCCGGGTAACGCGGTGAGCGGTCGAGGGGCGGACGCGAAGCTCTCGATTATCATGGCCGCTTACAATTCTCAGGCCACCATCGGCGACGCCGTCGGCTCGTTTCTCGCCCAGGATCACCCCGACAAGGAGCTTGTCGTCATCGACGGTGCTTCGCAGGATGACACATGCGCCATCGTCGAAGGCTTTGACAGTGCGGATATCAGGTTGTTCAGTGAGCCGGACGACGGCATATACCATGCCCTGAACAAGGGGATCGCCCGTGCCCGCGGCTCTGTTGTCGGGCTCTTGCACACGGACGACCTGTTTGCGCGGGAGGATGTGTTGTCGCGGGTGGCAGAGGTCTTGGAGAGCAGCGGCATGGATGGTGTATACGGCGATCTGGAATATGTCGCCCGCGACAGGCCCGACCGCGTGATCCGCTATTGGCGTTCGGGGGCCTACCGACCGGGATCGCTCAGGAGGGGGTGGATGCCGCCGCATCCGACGCTGTTCCTGCGTCGCGAGGTCTTCGACAAGCACGATGCGTACGATACCGGGTTGCGCATCGCTGCCGACTACGAGGCCATCCTGCGCTGGCTGGTCCGGGCCGAATTGGAGCTGGCCTACATCCCGCATGTTCTGGCAAGGATGCGCGTCGGCGGCGAGAGCAACCGGTCGCCGGGCCGGATCCTGCGCAAGAGCCGTGAGGATCTTTGCGCAATCCGCCGGCACGGGATAGGGGGACTAGACGTGCTGGCGGCCAAGAACCTCCGCAAGGTACTGCAATTCATCCGGCGCGACCGTGGCAAAGATGTTCAGGCAAGGTAAGATCATTCCATGAAAAAGGCACTCATTACCGGCATCACCGGGCAGGACGGATCGTATCTGGCGGAGTTCCTGCTGGAAAAGGGCTACGAGGTGCATGGCATCAAGCGCCGCGCCTCGCTGTTCAACACCGCGCGGATCGACCACATCTACCAGGATCCGCATTCCAACCATCAGCGGCTGCGGCTGCATTACGGCGATCTCACCGACAGTTCCAACCTCACCCGCATCCTCAGCGAGGTGCGGCCCGATGAGGTGTATAACCTCGGCGCGCAGAGCCACGTGGCGGTGAGCTTCGAGGCACCGGAATACACGGCGGATGTGGACGCCATAGGCACGCTGCGCCTTCTGGAGGCGATCCGCTTCCTCGGCATGGAAAAGACCACGCGGTTCTACCAGGCCTCGACATCCGAGCTTTACGGTCTCGTTCAGGAAACCCCGCAGCGCGAGACGACGCCGTTTCACCCGCGTTCGCCCTACGCCGTGGCCAAGCTCTATGCCTACTGGATCTGCGTCAACTATCGCGAGGCCTACGGGATGTATGCCTGCAACGGCATCCTCTTCAACCACGAGAGCCCGCGCCGCGGCGAGACGTTCGTGACCCGCAAGATCACGCGCGGGCTGGCCAATATTGCGCAGGGGCTGGAGGATTGTCTCTACATGGGCAATATCGACGCGCTGCGCGACTGGGGCCACGCGCATGATTACGTGCGGATGCAGTGGATGATGCTGCAACAGGACGCACCCGAGGATTTCGTCATCGCCACCGGGCAGCAGTATTCGGTGCGCGAGTTCATCCGCTGGACGGCAGAGGAGCTGGGCATTTCGCTGGAATTCTCGGGCGAGGGGGTTGACGAGATCGCCACCGTCACGGGCGTTGCGGGTGACATGGCCCCGGCGGTCAGGCACGGCGACGTGGTGCTGCGCATCGACCCGCGCTATTTCCGCCCCGCCGAGGTGGAGACGCTGCTGGGCGATCCGTCGAAGGCCCGCGAAAAACTTGGCTGGGTGCCCGAGATCTCGGCGCAGGAGATGTGCTCCGAGATGGTGGAGGAGGATCTGCGCACCGCGCGGCGGCACGCGCTGTTGCGCGCGCACGGCATGGACATGCCGGTCAGTTTCGAGAGCGGGTGATCGCGATGCGCATCTACGTGGCAGGGCACAGGGGCATGGTGGGCGGCGCGATCCTGCGGCGGCTGGAGGCGCGGGCGGCGGCGGGCGAGGAGATCGAGCTCGTCACCGCCACCCATGCCGAGCTTGACCTCACCGACCAGGCCGCCGTGCGCGGTTTCATGGCGGATCGGAAACCGGACGTGGTGATCCTGGCCGCAGCGAAGGTGGGCGGCATCCACGCCAACAACACCTACCCGGCGGATTTCATTTACGAGAACCTGATGATCGAGTGCAACGTGATCCATCAGGCATATCGGGCGGGCGTGCGGCGGCTCTTGCAGCTCGGATCAAGCTGCATCTACCCCAAGGCGGTGCCGCAGCCGATGCGCGAGGACGCGCTGCTCACCGGCACGCTGGAGCCCACGAACGAGCCCTACGCGATCGCCAAGATCGCCGGGATCAAGCTTTGCGAGAGCTATAACCGGCAGCACGGCACCGATTACCGCTCGGTCATGCCCACCAACCTCTACGGCCCCGGCGACAATTTCCACCCCGAGAATTCCCATGTCTTGCCCGCCCTCATCCGCCGCTTTCACGAGGCGGCGGAGGCGGGCAGCGAGGAGGTCACGATCTGGGGCACCGGCCGGCCACGCCGCGAATTCCTGCATGTCGACGACATGGCCGAGGCGTCGCTCTTCGTGCTCGACCTCGACAAACCCCGCTATGATGCCAGCACCGACCCGATGCTGAGCCATATCAACGTGGGCACCGGCGAGGACATCGCCATCCTCGACCTCGCAAGGATGGTGGCGCGCGTGACGGGCTTCGACGGGCGCATCACCACCGACCCGTCAAGGCCCGACGGCACCATGCGCAAGCTGATGGATGTGAGCCGGTTGGCGGATATGGGCTGGCGGGCGCGGATCGGGCTGGAACAGGGCGTGGCGGACACGTATCGGTGGTTCCTGGAAAATCAGGACAGGTTTCGCGGCTGAGACTCGCGGCAAGGGAGGACGCCAGGATGACACAGGATATTCACCCGCTGCTTCTATGCGGCGGCTCCGGCACGCGGCTCTGGCCCTTGTCGCGCAAGAGCTATCCCAAGCAGTTCACGCGGCTGACGGGCGAGGAGAGCCTGTTCCAGGCCTCGGCGCGGCGTCTGTCGGGCCCCGGCTTTGCCGCGCCCGCGATCATAACGGGGGCGGATTACCGCTTCGTCGTGACCGAGCAGCTGGCCGCCGCCGAGACGGCCGCCGCCGCCACGCTGATCGAGCCGGAGGGGCGCAATACCGCGCCGGCGATCCTGGCTGCGACCCTCGAATTGCACGCCCGCGCGCCCGGTGCGCTGATGCTGGTCGCGCCGTCGGATCACGTGATCCCCGATGCGGGGGCGTTCCGCGCCGCGGTCATGGCGGCGGTGCCCGCAGCGGAGGCGGGGCAGATCGTGACCTTCGGCATCCGCCCCGACCGCGCCGAGACGGGGTATGGTTGGCTCAGCTTGAGCGAGGCACCGGCAGACGGCTTCGCCCCGGTGCCGCAGCCGCTCGAGGGCTTTGTCGAGAAGCCCGATGCGGCCACCGCCGATGCCATGCTGTCGGGCGGGATGCACTTGTGGAACGCGGGCATCTTCCTGTTCTCGACGGAGACGATCCTCGCGGCCTTCGAGGCCCATCAGCCCGCCATGCTGGCCGCCGTGACCCGCGCGTATCAGCAGGCCAAGCGCGACCTGCATTTCCTGCGCCTCGCGCCGGGGCCGTGGGCGGACTGCGACGACATCTCGGTGGATTACGCGGTGATGGAAAAGGCCGGCAACCTCACCGTCGTCCCTTATGGCGGCGCGTGGTCGGACCTGGGCGGCTGGGACGCGGTGTGGCGCGAGAGCGGGCCGGACACGAATGGCGTCGTGACCTCCGGCCCGGCCACCGCCATTGATTGTGCCGATACGCTCCTGCGCGCCGAGGACGACCAGCAGGCGCTGGTGGGCATCGGCCTCGACGACGTGATCGCCGTGGCCATGCCCGACGCGGTGCTGGTGGCGCACAAGGACCGCGCGCAGGACGTGAAGCGCGCGGTCGCCGCGCTCAAGGCGCGCGGTGCCAAGCAGGCCGAGACGCTGCCGCGCGACTACCGCCCCTGGGGCTGGTTCGAGAGCCTCGCGGTGGGGGCGCGCTTCCAGGTCAAACGCATCCATGTCAATCCCGGGGCGGCGCTATCCTTGCAGAGCCATCACCACCGCTCCGAGCACTGGATCGTGGTCGAGGGCACCGCCAAGGTGACCATAGACGACAAGGTGACGCTCTTGAGCGAGAACCAGTCGGTCTATATCCCGCTCGGCGCGGTTCACCGGATGGAGAATCCCGGCAAGGTGCCGATGGTCCTGATCGAGGTGCAGACCGGCACTTACCTCGGCGAGGACGACATCATCCGCTACGAGGACGTCTATGCCCGCGGACAGGGGGCCAAGGGCTGATCACGCCCAGCGCCCCACCGCCGTCACCGTGACCTCGGGCGCGTCGGGATGGCTGGCGGCGGCCATTGCGCGCAGGTGCCCCGTGACGTCGTCTCCGGCGCGGGCGGCGATCCAGACACCGGCGGCGGTGGTGGCGCTGGCCGTGAGCGTCGGGCGGGTGCCCGGCGCGAAGGGGGCGGGATAGGTCCAGGCCGTCTCCGCCGCCCCGGCAAAGAGCGCACCGAGGGCGGTATCGGGGGCGTCGAGGGTCAGCGTGTGGCGGCAGACCTGCGTGCCGTCGGGGGTGCGCAGCGCCTCGCCGTTGGGGGTGGTGGTGCGGGTGGTGTTGTGGGTGCCCTGCACCGCCTGCCACGCGCCCCACGCGCCGCCCGCGCGGCTGCGAAACGCCAGCGCCGCGCCATCCGCACCGATGAATATCTGTGCGAGGTCTTCGGCCCCGAGGCGCATCGATAGGCACAGGCCGTTGGCCGCCCCGGCGGGGCGGGGGCCGGTGGTGGTGGCGTCTACGGCATAGCTGCCCGCGGGCTGCGCGGGCGCGTCGAGATCGGCCATAACCGGCACCGCCCCGGTCCCGTCCTGCCCCCAGCCGTAGGCCCCGGTGGTCAGGAGTCGCCCGGGCGTGGCATCGCCCGCATCCGCCTGCACCGCCGCGCCGGTGGCCAGCCCGGTCGCCGCGTCGAGGCGCAGCGCCGTCACCCAGGCCGCGCCATCGGCGCTGACCTTGACGGAGAAATCGTCGCTTCCGCTGGTGCCCATCTCGGCCCGCCCGCCGAAGCCGGTCTGGAACAGCAGGCTCGCGGTCTCGGCGGCGCTTGCCTTGTTGATCTTGAGTTGATGGCCTGCCCCTTCGTGATTGAGCAGCGTGGCCGGGGCGGAGACGGTGAGCCGGTTGGTGCTGTCATGGCTCGCGTTGATACCAACCCCGTCGAGATTGTCGGCAAGCGGCTGCGCGAGCGGCACCCAACCCGAGGCGTCGCGGCGAAGGAGACGCCCGTCGCTCTTGTCGAGGGCGAGCCAGCCCTCGCCGGGTGCGATGAACAGCCAGCTTCCGTTGACCAGGGCCGCCAGCATCCCCGCCTGTCCGGCCCATGCGCCGGTCGGCGCGGGCCCCAGCGCCCAGACCTGCCCCGCCTGCGGCAGTGCCGGGGGCGTGGCCGCGCCGATCGCTTCGACCGCCAGTTGCACGGCGACGTCGAGCCGCGTGAGCGCCTCGTTATGGGTGACGTGTTTCTGGGCCTGCGAGGGCAGGATGAAGGGCAGCGACAGGCGCGGGGAGTGGTCTTGCATCGCGGAAACTCCGGAGGTTGAGGGCATCGGGCGGGATGCGCTCAATCTTGGAGCCGGGTGTTGCCAAAGCATGAAGGCGGCGCGCGCGGGTGGGTCCTGAATGGCTTTGAGCGGGCGTTGGACGTTTGGGTCAGGCGGAAGCGCCACGGCCAGGTAAGATCAAGAAAGTTCAAAACTTTCTTGTACGGACTCTTTTCAAGATTCCGTTCACCGACGCCCCCGTGCGCCTCAGCCCGTGAGCCGTGTCACCAGCGCGCTCTCCGGGTCGGCCAGCGCCTCGATCACGTCGAAATGGTGTCTGCCGGGTGCGATCTCCAGCGGCGCGCCCCACGCCTGCGCCAGCCAGCGCGCCTGGTCGAGGAAGGCGGGCAACTCGTCCCCGCCGACAAGAACCGAGACCGGCACGGGCAACGGGCGCATGAGCACCGGGCTTTCGGCCTCTGCCGCCGCCTTGTCGAGGCCGAACTGTTCGTTCATCGAGGTGCGCAGCAGCGGGCGCAGGTCCGAGACCGGCGAGATCGGCGCGACATGGCTCAGCCGCGCCGCCACCTCGGACGGCAGCACGCCGGGCACCGCCATGCGTGCCACGAGATGCCCGCCCGCCGAATGCCCCGCGAGCGCTACGGGACCCGCAATGCGCCCCGCCGCCATCGTCACCGCCCGCGCGATCTGGCGGGTGATGTCGGAAATGCGCACCTCTGGGCAGAGATCATAGGAGGGCATCGCCACCGCCCATCCCCGCGCCAGCGGACCGGCGGCGAGATGCGACCAGAACGACCGGTCGAAGCGCAGCCAGTAGCCGCCATGCACGAACACGCAAAGCCCCCGCGCCGCACCCTCGGGATGGAAAAGGTCCAAAGCCTGCCGCGCAGTGTCGCCATAAGGCAGGCCCAATTCCGCCCGCCCCGCCTGCCGCGCGCGGAACGCCTCCGCCGCCACCGTCCAGCGCGCGGGATACTGTGCGCCGCCGGGGATGTTGGGCAGGTTGGCATACGCCTCGTCCAGATCCGCCATCGCTCTCTCCCTGTCTGGCCCTAGACATTCCTAGCCCAAGCTGCTTTGCCTTTGCGAGAGCAATCGACATCGCCGAGAGGACCGCGCCATGACCACGACCGACCTGAAATCCATGTTGAACGATCCCGCGCTTCTGGCGGAGAAGGCCTATGTCGGCGGGCAATGGGTGGATGGCGACAACGGCACCTTCGAGGTCACGAACCCCGCGCGCGGCGACGTGATCGCCCATGTCGCCGATCTCAGCCGCGCGCAGGTGGCCCATGCCATCGCCACGGCGCAGGCAGCGCAGAAGGACTGGGCCAAATGGACCGGCAAGGAGCGCGCCGCCGTGCTGCGCCGGTTCTTTGACCTGATGATGGAGAACCAGCACGATCTCGGCGTGATCCTCACCGCCGAACAGGGCAAGCCGCTCAATGAGGCCAAGGGCGAGATCGCCTATGGTGCTTCGTTCATCGAGTTCTTCGGTGAAGAGGCCAAGCGCATCTATGGCGAAACCATCCCCGGCCACCAGCGCGACAAGCGGATCACCGTCATCAAGCAGCCGATCGGTGTCGCCGCCTCTATCACGCCGTGGAATTTTCCCACCGCCATGATCACGCGCAAGGCCGCGCCCGCCTTGGCCGCCGGCTGCGCCTTCATCGGCCGACCGGCGGCGGAAACCCCCCTTTCGGCCACCGCGATGGGCGTGCTTGCCGAGCGGGCGGGCATCCCGGCGGGCGTGTTCAACATCGTGCCGTCGTCGAGCGCCAGCGACGTGGGCAAGGAGTTCTGCGAGAACCCGGGCGTGCGCAAGCTAACTTTCACCGGCTCCACCGAGGTGGGGCGCATCCTGCTGCGCCAGGCCGCGGACCAGGTGATGAAATGCTCGATGGAGCTTGGTGGCAACGCGCCCTTCATCGTGTTCGACGATGCCGATCTCGATGCGGCGGTCGAGGGCGCGATCCTGTGCAAGTTCCGCAACAACGGCCAGACCTGCGTCTGCGCCAACCGCATCTACGTGCAGGCGGGCGTCTATGACGCCTTCGCCGCCAAGCTGAAGGTAGCGGTGGAAAAGCTGAAAATGGGCGACGGCTTCGAGGACGGCACCACGCTCGGCCCGCTGATCAACGCCGATGCCATCGAGAAGGTGCAGGAGCACGTGGCCGACGCCACCGCCAAGGGTGCCAGGGTGATGATGGGCGGCGGCGCACCCGAGCAGGGGCCGGGCCATTTCCTGCCGCCCACGATCCTCGCGGACGTGACGCAGGAGATGCTTATCGCCACCGACGAGACCTTCGGGCCCCTCGCCCCGCTCTTCAAGTTCGAAGACGAGAACGACGTGATCGCGATGGCCAATGATACGATCTTCGGCCTCGCCTCTTATTTCTATGCCCGCGATCTCAGCCGCGTCACCAAGGTGGCCGAGGCGCTGGAATACGGGATCGTCGGGGTCAATACCGGCATCATCTCGACCGAGGTCGCACCGTTCGGCGGGGTCAAGCAGTCGGGGCTGGGCCGCGAAGGCAGCCATCACGGCATCGACGAATTCCTCGAGATGAAATACATCTGTACGAGCGTGTAGGAAAATCGCCGCTTTGGCCGGGCCCGGACTGGCGCTACGCTGCGCGCGTGGCGTCACGACGAAGGATGCGGCCATGATTCGGTTTCTTGCCCTTGCCCTTGCAATCGGCGCGGCCCTGCCCCCGGGGGCACGGGCCGGCGAAACGCGCATCGTGACCGGCGCGCTCACCTACAAGCAAAAGATCGCCCTGCCGCCCGGCGCACGCGCGCAGGTCCGGGCAGAGGGCCGGTTCGGCGTGACGCTGGGCGAGGTCGCGCTCGAGGACGACGGGCTCGAAATGCCGCGCAGTTTTGCCGTCGAGGTGCCATCCGGCCTCTCGGGGCATGTCCGGGCGTTGATCAGGGTGAACGGCGCGCCCCGCTGGATCATCCGGGGCGTTCCCTTCGCCGCGGGCTCCGGGCCGGTGGAGCTGGGCGAGCTGTTCCTCGACCCGGTGAGCCCGCTCGCCTTCGTCAGGGAGTTCATCTGCGGTGACGTGACCGTGTCGGTCGGCATGCTGGGCGACGAGGCGGTGCTGCGCGCCGAGGGCCGCGACATCCCGCTGGTGCAGGTCGAGACGGCATCGGGGGCACGCTACGACGGCGTGACCGAGCCCGGCACAAGCGTCTGGAGCAAAGGTGACACGGCGATGGTCCGGCTGGGCGGGCGTGACCTGCCGGAATGCCACAAGGTGCTGACCCCCGAAGACCGCCCGTATCGCGCCCGCGGCAACGAGCCGGGCTGGCATGTCTCGTTAGAGGGCGAAACCGCCGAGATCGTGGCCGATTACGGCGAGATCACCCGCGCGGTACCGCGCCCCGCCGCGCAGGCAGAGCCGGGCGGCTACGCGTTCGACATGCCGGAGGCCAATGCCCGCCTGCGCGTCGAAGAGCGCATGTGCCATGACGACGCCACCGGCATGCCCTATCCCGATACCGCGCAGCTCGCTCTTGACGAGGGGGTATTGCGCGGCTGTGGCGGCGATCCGGTCGATCTGCTGACCGGCGGTGCCTGGCGGGTCACCGGGCTCGGAGACGCCCCGCTGATCGAGCCGGAACGCCTGTCTCTCAACTTCCTCGACGCCGGGCGCGTGGCCGGCAGCGGCGGCTGCAACCGCTTCGTCGGCGGGTTCAGCCTGTCCGGCGAAGGGCTGCATTTCGGGCCGATGGCCAGCACCATGATGGCCTGTCCCGAGCCGCTGATGGAACAGGAGCGGCGGATGCTCGACGCGCTGGAGCAGGTCATGGCGTTCGATGTGGACGCGCGCGGGAGGCTGCTCCTGCTGGCCGAGGATCGCCGCACCGTCCTGATCGGGGCCGCGCGGCCCTGAACGGGGCTCTCGCGCCTGCTGGGCCTCACGGCCCGAGATCGACCCGGAAGGTCTCGTCTCCCCAGCCATCCACCGAGCAATGCGCGCGGATATAGACCGTGCGCGTGCCGTCGGGCAGGTCGAGATTGGTGAGCGACCGGGTAAAGGGCTGCTCGTTCACGTGCGGATGGTGCAGCAGCCGGTAGCCGAGGCGGTTGCCGTCGGCATCGAGAACCTCCCACCCGTCTGCATAGTGGTCCCAGCCGGTATCGGGATGCTCCAGCGTGACATCGACGCGCCACGACATGCCGGACTTGGCGGCCGTCGCGTCGAGGATTTTCGGCTCGTGTGCGAGCGCGGGGGCGGCGAGGGCGGCGGCGAGCGCCGCGGCGAAGGGGAATGCGATCTGTCTCATGGACGCGAGTATAAACCGCTCCGGTGCCGAATGCATTCACGTACGCGTGTCCGGCCCGTCGCCCTCCGAGTGCATCAGCACGGCGCGCGACAGCGAGGCGAACTCGCGCCGGAGCAGCACCATGAGCGTGATCGCCACAGCGGCCAGAAGCGCCACCGCCCCGAACAGCCACGCCGCCGCCGCCAGCGCGAAATAGAGCGCGCGCAGCCCGCGGTTGAAGCCGCGCGCGGCGGTGATGTTGATTTCGGCGGCCTTCTGCGCGCGAGGCAGCGCCGTCGGATCGGCGGGATCGTTGGGCACCGCCGCCATCACCACGGCGCAATAGCCGAACAGCCGGTTCGCCCAGACGAACTTGAGAAAGGCGTTGGTCAGAAACGCGACGATCACGAGGATCTTGACCTCCCACACGATCACCGGCGCGGTCCCGGCCATCAGGTCGTCGGCGAGCCCGATCAGCCGCTCGACCTCGCCCAGCAGCGCCAGCGTGCCGCCGATGGCGATGAGCGTCGCGGAGGCGAAGAACGAGGTGCCCTGCCGCAGCTGACCGATGATCTGCGAATCGAAGATGCGCGGATCACGGGCGACGAATTGCACCATCCACT
>Ga0209931_1000994_pt1 | contig 16143 bp, 11 predicted proteins | sample SalPonR1_B_D1_MG_FD_185697 | JGI IMG/M metagenome (GOLD analysis project Ga0209931, IMG submission 185697) | Salt pond soil microbial communities from South San Francisco under conditions of wetland restoration - Salt Pond MetaG R1_B_D1_MG... ...
TATATGTATTACCTTTGTTTATTGATCTATAATTAAATATAAAAATTAATCGATTAAGCAAAACGATTACCAAATGTAAGCAATATTTGTGGAATTTTATGATAGAAAAGGTTATATATTTAGAGGGAATTGAACCGGTAAATCTCTACGGAGTAAAAAATGCCCGGTTGGAAAAAATTAAAGAGTTTTATCCTAAACTTAAAATTATTGCCCGCGGAGATGAGATTAAAGTAAAAGGAGAGGAGCAGTTAATTTTTGCATTCGAAGAGAAACTTCAGTTGATTATAGAATATTTTTTAAAGTTTAAAAAATTAACTGATGCTGAATTCGAAGCATTGTTAAAAGGTGAAGGCGAAACGCTGTTAAAACGAAAAGAAAAGTCTGATGATGCATTGATCTATAGTAATACAGCCCACCCTATAAAAGCCCGTACCGTAAATCAACAAAAGCTGGTTGATGAGTATGATACCAATGATTTACTTTTTGCCATCGGTCCGGCTGGTTCAGGAAAGACATATACGGCTATTGCTTTGGCTGTTCGGGCCTTTAAGAATAAAGAGGTAAAACGCATTATTTTAACCCGTCCGGCTGTAGAAGCCGGAGAAAACCTTGGTTTTTTGCCCGGCGATTTAAAAGAAAAACTGGATCCTTACCTGCGCCCATTGTATGATGCTCTGATGGATATGATCCATCCCCGTAAGCTGGCTGATTTACTCGAGGATGGTATCATTGAAATTGCCCCCCTGGCATATATGCGAGGCAGAACATTGGATAATGCTTTTGTGATTTTAGATGAAGCTCAAAATACTACCGTAAATCAGCTCAAAATGTTTTTAACCCGGATGGGTAAAAATGCTAAATTTATTGTTACCGGAGATGTGACCCAAATTGATTTACGCCCGAAAAATAAGTCAGGATTAGTTCAGGCGCTAAAAATATTGCAAAATATTAAAGGTATTTCTATTGTTACTTTTGATAAACGCGATATTATTCGTCATCATCTGGTTAAATATATTGTAGATGCATACCAAAATAATTTTAAGGATGAAGAAGAGAGAGAAATTAAATAGTAACAGTTACTTTTAATTAACATGATATAATTTAAATATTTTGCAAGTTTACTAATTTACCAATCATCTAACTTATGGCACAAGCAGTAGTGAAAACAGATTTTAAATTTCCAAAACAAAAAAGTGTTTATAACGGGAAAGTTCGTGATGTTTATAATATCAACGATGAGTACCTGGTAATGGTTGTAACAGACCGTATTTCTGCATTTGATGTGGTGTTACCTAAAGGGATACCTTATAAAGGGCAAGTATTGAACCAAATAGCAGAAAAATTTTTGGATGCAACCGCAGACATTGTTCCCAATTGGAAAATTGATGTACCGGATCCAATGGTAACTATTGGTCATTTTGTTGATCCATTTCCTGTTGAAATGATTGTTCGTGGATATTTGACCGGCAGCTCATGGCGTTTGTATAAAAAAGGTGGAAGAGAAATTTGTGGTGTGCCTTTGCCAGAGGATTTAGTTGAGCATCAACGCTTCCCGGAACCAATTTTAACACCCACAACAAAAGCAGATATTGGACACGATGAAAATATTTCCAGAGAAGAGATTATTAAACAAGGACTTGTTAGTAAAGAAGATTATGAGTTGTTGGAAAAGTACTCGTTAGAGTTGTTTAAACGCGGAAGTGAAATCGCTAAAGAAATGGGCTTAATCCTGGTTGATACAAAATATGAGTTTGGCAAAAAAGATGGCAAAATTTATTTAATTGATGAAATACACACACCCGATTCTTCACGATATTTTTATTTAGATGGTTATGAGGAACGACAACAAAAAGGAGAGAATCAAAAACAGTTGTCGAAAGAGTTTGTGCGTGAATGGTTAATGGAACAAGGTTTTCAGGGGGAGGAAGGACAAAAAGTTCCTGAAATGCCTGAAGAGTTTGTAAATGAAGTATCTGAAAGATATATTGAGCTGTATGAGAAAATAACCGGCGATAAGTTTGTTAAAGCGGATGCTACTCAGATAAATGACAGAATTGAAAAAAATGTAACGGCTAAACTGAATGAGTTACTATAACAATGAAAAGAAGCTGTCCAAAAAGTACATTAGCTATTCATATTTCGGCGGGCTCAATATGACAACTAATTAATAATCAAAACGTCACACTGAGCCTGTCGAAGTGTATACTTTGAAAAAAATACTTTTTGGACAGCTTCTTTGATAAACCATAAAGTTTTTTATGCAAACAAGTTTATAAAATAAACTAAAATTTTAAAAAAATTATAATTTTAAATATGACTTAAGATTATCTACGTATTGCTCAAAAGCTTCTATACCTTTTTTTGTAATAGTACAAATTGTTTGTGGCATTTTGCCTTTAAACCCTTTCTTAATTTCCAGGTATCCGGCTTCTTCAAGCTTAGTCAGTTGAACACTTAAATTACCGGAAGTTGCTTCTGTTTTTTCTTTAATATAGGTAAATTCAGCTTTTTGGAGTGATACCAAAAGCGACATGATGGCCAGGCGCAATTCCGAATGTAATAATGGGTCTAATTTCTTAAGCATTTTTTTTGTTATAAGATTTTAATAAATAGCCAGGAATCAAATATCCAAAGATAATTACTACCGGCGAAACAAACTCAAAATAGTTCGCAGGTAATAAAAAATAAGCAAAAACACCAGCTAAAAATATAAAGCCACCCCAAATTAACGGTTTAAATTTTATAACAACCCCTGTAAGAAATGTTGCATAACCAGCAAGTAAAAAGATGACAGGAATCACTTGATAGTTTATTTCTTTCATAAAAATCAGGATAGTGAAATAACAAACAAGAAATGCCATCCAGATTAAGAAATTAAGCCTGTCGAGGTGAGTCTCTACTTTTGCTTTTCTTCCGTGTTGTGCACCATAAATAGCACTGGCAATAACACCCGGAATTATTAACAGCCAAACTAAATAAGGTTTATCGTATGCAAGATAATTTAATACGATTTGTCCGATATTTGCAATTAATATAATCCATCCCCATAACAGAAAGTAGAAACTGCTATCGTGTAAATTACCTTTTGTTTTTTGAATCATTTGCTCAATAATTCTAAGGCTTTCTTCAGCTTTTAGATTTTTTTCTTCCATAGTTTAAAATTTTAATTAATATTTTACAAATATAAAGTAGTTTATAATATAAACCAAAATAAAATTAAAAAATTTTGAGCAATACTTTATTTGGAGTTGTATAATTCTAATAATCAATAAATTATAATTGGTGTATTTATTTGTTTAAGCTATGAAATTGAATAAATGTTATTATTTACTAATCATAATTTAAAAAATAGCCAACTACTCCAATTCAACCATAATATTAACCAGGCAATTCAAATAATCTTAGTATTTTTGTAATAAATAATGAATTAAATAATAATATAATGGACAAAGTATTAGGAATAGGAAATGCATTGGTTGATATTATGAGAATGCTCCCGGATGATTCAACCTTAGAGAAATTTTCATTGAAAAAGGGGAGTATGCAACTATCTGAAAGAGATTTTGCAGATTTAGTTGATAAAGAAACCGTTAATTTTAAAAAATTTCAATCCTCTGGTGGTTCTGCTGCAAATACAATACATGGATTAGCAAGTTTAGGAGCCCCTGCCGGATATATTGGTAAAGTGGGGAATGATTCATTTGGTGAATTTTTTAGTAACGATATGAAAGCTAACGGGATTGTACCCTTTATGCTTAAAACCATGACTGAAACAGGTCGGGCTATGGCTTTAATATCGCCCGATTCGGAGCGAACTTTTGCTACCTATTTAGGTGCTGCTGTAGAACTTTCTGATATAGACTTAATCGAAGATCAGTTTAAAGATTATAAATACCTGCATATTGAGGGTTATTTGGTATTAAATCATAAATTAATGCTAAAAGCAGCTCGATTAGCAAAAGCCAATAACATGAAAATTTCTTTAGATTTGGCGAGTTTTAATGTTGTTGAAGAGAATCTTGATTTTCTTAAAGATTATATCCATAACTATGTTGACATTATTTTTGCGAACGAAGAAGAAGCAAAAGCATATACTAGAAAAGAGCCGGAGGAGGCTTTAAACGAGCTGGCAGAACAGAGTGAAATCGCTGTAGTGAAGGTGGGAAAAAATGGTTCATTCGTTAAAAGTAATGATAAAGTATACAAGATTGCTCCTTTTGACGCAAATCTAATTGATACAACCGGTGCAGGAGACCTATATGCATCGGGGTTTTTGTATGGATTAGTGAATAAAATGCCTTTAGATAAATGTGGCGAAATTGGGTCATTATGTGCAAGCAAGGTTATTGAGGTTGTAGGCTCCAAAATGAGTACTGAAACATGGAATGAAATAAAACAAAAGATTTAAAAAAAAATCATATTCTTTTCTTAAGGGCAGCTATTCTGGTTGCCCTTTTTTTGTCACCGTTTTTTAATTATTCATCAAATAATTGGCTTTAAATTAATTATCGTTTTTTGTGAAATCGTAAAACATTTACTAAATTTATAAATAACAACGATTTTGCTTTAATTTAATTAACTATTAATAAATATATCAAAACATTGCATAATAAACAGAAATCATCAGCCAAAAAACTTCCTGAGTTATTGCAGGCATATAATGATAGCGACTTTACAATGCAACAAAAAGTGAAGTTTTTCTTTTATATATTCATCGCTTCATTTTTTGCTATTATTTTTATATTTATTTCTTCAGCCTATGTTCAATTAACCAGCAGTGCAACAAATTTTTCACTTGATTATACAATTATTTCTATTGAACTGGCAGCGCTTTTAGTTACTGTATTTAGTTTTTTTCTTTTGATTAAGGGACATTTTTATATTTCTTCTCAACTATTTTATTTGTCATCGTTAGCAGCGGTTTGGTTAATTATGTGGTTTGGTAGAGGCGAAGTGGTTGAAAGACTTGATTCTATTGTAGTATCGTTAGCTTTGTTTGGTATCATTGTTTTTTTTATGAAATCCTATAAGTCTGTTTTATTTTATTTAGCTCTAAATCTCACTTTTATAATATTTTTTACAATGGTATGGCGCGAAGAAATTGGGTTATCATATTCAGCCGCAGTAGATTATATTGTAGATAACTCTGTTTCTTTTATATTTTCAGGGATATTGGTTTATAATATTTTTATAATTAATAAAAGAGCAATTGCCAAAGTTGAACATGATTATCAAAAAAGAATTAAGGCAGAAAATGAATTAATGAAAAGTGAGACTATACGAAAGAAGGTTTTTGAAAGTTCGAGTATCCCGATGGTTATTATGGATACTGAAAGCGTTGAGTTTGTAGATTTGAATGAAGCAGCAATAGAAATTTACGGATATACTACAAGAGATGATGTTTTAGGGAAAACACTCGCTGATGTTTCTCCATATTATCAATATGGAGGGGAATTGTCAGATATTCTAATAGAAAAATTAATAGATAAAGCAAAATACGAAGGGACTTTAACATTTGAATGGTTGCATCAACGTCCCAATGGAGAAAGTTGGGATGCAGAAGTGCATTTATTGTCTTTTGAATTTGAAAATCAGGTATATTTACAGTATTCTTTAGTAGATATAACTGAGCGGAAGAAAGCACAAGTAGCCTTAGCTAAAAGTGAAAAACGTTATCGAAGCATTTTTGAAAATGCCCAGATTGGGATTTATCAAACCACACCAGAGGGTGAGATTTTAAAAGCAAATCCAGCTTTGCTAAAAATATTGGGTTATAATGATTTAGAAAGTTTGTCGGCAAGGAACCTTAATGAGAATGTGTATTTTATCAGCAACTCAAGAGAAGATTTTAAGGAAACGATTCATAAACATGGGGTTATTAAAGATTACAAATCGGAATGGCTGAAAAAAAATGGAGAAAAGATCATAATACGTGAGAATGCCCGAATTGTGAAAGATGATTCAGGAAATATAAAATATTATGAAGGTTTTGTGGTGGATATTACCGAGCGGGAAAGGGTGATGAAAGCGTTGGCTGAAAGTGAGGAGAAATACAGAGAAATGACCGAGTTACTGCCGGTTGCCATTTGGGAAATAAGTTTAAGCGGGATTTGTACTTATACAAATAAAGTAGGATTTCAAATACATGGTTATACTCCTGATGATTTAGTCAAAGGGATAAATGTCCTTGATTTAATAATCCCTGAACAACGAGAGTTTGCTGCGAATACTTTAAAGAAAAGATTAAATGGTTTTGTTTCCCAGGGAGTTGAATATATGGCGCTCAGAAAAGATGGTACTACCTTTCCAGCTAAAATTTATACAAGTGTGATTTATCATAACAAAAAACCTGTAGGTTTTATAGGAGTGACTATTGATATAACCGAAACAAAAAAGGCAGCACAAGAAGTAAAAGAAAGTGAAGAACAATTAAAAATGGCTCTTTTAGGTGCAAAATTAGGAATGTGGGATTGGAGCATTAAAAATAATACGATTAAGGTTAACGATCTATTTGTGGAAATGCTGGGATATACCCTTAATGATTTTGTTGGAGGAGTTTTAACTTTTGAGGGTTGGAAGAAGATGTTACACCAAGACGACTTTGATAATGCCATGAAGTTGTTTAATGAACATGTTGAAAAGAAAACAGAGCTATACGAAGCTGTTTTTAGAATGAAGCACAAGAATGGAGACTGGAAATGGATTTTAGCCCGGGGCAAAGTTGCGAAATGGATTAAGGGCGAACCTATGCGGGCATTAGGTACCCATTTGGATATTACAACCAGAAAAAAAGCGGAACAGGAATTGGAAAAGTATCGTAAACATTTAGAATTTTTAGTACAGGAACGAACCGAAGAACTGGCAACGGCCAATGAAGAGCTAACCTCTACAAATGAGGAGTTACTAAACCAACGGCAAGAGTTAGAGACTGTTTTATTAAATTTACAAAATACACAAAAGCAATTAGTCCATTCAGAAAAGATGGCCTCTTTAGGTGTTCTGGCTTCGGGTATTGCACATGAAATAAATAATCCATTAAATTTTATTAAAGGGGGTGTATTTGGTATCGAATCTTATTTGAAAGAAAACCTGAAAGAATATCTTGATGAATTAGATCCTTTTTTGGTTGGTGTTAATGAAGGAATTTACAGAGCTGCAGAAATTGTTAAAAGCCTTAATCATTATAATCGCAGAGATGATACTAAAATGGTATCGTGTGATATTCATTTAGTTATTGATAACTGTCTGGTTATGCTTAAAAATCAGATAAAAGACAGAATTAAAATAGAAAAGAAATTTACGACAAAAGAATATGTTTTAGCATGCAATGAAGGGAAATTACATCAGGCAATTTTAAATGTTTTAACCAATGCTGCTCATGCTATAGCAGAAAAAGGAACGATTAAAATTAAAACTTTTGTCATAGCGAAAGAATTTAAACTGGAGATAACGGATACCGGTAGTGGTATTGATAATGAGCATATAGATAAAATTTTAGACCCCTTTTTCACAACCAAAGCACCAGGAAGAGGAATCGGATTAGGATTATCTATAACGTACAATATTTTACAGGAACATAATGGTACCATTGAATTTAAGTCAAAACGACATAAAGGAACAACTGTTATTATAACTTTACCTTTAAAAACACAAACTGATGGAAAATAAAATTACGATACTTTATGTTGATGATGAGCCGATGAACCTAAAGTTGTTTGAAATTAATTTTAGTAAGAAATTTAATGTATTAACTGGTTTGAGTGGAGATGAGGGATTAAATATTTTGTCAAAACACTATTCTGTAAATGTAGTAATCAGCGATATGAAAATGCCCGGTATGAATGGTATTGAATTTATTAAAAAAGCAAAAATTGAATATCCAGATATAAAGTATTATATCTTAACCGGATTTGATATTACAGAAGAAATTGCTAACGCACTAGAAAATAATCTTATTCAGAAATATTTTCAAAAACCGTTTAATATGCGGGAAATTGAAGCATCCATTTATGAGGCATTATAAAAAAGCGAGGGCTTTACACAAAGTAAAACCCTCACTAACAATTTTAACTCTGCTTAATCCAGCTCTTTCAATAATTCATTAATTGCTTTTTTCAACTGTGGATCTGTATCATTTAAACGATCCATAAATATATTCTTCACATAAATATCGGGAGCTACACCTTTTATTTCCAGATCTTTCCCATCCAAAGTATAACAACCCCAGGCAGGTAGCCGTGTATACGAACCATCAACCAGTCGGCGTGCCGAGGTAAAAATAATCCAACGATAGGTTTCTGTACCAATTATCTTGCCCAATTCCAACTCCTTAAATCCTGCGGCTGTCATCTCTGCATCGCTTAGCGAGTGCTCATTGATTAATAATACGATAGGCTTGGCAGCGGGTGCAAAATTAGGTTGTGGCGAAAGTTTGCCATCCCTGTATTTCCATTTTAGATAAGGCTTTTGTGATAAGAACTGCAAAACTTCATCGTGGACATTACCCCCGCGGTTATATCTTAAATCCAGTATTAAAGCATCTTTATGAACAGCTTCGGTAGTCATGTCAATGTAAAAATCTTCTAAACTTCCCGATCCCATATCTTTCATATATACATATGCAATTTTGTCATCTGATGATTTATCCACAATTTCTTGTTTGCTGGCAATCCACTGGTCATAAAGTAAGTTATTGAGTTTTCGCGAAGTTATTGGATGTATTTTTACATCATAAGTTGATTTTTCCCGTTTAAACGTGAGTTTTATTTCATCCAGTATTTCGGTATGATTAAAATAAGCATTTCTGTTTTTCGATGGAGCTGTATTATCCTCATTTACGGCAATAAGTTTATCCCCGGGTATGATTGGATTGTCTAGAAAATCTACCGGCGATTGGGCTACAAAATCTTTTACCTTATAAGGATTATCCTCATCGAAAAGAATTCCTGTTTCATTACTTATTAGTTGGTAAAATGTTTCCTGCTCTTCTCCATTCGTTCTAAAATCAAGGTGCGATGCATTCAATTCACCTAACATATCAATTTGCAATTGGCGTAAATTTTCACGGTTTCTGATGTAAGGCAAAAACTGCTCATAATAATTGCGGGTTTCCTGCCAGTCTATTCCGTGATAATTTACATCGTAAAAGTTTTCAGCCAATGCAGCCCAGTTTTCATAAAACATCTGCTCAAATTCATCATTTAGATTTTTGCTAAAATTATAATCAATCGAAATTTTGTCAGTTTTATCGGCAGAAATATTTATCTCATGAATAGAACCACTTATTAACGCATAATATTTATTTTTTGATTTTACAATTTTGCTAAACGATTCGTTAGAGATGCTTGTGGTCTTATTTTTTTCAAAGGGTTTTAACTCTACTTTGTTAAAGGATGATTTTCTGTCATCGGTATAAGAGTTGAAAAAGAGAATTTCTTTATCTTTTTCTTTAAAAATATACGGAGTGTGATGTTTTCCGCTAACATTAGCTACTTCTTCCCAGCGTTTTTCGATGTTTTCTAAAGTAAACTTAACTTCAACAGTGGTATCTTTATTATTCTTTTTCTTAAAAAGATTTTCATATTCGTCAGATTTAAAATCCTGTGCGAATCGGTATAATGGTATTCTGAATATTTTATTCGTACCCTTTCCTCTGGGGTATCCGGCAAAATATCTGTTAGCACTAATGTATAAATATTTTCCGTCGGGCGACCAAACAGGGTCGTTTTCCGGTACACCATTGTGCGTTATATTTATACCCTTTTTTTGGTTGATATCATAAATGAAAACGTCGGGTTCAAAGTTTCTGAAAGCGGTATATACAATATAATCTCCATCAGGTGAAAAGTATGGTTGTGATCCGCGAAACCAAAATTCATCTTCAATAATCTTATCTACATTAAATGATTTTAAATCGAGTAAATGAATATGAGAAGAGCCACTTATATAAACGGCTTTTTTACAGTCGGGCGAAAACGCTATGTATCGCTCGGTTTTGTTCTCAAAGGTTAGTTGTTTTTCCCCGGCATTTTTTATGGCCGAGGTTTTAAAAATATTGGTCCATCCTTTATTTGTTCTTGTATATAGCAGGTTTTCGTTATCTTCCATCCATTTTACCTCAACAACACGTTCATTGGATTGTGTATTTATTTCTTTTACAAATTTTCCTTTGATATCTGAAACAAATAACCTTCCACGCGAAACAAATGCTATCTTTTTATTATCGGGTGATATATCAAAGGTTGATATTTTTCCCTGAACATTAAATTTTTGATGAATATCAAGCATCTCATTTTTGTAAATCTTGATTTCTGGTTTTTGCGTGGTTTTCGTTTTTACATTATAAACATGGATTTGATAATCTTTAGTGAAGGCAACTTTTTCTCCGTTAGCACTAACCTGTGGATTTTGTATGGCCGTATTAAAATTTGTGAGTTGTTTTTTTATCGAATTCTCGAGAGTAAAAAGATTGTAAACCGAGGTATTTTCATCTGAAGCAAAGTAAATATTCCCGTTGATATCGGTTCCAGGCCAAAGGTCTTTTCCGGTGTATGTAGTTAATTCTTTATATTCGTTAGTAGTAGCATTGTAGTATTTAATATCCGGATTATGATCTCCTTTATATCTTTTGCGGTGAGGGAACATAAAACTTTCCCATGACTCGGTAAACAAATAGCTGTTTTCATCGGGTAATTCGGCAATATGGTGTACGTTGTTAAAGTAGTTGTCGCCAAATAGCCTTTTTGGTGTTCCTCCGTTTACTGCTATTTTATACGAACCAATAACATTATAGCGATTAGATGTGAAATTAATGGTTTTTGAATCCCATGACCAGCCATCTACATAATCATTCGCATCGTGATAGGTGAGTTGAGTAATTTCACCTCCGTTAACAGGTAAGATATATACATCGATATTACCATTTTGCTGTGATGAGAAAGCAATCCATTGTCCATCAGGAGAAAAACGCGGGTTAGATTCTGCTCCATCCATAGCAGTTAATCTGGAGGCCATACCACCATCGGTTTTAACCTGCCATAAATCATTTTCGTAAACAAAAACAATTTTTTGGCCATCGGGCGAGAGGGCCGGTTCAGTTAAAAAATAAGCTGTATTTTTCTGGGCATTAGTATGAAAGCTTAAAAAAGCCAGCAAAATAAGTGTTATTAATAGTGATTTTTTCATTGGGTTAAATTTTATTATGATTAATTAATTCTTTTTCTTTGATACTTTAAGTGTATATAAAGTTTAATTTCTGAAGTTAGTAATAAATCTTTAAAATCAATAAAATTGTTTTTTACACCCATAAAATATAACGAACCCGTTTTTCGGCCTCCTGCCGAAGCAAATTCGGTAATTATACAGGCAACCTTAGGTTGTTCCTGGAATAAGTGTGCGTTTTGCGAGATGTATACATCTAAAAAGTTTGCTGCTCGGAGTTTTGACGCTTTAAAACCCGAGATCATTCAATTAGCGCAAACTTTCCCAAAAGCCAAAAAAATTTTTCTGGCAGATGGTGATGCCTTCGTGTTATCATCGAATAAATTACTTCCGATTCTTACAGAAATCAATCATCAGTTTGAACGGGTTCAGCGCATTTCATCGTATGCATTGCCTAAGGATATTTTAAGCAAATCAGAAAAAGAATTAAAGGCTTTAAGGGCATTAGGTTTAAAACTATTATATGTTGGGATTGAAACTGGAGACGATGAGCTTTTAGAATTGGTAAATAAAGGCGAAACCTTTGATACAACCGTTAATGGAATCCAAAAAGCACACGATGCAGGAATAGATACATCGATTATGATTATTAACGGGTTGGGAGGCAAGAAGTATAGCCGTCAGCATGCACTAAGATCTGCAGATATAATCAATAGATTACAACCTAAATTTCTTTCAACACTTACGTTGAGTATGCCTTTCGGACAGGAACATTTTCAATCCCGTTTTAAAGGAGATTTTCAACAACAAACGGTGAAAGAGTTATTTGAAGAATTGTTACTGTTTATCCGGCATCTTGCTGTGAAAAATGTTATTTATCGTTCGGATCATGTATCGAATAATTTGGTTTTAAAAGGTGTCTTTGCCAGAGATAAAGAACAGATAATTGCTCATTTGAATCAAGCAATAGATTCAACTCCTGATAATATTTATCCATCTGCCTCAGCCATATTGTAACAATTGATTATTTTTGAACTAAAATTAAAATCTGGCTTTATGGAACTCAAAAATCAACGAACAATTACGGTATTAGGCGTATTGTTAGCTATTTCGTTAGCTGTAGTTTCTTATTTAGGTGCTTTTCATCCTTTAACCTATGTTCGTGACTCTGCCTCGATGGGAGCTCAGGGAATAGGCCAGGATTTGGTTGATTTGTTTTTTGTAGTACCTGTTTTACTGATTTCGTTATTCTACAGCCGGAAAAATAATCGGATGGGTTTATTACTACTTGCAGGAACCTTGTTTTATATTATGTATTCGTTTATTATTTATGCTTTTGGTGTACATTTTAACCAACTGTTTTTATTGTACTGTTCAACCTTAGGGTTATCATTGTTTGCTTTTTTAATTTTAATTATGGAGCTTAATAAGCAGGATGTTAAGTCCTGGTTTAACCAATCCGGGATTACAAAAACAATAGGTGTTTATTTTATTGTTGTGGCAATCATGTTTTATTTACTTTGGTTCAAAGATGTTGTTCCGGCTATAATTAGTAATTCTGTTCCTCCTACAGTAAGCGATTATGATTTGCTGGTCAATCCTGTGCATGTAATTGATATTGCCTTTGCATTGCCCGGATTAATTGTAGTTGCTGTTTTATTGTTTAAAAAACATAACCTGGGATATATTTTTGCACCGGGAGGCCTTGTCTTTACCATTATTTTGACCATTGCTCTGGTGGGAATGGTAATTATGCTTAAGGTAAAAGATGTAAGTGATGATACTTCCGTGGCATGGATTTTTCTTTTTCTCTCTGTTATTAGTACGGTATTATTGATTTTGTTTTTCAGGACGATGAAAAAAGCGTATTGAATCCGTTTGTTATTGTAAGAACTCCATCATTTGTTCCAGGTTCATTTTTTTCTCTGTCTGTTTAGTATCAATAAACGAATTGGCCAGTTTTGATTTTTTTGATTTTAGTTTTTGTATTTTTTCTTCTAACGTCTCCGACGAAATAAAACGGTAAACCATTACATTTTTATCCTGCCCAATACGGTGTGTACGGTTAATAGCTTGTTCTTCAACCGCCGGATTCCACCACGGATCAATGATGAATACATAATCGGCAGCCGTTAGGTTTAATCCTACACCACCTGCTTTTATCTGAATAAGGAAAACAGACTTGTCTTCGGTGTTCTGAAAGTCGTTGATTACCTGCTGACGATTTTGGGTCCTTCCTGTTAACATTGAATAGGAAGATCTTGATTGTTCGAGATAATGGGCAAACAACTTAAGGTGTTTGACGTAAGCTGAGAAGATTAGTACCTTATGCTTTCCGGCCATTAAGTTTTCTATATTTCTGGTTATTTCTTCAAATTTTCCTGATTCTCCCTGGTATTCATTATCAATTAAAACAGGATGGTTGGCAATTTGCCGTAATTTGTTTAATCCTTCAATAGCCAGCATTACAGGTTTTTTTTCGTCCGATTCGATATGTTCTAAAATTGAATTCCTTATTTTTGACTTTTCTTCTTCGTAATAAGATTTTTGTTCTTCGGTCATATCACAATAAATTACCGACTCCATTTTTTCGGGTAAATCCTTGGCTACTTGCTTTTTGGTCCGACGTAAAATAAAGGGGTGGATAAATTGCTGCAGTTTTTCTTTTTTTATAGGATCGGATTTTTTTTCTATAGGCTGAATAAACTCCCGTTTAAAAAAGCGCAGGTTACCCAGTAATCCTTTATTTAAGAAATTGATTTGTGCCCACAAATCAGTAAGCGAATTTTCAATAGGTGTCCCGGTGAGTACTATTTTATGATTTGATTTTAGTTGGTTAACCGCCTTATATATTTTCGAATCAGGGTTTTTGATGTACTGACTTTCATCTAAAATTAAATAGAAAAATTTATAGTTAACGAGTAAATCTATATCATTACGAACAATACCATAGGTAGTAAGTACAATATCGAATTCCCTGAATATTGAAATATCCTTAGGACGGGTTTGACCAGTATATTTAAAACAGGAAAGCGATGGAGTAAATTTTTTAATTTCTTCCTGCCAGTTATGAATCAACGATGTAGGCATTACAATTAACGAGGTTCCTGAAGTACTGGTGTTGGTTTTGTTGTTGATTTCATCAAAAATACTTAGTTGTGAAAAAGCAGGTTTTGTATCTTGATGAATTTCAGCACCATTATGTTGTTCCTTGGCATTTAGTAACAGGGTTAATGTCTGTATGGTTTTCCCTAATCCCATATCATCTGCAAGACAACCGCCAAATTGATACTCTTGTAACAGTTGCATCCATGAAAAACCGGCTTTCTGGTAGGGCCTTAATTCTGCATTCAGATCTTCTGGAATATCAAACTGTTGATTATTTATCTGGTTAATAAGATTTTTATACTTTTCTACAACGGATAAATTTTTTTCAGGTACATTATTTTCTAATAATCTGAAATGATGATTATCTAACAAAATATGCCACCCATCATCCCTGCCAAACTGAAACAATTCTTTGTATTTAGAAAACCATTCGTTGGGCAAAATGGCAGTTTCTCCATTTGGTAACTTATATTCTCTTTTCCCGGATAAGATGTTTTTTCTGAATTTCGTAAATGGGATAGAAAATTCACCAATCTGAATCCGGATATGAATATCAAACCAATCGGTTTTGTCCTCCACATCAGAATGAATGGATATGGGCTCAAAATTATAGGTAATATCCATTTTATCTTGATGGATGATTATTCCCTGGTTAAGAATTTTCGTTTTATTGTTCTGTAACCAGTTTACATAATCATTAAAACTACTGTATGGCTCCGTATTTTGGGTTTTTGGCAAGGTAAAATACGATTCTACTGAATGTTCTAATCCAACAGATTTTAATTTTTCTATGATTTGATTTTCCCATTTTTCATCGCGGTTGATTTTATAAAAGATAAAATTTTTTCCCTTTTCTTCAAATTTTACGGTTGCACTGGATTTTTTTTGAGCCCCAAATTTAAACTCGTCATTATAAACAAAAAATAAATTAAAAATGGGATTACCTTCAAGATTTTTTTCAAAACTTAATACCGCCTCTTTTTGTTGTATTGTTTTATCAATTTCAAAGCCTTTGGCTTTAACCTTAAAATTTTTTATACTTTCCAGGGCAAAAGTTTCAAACCATTTTCGCTCCGATGATTTGGGAATGAGAATACAATCTTTATTAAAGAATGGAAGTAATTTTTTAGCATTAATATCATCAAAACTGTACAGCTTATTTGCAATAATAATCCGGGATGGATTTTCAACCAGTGTTTGTGCCGGTTTGTTGAGTAAATGAATTTCTTCTTCATCTTGTTTTACGGTAAGAAAATATTGACTTTCATGTTCGAGTCGAGTGATGTTAAATACAGCTTGTGCTTTACTTTTAACCACCTCAATTTTATCTTCTGAGTTTATGTATTTGGGTTTTTCTTTATAAAATAGTTGCAAGTCGGTTTTTTGAAGTAGATCAATAGCTTTTACTATTTTCTTTTCAATATACGGACGTATATATTTGTCGGCAAATGGTTTATCCAGCTTCTTTATAAATTCGACGGTAGTTTCTCCGCGTTTTTTGGAGAAAAGTTTATGAAGATTTTGGTCGCTATATTCATCTATGGCTTTCAAAATTTTTTTTTCAACCTCAGAGAAGCTATCTATGTATCTGCTTATATTAAGTTGAGAAATTTTGGATTCAATCTGATAAAATCCATGGTTAGGCCTGATCGTGACAATATAGGGAGCCAATATGATCCCTAATAGGGGATGCTCAACAATTCCGATTACCAATTCTTTTTTCATTGCAAATGCAGAAAATTAAATTTTTCAAAATTTATAAAATTATCAATTTCGAATGATTTAATATCTGTTTAGGTTGTTTTTTTGTCAACAAAAACAATATAACCACAGAGATCGGTCTAAAATGAAAAGAATAGAGTTTAGGAAAGCTGT
>Ga0209931_1000996_pt1 | contig 16137 bp, 16 predicted proteins | sample SalPonR1_B_D1_MG_FD_185697 | JGI IMG/M metagenome (GOLD analysis project Ga0209931, IMG submission 185697) | Salt pond soil microbial communities from South San Francisco under conditions of wetland restoration - Salt Pond MetaG R1_B_D1_MG... ...
AGGTTATCTCGATGGCCCCGTTCATCACCGACACGCTCGGCAAGAAGGTCACGATGATCTTTCCCGATTACGGGTTCGGCTACGATCACCGCGACGCGCTCGGCCCCGCCATCGAGGCGCAGGGCGGCGCAATCCTCGAACGGATTGCGATCCCGCCGACCGAAACATCCTTTACCCGCTACTTCCCGCGCATCCCGCGCGATACCGAGGTACTCTATCACGTCATGGTCGGCCCCGGCGTGCTGACCTTCGTCAAGGAGCTGGGCGAATTCTTCGGCGGGCGGGGACCGGAGCTGTTCGGCTTCATAGACAGCCTCGAGGCGGTGGCGATCGACAGCCCGGGCCTCGAATTCCTCGAAGGCAGCCATTTCTGGGAGGGCATGTGCCGCCACGCGCAACCCGACGAGAGCGCGCACGCGGCGGCCTATCGCGCGGCGGTGGGGGTGGATGCGCGGGGCGCATCGGTGAACGATCCACGCGACGTCTCCACCTATGGCCACATGTTCGGCTGCTGGGAAACGCTGCATGTCATCAAGGCAGGGATGGAAGCGGCGGGATATACCGGGCCGCAGGACCGCGCCGCGCTGATCGAGGCGGTCGAGGCGATGGAGGACATGCCCGACAGCCTCGCCCATCCGCAAGGGGCCAAGCGCTTCAACGGGCGCACGCACCAGGTCTTCGGCCACCAGAACATCAGCCGGGTCGAAAGCGGGCGGCTCATCCGCGTGCATCGCACCTCGATCGAGGATACACTCTATCCCGATATGGTGGATTACACGACACAACCATTCTGAGGGAGGGCCGGGCGTGACGGCGGGCATCCTGCGCATGATAGCGGCGCTGGCACTGGTGGCGCTGGCCGCCTGCGGCGGGCCGCCGCCCGCGGCCACACCGGACGAGGTGATGCGCCTCGCCGCCGCCATCGCGTCGCTGGGGCCCGAGGTGGACCGCGAGGAGGCGCGGCGCGCGGCCGAGATCTCCTATGCCCACACCCACCGGCTCGCCCTTGAATACGAGATCACAGACCCGCCGATCGTCCACAACACCAAGGTTAACCTCGGCATCAAGCCGCGCGGCCTTTGCTGGCACTGGGCGCGCGACATGGAGAAGCGGCTCGCGCAGGAGCGGTTCACCACGCTCGACCTGCATCGCGCGGTGGCCAATGCCGACAACGCCTTTCAGCTGGAGCACAGCACGGCCATCGTCAGCGCCAGGGGCGCGGCATATGACGCAGGCATCATCCTCGACCCGTGGCGCAAGGGCGGGCGGCTCACCTGGTTGCCGGTGCGCGACGACAACGCCTACCAATGGGAGCCGCGCAACGAGGTCGTGGCCCGCAAGCTGGAGCGGGAGCATGGGCAGATCGTGACCCTGACCGACGACCGGCGCATCCTCATGGGCGGGGTGGAGTTCGTGCCGGAATGACCGGGGCACGCCGCTGATGGAGTTCGGCCCACACCTGATGGTCGCGCTCATCGAGGGTGCAGTGACGGCGGCGGTACTGGCGCTGACGGCATCGGGGCTGAGCCTCGTCTTCGGCGTCATGCGGGTGGTCAACATCGCGCATGGCGAGTTCTTCATGCTGGGCGCGGTGATCGCGTGGTGGATCGCCGAGGGCATCGGCGGGCATCCCGGCTGGGGCTTCGCCGCCGCACTGGTGGCGGCACCCCTGATGGTGGGGGCGCTGGCGGTGGCGGCGGACCTCACGGTGCTGCGGCGGCTGTCCTATGACCCCGAGCGCACCATCGTGGCGACCATCGGCCTGCTCTACATCATCCAGCAACTCACGCTGATGAGCTATGGACCCGAGGCCCGCCCGGTGGTTGCCCCCTTCGACGCGCGCATCTCGCTGCCCTGGCCCGAGCGGGGCCCGGACGGCTGGCAGATCGGCTGGCCCTGGGGCTTTGGCACCACCGCCTACAAGCTGGCCGTGATCGGCGCGGCGGCCGTGCTTGTGGCGGCTCTGTCGCTGTTCATGGCGCACACGCGCGCAGGGCTCATACTGCGGGCTACGCAGGCCGATCGCGAGATGGCCACCGCCTTCGGCATCCCGGTGGAGCGGGTCTATGCGCTCACCTTCGGTCTCGGTGCGGGGCTGGCGGCGCTGGCTGCCGTGCTGATCGTACCGATCCGGCAGGCGCATTACCTGATGGGGAGCGATCCGCTGCTTCTGTCGTTCGTCGTGGTCATCATCGGCGGGCTGGGCAGCCTGCCCGGAACGCTTCTGGCGGCGGTGCTGATCGGGCTCTCGGACGGGATCATCTCTGTGTTCTTCTCCCCGACACTGGCCAAGATCATCGCCACGCTCATGGTGGCGCTGGTGCTGGTATTCCGGCCGCAGGGCCTCTTCGGGACACGCGCACCATGAGGATGCTGGCACTACATCTGGGCCTTCTGGCGGTGCTGCTCGCGTTGCATTTCGTCCTGTCCGCCTATCACCACGGCAACCTCGCGCGGGTTATGGTTCTGGCGAGCTATGCGATCGGCTACAACCTGCTGTTCGGCTATGCCGGGCTGCTGAGCCTCGGGCACGCGCTTTTCTTTGCCTCGGGCATGTATGGCGCGGGATTGCTGGTGCAGCATGGCGGGGCCACCGCGGGGATCGCGATGTTGGCAGGAACAGCGGCGGCAGCAGTGGTCTCGGCGGCACTGGCGCTGGTGGCGCTGCGCACGCGCGGTGTGGCCTTCATGATCGTGACGCTGATGTTTGCGCAGGCGGGGTTCCTCACCATCCTGCAGTTCAGCGAGTGGACCGGAGGCGACGAGGGCTTTGTGCTGCCGCAGGCGGGGCGGATGCTGCTGGGCTTCGACCTGAGCACACCCGACGCGCGCTACCTCGCGGCGCTGGCGCTGTTCGCCGCCTGCCTTCTGGGCAGCCTCGCGCTGGCGCGCGCGCCGTTCGGGCGGGTGCTGGTGGCGATCCGCGAGAACGAGGAACGCGCACGGATGCTGGGCTATGACACGCAGGCGCACAAACGCGTGGCGATGATCCTTTCGGGGACGATCTCGGGCGCGGCGGGGGCGGCCTATGCGATCCTGTTCGGCTATGTCGGCGCAACCTTCGCCGAGGTGCAGTATTCGATCCTGCCGCTTCTCTGGGTGCTGCTGGGCGGCGCGGGCACGGTGCTGGGGCCGTTCATCGGCGCGCTCTTCATGTTCTACCTGATCGACATCGCCTCGGGCTGGACCACAGCCCACATGCTGATCGCGGGCGTGGCGCTGGTGGGGCTCACCCTCTACGCGCCACAGGGCCTGATGGGCGAGGTGCGGCGCAGGCTGTGGCGGGGGCTGCCATGAGCCTGCTGCGCGTGCGGGGCCTCACCCGCGATTTCGACGGGCTGCGCGCGGTGGACGGCGTCGATCTCGATATCGCCGAGGGCGAGGTGCGCGCGCTCATCGGTCCAAACGGGGCGGGCAAAACGACGCTTGTCGGCATGATCGCGGGCCGCATCGCACCGAGCGCCGGACAGGTCACGTTCGACGGGCGCGACATCACCCACCTGCCCGCGCACCGGCGGATGCAGCTGGGCATGGCCTACACGTTTCAGATCACCTCGGTCTTTGCCGGACTGCCGGTCTCTGAGAACGTGGCTCTGGCGGCACGGCGGCGCGCGCGCGGCGCGGCGCTGGATTGCGCGGTGGCGGCGGCGCTCGACCGGGTGGGCCTCGGGGATCGCGGTCACGAATTGGCAGGCGACCTGGCCTACGGGCATCAGCGCCTTCTGGAGATCGCCATGGGCATCGCGCAGCGCCCGCGCCTGCTGATCCTTGACGAGCCGACGCAAGGGCTGGCCGAGGGCGAGATCGCGGGCTTCGCCCGGCTGGTGCGCGATCTCGCGGGTGAGGTGACGATCCTGCTGATCGAGCACAACATGGATGTGGTCATGGCGCTGGCCGGGCGGATCACGGTGATGGATGCGGGCCGCGTTCTGGCCGAGGGCACCCCCGCCGAAATCCACGCCAACGCGGCCGTGCAGGCGGCCTACCTGGGGGGCGGGGGCGATGCTGCGGCTGGATGAGATCGCGGCGGGCTATGGCCGCGCACAGGTGCTCCATGGCGTGTCTCTGGCGCTCGCACCCGGCGAAATCCTCTGCCTGATGGGGCGCAACGGCGCGGGAAAGACCACGCTCCTGCGCACGGTAATGGGGCTTGTGCCGCTCTGGTCGGGCGCGATCACGCTGGAGGGGCTGCGCCTCGACCGGCTGCCTGCGCACCGCGTGCCCCATGCCGGGGTCGGCTACGTGCCGCAGGGGCGGCGGCTCTTCGCCGGGCTGAGCGTTTCCGAGACGCTGGAGATCGGGCTGATGGCGCGCGGCGGGGGCACGGCCTTGCGCGACGAGATGCTTGACCTTTTCCCGCGTCTCGCCGCGCGGTTGGGTCAACGGGCCGAGACGCTGTCGGGCGGCGAGCAGCAGATGCTCGCGTTGGCCCGCGCGCTGTGTCTGCGGCCCGATGTCCTGCTCCTCGACGAGCCGACCGAAGGCTTGCAGCCCTCGATGATCGCCGCAATCCGTACCGTGGTAGCGGCAAAGCGCGACGAGGGGATGGCCGTGCTCTTGGTCGAGCAACGCCTCGACGCGGTGCTGCCCGTGGCCGATCGCGTGGGGTTCGTTGAGAACGGTCGCATGGGACCGGTGATCAGAGCCGAAGACCTGCGTGCCGACCGTGCCATCGCGGACCGGTACCTCGGCGTCTGAGCCGTAGTCTGCGCGGCAATCAGCGCAGGTACAGATCGGCGTACCGGCCCTGCCCCTGATCCGAGATGAAGCGCAAGGTGTCCCCGCTCCGCCGCACGGCCTGACAGTTGGCACCCAGTTCCATGCTGCCCCAGTAGAGATCGCGGCAGAAATAGCCCTGTGCCCAACGCCACGCGCCCGTCACGTCGCGACCGAACGCCCGGCCCTGAATCTGACCATCAGGCGTCACCTCGAGCCGGATGCCAAAGCGCGTCAGGTCGCGCCCCTCTATCAGCGATACGAATCGCTCTCGTTCGCTCACTTGGGCAAACTCCGCCTGCGCCGCCATCGGAGCGGCCATCAGACCTATCAAGACAAGCACGAACCGCATCGTTCACGACCCTCCACACTCTTGTGTTTGATTGTGATACGCGGGAAAGACGCGACCGGATCACCCGCGCGCGAGACCCAGCACGTCGATCATGTCGTATTCTCCCGGCTTGCGCCCCTGCCCCCAGAGCGCGGCGCGCAGCGCACCACGGGCGAAAATCGCGCGGTCGGTGGCGACATGGCGCAGGATCACCCGCTCGCCTGCGCCTGCAAAGATCACGTCATGCTCGCCCACCACGTCGCCGCCGCGAATGGCGGCAAAGCCGATATGCCCCTGTTCGCGCCGTCCGGTGATTCCGTCGCGGCCCCGGTCCGCCACCTGGTCGAGCATCACGCCGCGACCGTCCGCCGCCGCCTCGCCGAGCATCAGTGCGGTGCCCGAGGGGGCGTCCACCTTCTGATTGTGATGCGCCTCGACGATCTCGATATCGAACGCCTCGTCGAGCGCCGCAGCCACCTTTTTCGTCATCTGCACAAGCAGGTTGACGCCAAGGCTCATGTTGCCCGCGCGCACGATCACCGCGTGCCGCGCAGCCGCCGCGAGACGCTTGAGATCGGCCTCGTCAAAGCCCGTTGTGCCGATCACATGCACCACCCGCGCCTGTGCGGTCAACGTCGCCATCTCGACGCTCGCGGCGGGCGCGGTAAAGTCGATCACCGCATGCGCCCGTGCTACCAGTTCCAGAGGATCGTCGCTCACCGTGACGCCCATCTCGGCCTCGCCCATGGCGCGGCCCATATCCTGTCCGATCCACGCATGGCCGGACCGCTCCAGCGCGCCGATCAGCCGCGCCTGTGCGCTTTCGCCCACCACGCGGGCCAGCATCCGCCCCATGCGCCCCGACGCCCCGTTAATGACAATACCCGGAAGATCGCCCATGCCGCCCGCTCCTGTCCTGCGTTGGCCCCTTGCATATCCCGCCCCCCCGCGCCCGGCAAGCGGGCGGCATTGATCTCGCCCTGCCCTTGCGCGCATAGTCCGCGCGACACGCCCAAGCCGAGAGGACTGCCAATGGAGCCGCGCCAGATCACCGAAGACTTCTCCGTCGCGCCGCAGATCACGCCAGGAGACATCCCCGCCATCGCCGCCGCCGGGTTCCGCACCATCATGTGCAACCGCCCCGATGACGAGGAGCCGGGCCAGCCCCCCGAGGCCGCCGTGGCCGAGGCCGCCCGTGCCGCCGGGCTCGAGATATGCAGTGTGCCCTTTTCCTCGGCCACCATGACCGAGTCGGATGTGACGGCTTTTCGCGACGCGCTCGACGAGATGCCCAAGCCGATGCTCGCCTATTGCCGCACCGGCACGCGCTGCACGATGATGTGGAGCCTCGTCAACTATGACACGCTCGGCCCGGAGACGATCCTGCGCACCACCTCTGCGGCGGGCTATGACATGTCGGGTCTCGTGGAACAGCTCCGGTCGCGCCGATGAGCCGCTGGCGGCTCTGCGGCCATGACGGCACGGAAGGGCGTGCGCTGGCGCTCGACGGGGGGCGCATCCTGCATGAGAGCCGCGCCGATACCGCGGGCGCGGCGCTCGCCGCGCTCGACGGCAAAAACGGCCCGGTGCTGCGCGTCGGCGACGGCGTGGCGGCGGCCCTGCCCGCCGCGCTGCTGCCCGAAGCCATCGGCAGCGGCCTGCCCGGCCTCACCCAGGACAGCCCGCCCGACTGCCTCGACGGCTGGACCCGCCTCGTGCTCATCGGCCTCGGGGATCACGACGGCATCGCCTGCGTGACGACACCCACCATCGCCCACTGGGTGCACCTGAGCGCGGGCGAGGCCGTGAGTTGCCAGAGCTTCCTCACCCCGCGCCTCGCCACCGCCCTAGGCACCGGGGCAGAGGCGGACGCCCAGGCGCTCGCCGACACGCTGAGCCGCCCCGAACGCCTCGCCGCACATCTGCGCGCGGCCGAGGTGCAGGGTGCACCCGCAGCCCTCACTGGCCACCTGCTCGGTGCCGAACTGGCTGCCGCACGGCCCTATTGGCTGGGGCAGAGCGTGGCGCTCGTCGGTGAACAGGCGTTCACGACCACCCGCGCCACAGCATTGGAAGACCAGGGCGTGCCGGTCTCACGCCACGACCCCGACAGCCTGCTGGTGCAGGCCGTCACGGCCCTCGCCGCCCGGCGCTACGGGACCGCGTGACCTGCGCCGAATATCCCGGTGCCCGCCATTGAAAGCGACCCTGCGCGGGGCCAGATACCCTCAGCCCAGCTCATGGAAAGAATGGCAGAATGCTCGAAATTTGGCTCCCCATCGCAGGCGGTCTCGCGCTGCTCGTCATGGGAGGCGATCTGCTGGTGCGCGGTGCCGTGCGCGTGGCCGAGCGACTCGGTGTCTCGCCGCTGGTGATCGGGCTCACGCTAGTGGGCTTCGGCACCTCCATGCCCGAACTCGTCACCTCGGTGCAGGCGGCACTGTCGGGCGCGCCGGGTATCGCCTGGGGTAATATCGTCGGCTCCAACATCGCAAATATCCTTCTCATTGCCGGGGCGTCTGCGATGCTTTTCCCAATCGCCGTGACCGCGCCCGCGCTGCGGCGCGACGCGATGGTGATGCTGGCGGTCGCAGCAGTGTTCGTGGCGCTTGCCGCCCTTGTGCCGATGGGCCGCGGGATCGGGGCGGCCTTCGTGCTCACGCTCGCCGCCTATGTCATTCTCACGATCCGCAACGACCGCGCCGCGACCGCCGGGGCGCTCCGCGACAAGGAGATCGCGCTCGAGGCGCTCGATCCCGGTCTCGCGCCCGTTGCCTCCCGCCGTGCCGGCCTGCTGGTCCCGCTCCTGCTCGCGCTCGGCGGTCTGGCGCTCGTGATAGGTGGCGGTGCGGCGCTGGTGCGCGGGGCGGTGGCCCTCGCGCAGTCCTTTGCCATCCCCGAGACGGTGATCGGCCTGACAATTGTCGCCGTCGGCACCTCGATGCCCGAACTGGTGACGTCGGTCATGGCCGCGATCCGGCGGCAGGGCGACGTGGCCTTCGGCAACATCGTCGGCTCGAACATCGTCAACATCCTCGGCATCGGCGGGGTGACCGCGCTCATCGCGCCTTTGCCCGTTCCAGACGCCATCACCAGGTTCGACGCGCCGGTAATGCTTGGGCTGAGCATGCTGTTGGTGCTTCTGGCTGCAACCGGCCTGCGCGTCTCGCGTCGAGAGGGAGCGCTGCTGCTGTCAGGCTACGCCATCTATCTCGCGGTGCTCTGGCCCTGAACCGGCCCATCGCGCGGCCCAGCGTTAACCATTCCTAAACGCCTGCTGCGCTAGGCGTTAACCATGTTGTCTCATCCGCGGAGGGCACATGGTCGCACGCGCCTACACCGTGGCCTTCGAAGGGGTCGAGGCCCGCCATGTCGAGGTGCAGTGCGCGGTGCTGCCGGGCGTGCCGGGCTTCTCGGTCGTGGGATTGCCCGACAAGGCCGTGTCGGAGGCGCGGGAAAGAGTGCGCGCGGCGCTCTCGGCGCTCGCCATCGCGCTGCCATCGCGGCGCATCTCGGTCAACCTCTCGCCCGCCGACCTGCCCAAGGAGGGCAGCCATTTCGACCTGCCGATCGCGCTCGCCCTGCTCGCCGCGCTCGAGATCATCCCGGCCGACGCCGCCGAAGGCACCACGGCACTGGGTGAATTGTCACTCGACGGCTCGCTCGTCCCCGTGGTCGGTGCGCTGCCCGCGGCGATGGCCGCCGCCGCCGAGGACCGGTTGCTGCTCTGCCCGCGCGCCTCCGGGCCAGAGGCGGCCTGGGTGGACGCAGCGCAGGTGATTGGAGCCGCCTCTCTGGCCGAGGTGGTCCGCCACTTCACCGGCGAGCGCCCCCTCGCCCCGGCCACGCCGGGCGAGGTGACTGACCCGCCCGCTGGGCGCGACCTGCGCGACGTCAAGGGTCAGGAACGCGCCAAGCGCGCGCTGGAAATCGCCGCCGCCGGGCGGCATCACCTGCTGATGTCCGGCCCGCCCGGCTCGGGCAAGTCCATGCTCGCCGCGCGCCTGCCCGGCATCCTGCCCCCGCTCAGCGCCGCCGAGGCGCTCGAGACGTCGATGATCCACTCCGTCGCGGGGCTGATATCCGAGGGCGGGATCAGCCGCACGCGGCCCTTCCGCGAGCCGCACCACACCGCCTCGATGGCCGCCATCACCGGCGGCGGACGCAGCGCGAAACCCGGCGAGATCAGCCTCGCCCATAACGGGGTGCTCTTCATGGACGAATTCCCCGAATTTCCCCGCCCGGTGCTGGAAACCCTGCGCCAGCCGCTGGAAACCGGCGAGGTGATGATCGCCCGGGCCAATGCCCATGTCAGCTACCCCTGCCGCTTCCTGCTGGTGGCGGCGGCCAACCCGTGCAAGTGCGGTCACCTCACCGATCCGGCCCGTGCCTGCGCGCGCGCGCCCAATTGCGGCGAGGATTACATGGGTCGGGTCTCGGGGCCGCTGATGGACCGGTTCGACCTGCGCATCGAGGTGCCGCCGGTGGCGTTCTCCGATCTCGATCTGCCCGCCTCGGGGGCAGCTTCGGCGCAGGTGGCCGAGCGGGTGACGGCGGCGCGGGCGGTGCAACGCGCGCGCTTCGAGGACCGGTCAGACATGCGCCTCAATGCCGATGCCGAAGGCGAGGCCCTCGAGGAGATCGCCGCGCCGGATGACGAGGGACAAGCGCTGCTGTCCCGCGTGGCCGATCGCTTCGGCCTCACCGCGCGCGGCTATCACCGGGTGCTGCGCGTGGCCCGCACCATCGCCGATCTCGACGAGGCCGCGACCGTGCGCCACCCGCACGTGGCCGAGGCGGTGAGCTTTCGCATCACCACCCTCAAAGAGCCCTGATCCAGGCCGCGAGGTCGCTCAGGGTCGCCTTCGCCTCGGGCAGCACATTGTGAAACAGCGGCCAGACATGCGGATGATCGGGCGCGACATGCAGCACGCTCTCCACCCCCTGCGCTTCCAGCCGGGCCTGCATCCGCACCGAGTCATCGCGCAGTATTTCCGTATCGCCCACCGCCATCCAGACCGGCGGCGCACCCTCGTACTGACCCCGCAGCGGCGAGGCGCGCGGATCGGCCGGGTCGTGCCCCGCGAGAAACATCTCGCGCATCTCCTCGATACGCCCGGGCGACAACACCACATCGCGCGCGGCGTTTTCGGTGATCGACCCGCCCGAAAACGTCATGTCGGCCAGCGGCGAGAGGGCAAAGACCCCCATGGGTGGCGCAACACCCTGCGCCAGTATCTCGTGCAAGAGCGCCAGCGCCAATGCGCCCCCGGCGCTGTCCCCGCCGACGATGACCTCGTGTTCGGCCCGGAGGGCGCGGTAGACGGCCATCGCATCCTCGATCTGCGCGGGAAAGGGATGCTCGGGGGCAAGCCGATAATCCGGCAGGCAGGCCCGCAGCCCGGTCAGTGCCGAGAGCTTCGCCAGCATCGCCCGATGCGTGTCGGACGAGCCGAACACATAGGCCCCGCCATGGAGATAGAGCATCACTGGCCCATCCGCTTCCCCGACCCCGCGCGCCTGCGCCCATTGCACCGGCACATCAGCGAGGCTGTCACGGCGATAGGCACTGCCACGCGGCGCATGGAAGTAGATTTTCGACTTGATCTCGAACGAGCGCCGCAACCGCGCCACCGGCAGTCGCGCCAGCGCCGGCTTCTCGAACCAGCGCAAATGCCGGTTGAGGAGCGCCAATTGCCAGCTCATCGCCGCCTTCCTTCGATCGAGTCCCAGATGAGACCCGCCCCGTTGGTCCCGTCGAAGCGTTCCAGCTCCTGCAGGCCGGTGGGCGAGGTGACGTTGATCTCGGTGAGGTAGTCGCCGATCACGTCGATGCCCACGAAGACCTGCCCCTTCTCGCGTAAAAGCGGGCCGATCCGGTCGCAGATCTCGCGGTCGCGCGCGGTCAGCTCGACCTTCTCGGCGCGCCCGCCCACATGCATGTTCGACCGCGTTTCACCTTGCGCGGGCACCCGGTTGATCGCGCCGATCGGCTCGCCATCGACAAGGATCACCCGCTTGTCGCCACGGCTTACATCGGCGAGGTACTTTTGCACGATGAGCGGCTCGCGCGAGAAGCCGGTGAACATTTCGTGCAGGCTCGCGAGGTTGCGGTCGGATTGCGGCAGGTGAAAGACCCCCGCCCCGCCGTTGCCGTAGAGCGGTTTGAGGATCACGTCGCCGTGACGCGCGCGAAACGCCCGGATCGTGGCGATGTCGCGGGCGATGGCAGTGGGCGGCATCAGGTCGGGGAAATCGAGGATCAGGAGCTTCTCCGGGTAATTGCGCACCCAGAACGGATCATTGACCACCAGCGTGCCGGGTGCCAGCCGCTGCAAGAGATGCGTGGTGGTGATGTAGAACATGTCGAAAGGCGGGTCCTGCCGCAGCCACACCACGTCGAAATCCCGCAGATCGACATGGGTTTCCTCCCCGAGCGAAAAGTGATCTCCCTTCACCCGGCGCAGCGTGAACGGCCAGCCGCGCGCGGTTACCCGACCGTCCTCGTAGGCCAGCCGCTCGGGCGTGTAGTAGAACAGCTCGTGTCCCCGCTCCTGCGCCTCGATGGCGAGCCGGAACGTGCTGTCGGCACCGATATCGATCGGCCCGATCGGGTCCATCTGAAAGGCAACCTTCATCCCGCTCCCCGTGGTTGCGTATGCGTCCCTTTCATGGGCCAAGCCGCGCCGGGGCGCAATTCAGAAATGACCGAAGGCCGCCTCGAGCAGGTGCACCGAACCGGTGGCATCCACCGCCGCCACGTCGAACCGCACCGGAGCAAGCTGACCCTCGGGTGTGAGGCCGATATATTCCGAGGCCGCGTGATAGATGCGGTCCAGTTGCCCGCGGCCCAGCCTGGCCAGTGCCGCGTCGAAACTCGGCGCGCGCTTGACCTCGCAGAATACATAGCTGTCGGGTGCCCGCAGTACGAGATCGATCTCGCCGCTTTCCCCCCGCCAGCGCCGTGCGAGAATCCGCACGCCATGGGCCTCGTAATGGCGCGCCACACTCTCCTCGGCGGCCTGTCCGCTCAGCCACGCGCGCAGCCCGCGCTCCTGCCTGAGCGACCGGCCGGTCGCCGGCAGCGGTGCCGGGGCCGCCGCAAAATCAAAGGCCAGTTGACGCATTTCCATGCTGAATGCCCTTTCCATACTGAATGCCCTTTCCATACATCACCGTCTCCGTGATCCTTCCGTGCACTCAGTCATCGTTTTCACGGTCGTCACCCGCCGCCAGGTGCAGGGCGCGTTGATAGACCTTGCGCCGGGGCAGCCCAAGCCGTGCCGCCACGAGATCCGCCGCATCGCGCACCGAGCCGTCTTGTAGCGCCGCGTGCAGCGCCCTGTCTAAATCCATTTCCCTAACATTTGACGAATCCCCGCGATCCACCACCACCACGATCTCGCCCTTGAGGGTGTTCTGTCGGCAATACGCCGCGAGACCGGCAAGCGTATCGCGGCGTATCTCCTCGAATTTCTTGGTGATTTCCCGGCATATCGCTGCCTGCCGCTCGCCACCCAGCACCGTCGCCGCATCCTCCAGCATCGCCGCCACGCGCCGGGGCGATTCGTAGAAAACGAGCGTCGCGGGCACATCGGCCAATGTTTCGAGCGCCGTCCGCCGCCGGCCGGCGCTCGACGGCAGGAAGCCGCCGAAAAGAAACCGGTCGGTGGGCAGTCCCGACAGCGTCAGCGCCGCGACCGCCGCCGACGGCCCCGGTGCCGAGACCAGCGGAAACCCCTCCGCCACCGCGGCCCGCGCCAGATCGAAGCCAGGGTCGGCCACCATCGGCGTACCTGCCTCCGCGGCGTAGACCACCGATTGCCCCGCCTCGAGCGCCGCGAGTATGCGCGGGCGCATCTTCGCGCCGTTATGGTCGTGATAGGCCCAGAGCGGGCGCTCGCCCAAGCCGATACCGTGGATCTTCATCAGCCGCCGCAGGCTGCGCGTGTCCTCGGCCACCAGCACGTCCGCCGCCGCCAGCAGGTCGAGCGCGCGCAGGGTGATGTCGCGCGCCGTTCCGATCGGCGTGGCGATCAGGTAGAGACCCGCCGCCGGTTTGCGCAGCTCGGAATTCATCGCTGGACCCTTTTCACATGGCGGCTATGATCCCCGCGAGAGATATCCGGTCACCGGTGCCCACAACAGGGAGAGAGATTGCCATGTTCGCCGTTCCTGCCGCCCTTCGCAAGCCGTTCGCCCGCCTCGCGGCGCTGGTGGCGCTCGCGGCCGTCGCCGCCTGCCAGCCCGTGACGCTGGCCGACCAGGGCGGTGGGGCGAGCCGGGGGGGCGCGGTGCCGGTGGCGCTCCTGGTGCCGCATGGCACGCCCGACGCCCAGGAGGCGCAGCTCGCACGCGATCTCGAGGCCGCGGCGCGGCTCGCGGTTAGCGATCTCGGCGGTGTCGAGATCGATCTGCGGGTCTACGGTACCGCCGGGCAACCCGCGCAGGCGCAACAGGCCGCGATCAACGCCGTGGGCGAGGGCGCGCGCATCATCATCGGCCCGCTGCATGCCTCCTCGGCCAATGCCGTGGCCGTCGCCACCGCCGACCGCAATGTCAACGTGCTGGCCTTTTCCAACAACCCGACCATCGCGGGCGGCAACCTCTTCGTACTGGGCCAGACCTTTCGCACCACGGCCGACCGGCTCGCAAGCTACGCGGTCAGGCAGGGCAAGAACCGGATCATGACGGTGCATTCCGACAATCTCGCCGGTCGCCTCGGGCGCGACGCGATCGCAAGCGCGGTGCAAAACGCGGGAGCGATGCTCGCGGGCAACGTCTCCTACGAATTCTCGCAGGATGGCGTGGTGAACGCCGTGCCCGAGATCCGCACCCTCGCCGAGACCAGCGCCGCCGACGCGATCTTTCTCACGGCCAATACCGCAGGCGCGCTGCCGCTGTTTTCGCAGATGCTGCCCGAGGCGGGGCTCGGCCCCGACCGGGTGCAGTATATCGGGCTCACCCGCTGGGACACCCCGCCACAGACACTCGAATTGCCGGGGGTGCAGGGCGGCTGGTTCGCGCTGCCCGATCCCGGCCGCTCGGCACAGTTCGCCAACCGGTTCGAGGCCGCGCAGGGCAACCCGCCGCACCCGATCGCGGGGCTGGCCTATGACGGCATCGCCGCGGTCGGCGCGTTGGAAAAATCCGGGCGCGGGCTTACGCGCGGCGACCTCACGCAACCCGCAGGCTTTCAGGGCGTGGGCGGCGTATTCCGGCTGCTGCCCGATGGCAGTAACGAGCGCGGTCTCGCGGTGGCCACCATCACCGATGGCACCGTGAGCATCCTGTCGCCCGCCCCGCAGAGCTTTGGCGGCGCGGGATTCTGAGCCGCCGCGTCCCAGGCATGGCCCTCCTCGAGACCCCCGCTCGGCCCGACGACCTGATCCTGCCGCAGGAGGAGATTATCGACGCGGACGCGCTTGCGCACGACCTCGCCGATGCCGCCGCGCGCACCGGGAGCGCCACCGACCTGCGCCGCGCCGCCGTGCCGATCCTGGCACAGGCGATGAAGGACGGTCGCCGCGCGATTGCCGCGGCCTTCGCCTCCCGCCCGTTCGACGCGCGCCCGGCCACCCGCGCGTGGTGCTGGCTCACCGATTGCGTGGTGCTCACCGCGCTCGATCTCGCCACAAAGGAGATGCACCCGCTCTCCAACCCCACCGAGTCCGAGCGGATCGCGGTCTGCGCGGTCGGGGGCTACGGGCGCGGCGAGATGGCCCCCTTCTCCGACGTGGACCTGCTGTTTCTCACCCCCTACAAGATCACCCCCTGGGCGGAGAGCGTGATCGAATCGATGCTCTACATCCTGTGGGACCTGCGGCTCAAGGTGGGCCATGCAAGCCGCACGGTGCGCGACTGCCTGCGGCTTGGGGGCGAGGATTTCACCATCCGCACCGCGCTGCTGGAAAACCGCTTTCTCGGCGGCGACGCCGATCTCGCCGCCCGGCTCGATGCGCGGCTGCGCGACGAGCTTTTCACCGGTACGGAGCGCGAGTTCACCGAGGCCAAGCTTGCCGAGCGCGATGCCCGCCACGAGAAACAGGGCGAGCGCTACATGGTCGAGCCCAACGTCAAGGAGGGCAAGGGCGGCCTGCGCGACCTGCAATCGCTGTTCTGGATCGCCAAGTATATCCACCATGTTCCCGACGTGGGCGAACTTGTGGCGCTCGGCACCTTCACGGCCGACGAGCTCGGCACCTTCATCCGCGCCGAGACGTTCCTCTGGGCGGTGCGCTGTCACCTGCACCTGATCGCGGGCCGCGCCAACGATCAGCTGACCTTCGACATGCAGGTCGAGGTGGCCGAGCGCATGGGCTATGCCGACCGGGGCGGGCGGCGCGGCGTGGAAATCTTCATGCAGGATTATTTCCGCCATGCGACGGCGGTGGGCGACCTCACCCGCATCTTCCTCACCAAGCTCGAGGCCGCGCAGCAGAAATCCGAACCGCTGCTGCAACGCCTGCTCAAGCGCCGCAAGAAGCTGCGCGCGGGCTATGCCCGGGTGAACGGCCGCCTCGCCATCGCCGACGAGGACGACTTTCTCTCCGACCCGCTCAACCTGCTGCGCCTCTTCGAGGAGGGATTGCGCTCCGGGCTGCTCATCCATCCCGAGGCGATGCTGCTGGTGACCAACAACCTCCACCTGATCGACGAGGGCGTCCGCCACGACCCGCGCGCGCAGAAGCTGTTCCTCGACCTGCTGCTGAAACACGGCAACCCCGAGCGGGCGCTGCGCAGGATGAACGAGCTTGGCGTGCTGTCGGCCTTCATCCCCGAATTCGAGCCGGTCCGGGCGATGATGCAGTTCAACATGTATCACCACTACACGGTGGACGAACACATCATCCAGTGCGTCTCGCACCTCGCCCGGATCGAGCGGCGCGAGCTGATCGAGGAACTGCCGGTCTCGTCGGAAATCCTCAGGGAGGGGATCAACCGTCGCGTGCTTTACGTGGCGCTTCTCCTCCATGACATCGGCAAGGGCCGGCCCGAGGATCACTCGATCCTCGGCGCGCGCATCACCCGCAAGGTCGCGCCCCGGATGGGGCTCAAATCGCGCGAGGTCGATACCGCCGAATGGCTGG
>Ga0209931_1001007_pt1 | contig 16068 bp, 16 predicted proteins | sample SalPonR1_B_D1_MG_FD_185697 | JGI IMG/M metagenome (GOLD analysis project Ga0209931, IMG submission 185697) | Salt pond soil microbial communities from South San Francisco under conditions of wetland restoration - Salt Pond MetaG R1_B_D1_MG... ...
TGATTTATTTAAATGAAAAAGCTGTAATATTTTTATGATTTCCACATCTAAATCACAAAATAAAGTCTAAAAAAGACATAATATCAAAAGGATGAGAAATTTAATTACTGCTGCTCTAAGCATTTAGTTAACGACATCAATTTATGCACAAACGATTTATTCAAAAACATATGGGCATCCCAATGACGAACCGCTAATTTATCTACATGGTGGGCCCGGCTATAATGTAATTGCTTTTGAAGTATCAACAGCCCAAAACCTTGCTGATGCTGGTTTTTATGTTATAGTATATGACAGGCGTGGAGAAGGTAGATCAAAAGATGATAGCGCTAAATTTACTGTTGAAGAGTTATTTGCAGATTTAAATGCCATATATGATAAATTTGATGTTAAAAAGGCAAATTTAATAGGATATAGTTTTGGTGGTATTTTAGGCACACTATAAGCTGAAGATAATCCTGAAATGGTAAAATCTATTATACTCACATCGGCACCAGTATCAATTCAGGAAACTTTTTCAACAATAATTAAATCATCAAAAGCAATATATAAAGAAAACGAAGACCATATCAGTTTAAAATATATTGAAATACTGGAAAATATGGACAAGACATCATTAGAAAACACAAAGCATAACAACGACTATTTTAATGGTATTTTATTAGAAATCTTTTAAAGCTTTACTTCAAATCATCCAAAAATGAAACAGTTTCTGTTGTACCGTTATAGACTTTAATGAGGTTTTTATATTTATCATAAAGGTAGGAAGTGGGATATCCACCCACAAAAAACAGATCTGCAAATTTGAAATCAATATCTCTTAAGACTTTGATATTTTGCATGGCCTTTAAGTCTGGTGATATTTCTTTAAAAAAGTCTGCTGTTTTTTCTTCTGTATTTGCTGATACCGGATAAAGGGTAACCTTCGCATTTTTTATATCTTCAACTTTAAGGTTTAAAGCTTCAAACGTAGTTTTACAGTGCCCGCATTCCGGATTAAAATAAATGAACAAAGAAAAATGTTTTGTTTGCACATCTTCATTTGTAAACGAATCTCCATTCAGAGCAAAAATCTCAAAATCAGGTAGTGTTTTTGGATAATCCTGAGCTTGTGAAAGGTTAGTAATTAAAATACTAAAAACAAGAATAATGTATTTCATCATCTGATAAATTAAAGCGTATTAAATATGTAAGGCTCTATCTTCGGTTGCAGCCAAAGCTGCTTCTTTTACCGCTTCTGCGTAGGTTGGATGCGCGTGACTCATTCTGGCCATGTCTTCTGCGCTGGCTCTAAACTCCATTGCTGTTACAGCTTCAGCAATGAGGTCGGCTGCACGGGCACCTATCATATGTGCACCGAGCACCTCATCCGTTTCTTTATGCGATAAGATTTTAATTAAACCGTCAACATCTCCACTGGCACGACTTCGACCTAAGGCTCGCATGGGGAATTGACCGACTTTATAGTCCACGCCATCTTCTTTAAGCTGTTCTTCAGTCTTGCCAACAGATGCCACCTCCGGCCAAGTATAAACAACATTTGGAATTAAATTATAATCAATATGTGGCTTTTGTCCTGCAATAACTTCAGCAACAAACGAACCCTCTTCTTCAGCTTTATGCGCAAGCATAGCACCGTGTACTACGTCTCCGATAGCGTAAATATTTTCAGTTGCTGTCTGAAGTTTTTCGTTGACCTCTACCTGGCCTTTGTCATTGATTTTTACGCCGGCTTGTTCAGCATCTAGGCCTTTGGTGAAGGGTTTTCTTCCAACGGAAACTAAGCAGTAATCGCCCTCAAAAGTAACCTCATTGCCTTTTTTATCATCGGCTTTGACGGTAATTTTATCGGCATCACGTTCAACAGATTTTACTTGATGTGAAAGTTTGAATTTAACTTTTTGTTTTTTCATCACTTTCATCAATTCCTTGCTCATGGCTTTGTCCATTGTTGGAATGATGCGATCCATATATTCTATGACGGTGACTTCTGCACCTAGCCTTTTATAAACCTGCCCCAGTTCTAAACCAATTACGCCGCCGCCTATCATAATTAAATGTTTGGGGACTTCTTTAAGTGACAAGGCTTCAGTAGATGTAATAACTCTTTCTTTGTCTAACTCTATAAAAGGTAAAGAATTTGGTTTACTTCCAGTCGCTATGATGGTATGTTTGGCTTCAATTTCAGTCGTTTTATTATCATTATGAGTAATAAGGATATGAGTTTTATCTTTAAAAGCCCCAACACCCTCAAATGAAGTGATGTTGTTTTTATCCATCAGAAAATCAATGCCTTTGGTGGTTTGATCTACTACTTTATCCTTACGTTCTATCATATTTTTAAAATTGAGCTTGATATCGCCGTTAATGTCAATACCATGCTCTTTAAAATGTTTGAGTGCATCTTCATAATGGTGAGAGGAGTCGAGAAGAGCTTTAGATGGAATACAGCCAACATTAAGGCAGGTTCCTCCTTTAGTCGAGTATTTTTCTATGATTGCGGTTTTTAACCCCAATTGAGCACATCGAATAGCAGCTACATATCCGCCTGGTCCTGAACCAATTACAGCAACATCAAAAGAATCCATATAATTATGTTTTTTATATTTAAATGAAAGTATAAAATTACAATATATCTCATAACTAAAATACCTTTTTTTGATTTTGTTGTAAAACATAAGATCAAAATAATCGTTTGTTGATAAGGTTGATGTTTATACGTTTAATATCTAAATCACTACATGATGCGCACATTCAAATATTTGCTTCTGTTTTTTCTTATTTATTTTAATTCTTTAGCTTTCAGCAATGAAAAGGACAAGATCCAAATAGCCTTAGATTATCAAGTTCAATTTCAAGCTGAATTTAATCATGACATTATGGCTATAAAATATTTTTTGGAGGACTACATAAATGCTGATACCTTCGAAAAACGAAAACAATATTTTCAACATTATGATGATGATCTGATCACTTACCAATACGATAGTATTCCTTCAGCTTTAGAGAAGTTTTATCCTACTTATAAACCAACGATTATTGCATTTGAAGATTTACAAAATGGCGAACACCTTATCAAAGTTTTAATTACAGGTGGAAAGGATAAATTTCATTCAATTTTATCATCTCATGATCTTATTTTAAAAGATGATTATTATGATTGTTTTAAAATTATAAATACAGCTGAAAATAAACTTAGATACAAAAATTGTATAGCCAGCAATAATCTAACTATTTATACAGAGAAGGAAAGCGTGTCCGGCTTAGACCTCCAAACGTATAAAGACTTTGAGTTAGGGCTTGCTCATTTTTTTGATTTAGACCTTATAGAACATAATGTAGCTATCTTTAAAAGCACGAAAGCCTTGTATCGGTTTTTAGGATACGACTACCACGATGCCATGTACCTCAATAACAGCTATGGAGGTATGTTCATACCTTGGGATAATTTAATTTTAAGCGCTAATAATTCAGTGTTTTATCCACATGAAATCGTGCATCTCTACGTCAATGAATTAAATTTAGATACGCACGATATAGTAAACGAAGGTGTTGCCACGTTTTTAGGTGGATCTTTAGGCAATGATTATTCCTATCATGTTCAGAATTTGAAGAGCTACGTTAATCTTAAAAACATAAACCTTACTGAGTTTTTTATGAATACGGAAAACTACAATACCTTAGTGTCTAAGAATTCAAGTTTTCAATATTCGTTCGGGGCGTTTTTATCTCATCTTGCTTACCAAAATAATGGTAAAGAAGATCTTATTAACCTGCTTAATTCCGGTAAGTCTAATGCTGAATTAAAGACAAGATTAATTCGTCTTTTTAATGTGGAAGAAGCCAGTCTAGAAGATTATTTACAAGAACAGTTAAGGGATTTTAAACGTATAAATGAAATAATCTAAAAATTTACAATTTGGTTTAGGTGTTAAAGTCTGAAATTGCAAAACTTAAATCGTAAACCTCAGATTTTGGTTTTTCATTTTTAATAATGCCGTAACCCGCCCTACTTCTGTAACCACCTGCACAATGAACTACTATGGGTCTATCATCGGGTATATCTTTTGTACTTTCTCTCAAATTGTTTAGTGGGTGATGTATTGCGTTTTCAAAGATTTTACCAACTGCCACTTCACTGTGATTACGAACATCGACGATGGTGAAATCATTGGGATTAGCTTTAAATGTCTTGATGTCTAAGGTTTTATTATTTTCATTGAAATCTCTTGCTAAAGTCATGACAGATATAATCTGATTTTCATAGCCAATTCTGGAAACACGGCTTAAAATGTACTGATAGTCTTTAATACTATTTATGATTAAGTGATATTTCTCGTTTGGTTTGATGATGGCACCTAACCAAGTTTCGAATGTATCATTTTCATTTCTAGCCATGATATTTATACTGTTTGGTAAATGCTTCGACTTATCTTCAATTTCTCTTGTATCTACTATAAGATGATCAGTTTCAATATTTGAAACATCAAGTTTCAAGGGAACTGACCATATACTTGTCATAAAGTTTTCAGGACCTCTTTTATTCATATCTACATCAAAGCCAAAATAAGAAGGTATAAAAGGCTGATCGTTCAATAATTCTTCAATAAATTCTTCTTTTGTTTGGGATTTGAAAGCCCAATTGCCTGTGCGTTCATTTCCAAGGGTACTTGATGAGGCATCGCTCATGTTTTTACCACATAAACTTCCGGCACCGTGGGCAGGATAAATCAATACATCATTTGTGAGTTTAGAAAATTTGTTTTGAATTGTTTGGTACATGTCTTTGGCTAAGGATTCTCGTGTAGCTTTCATATTTCCGGCATCTTCGCGTAAATCTGGACGGCCCACATCGCCAATAAAAAGGGTGTCACCGGTAAATAAAGCTTTTTCTGAAGTTTCTTTATCTGCAGCATAAACACAGATGCTGTCGGGAGAATGGCCAGGCGTATTGATGGCTGAAAAGTCTATCTTGTTTAATCTAAGTTTATCGCCCTCATCAAAAGTTTCGTGAGGATATTCTGCACCAACATCTTTACTAACATATATTTTGGCGCCCGTTTCTTTATGGATTTGATAGTGACTGCTGATAAAATCGGCATGCGGGTGTGTTTCAAAAACCGCCACGATTTTCGCATCGTGTTTTTCAGCAAATTCATAGTAAGCTTGCGGGTTTCTTGCAGGATCAACCAATGCTATCTCTTTACCACTTATAATGGCGTAAGAATAATGCGCTAAAGCTTGATCTGTAAATTGTTTAATATGCATGTTATGTGTTTTATTGTTTTTAAATTTAATTGTTGTAATTATAGGTTCAAACTTGTTTTTTTAGATGGCCTATAAGTTACCTAAGTCATTTTATAAATGTTTAATAACTTAGCGAAACAAAAGAAAGTGAAAGTTTATCTTTCACTTTCTATAACATTTAATACTATGAATTAGAACTGTTTTTTGGCGAGATACCAAGTTGTTTTTTCAACAGAATCATCAGCAATTCTATCTTCATAAGCTTTTAGAGTTTTTGGTGGTGGGACAATGGCTTTATCGCCTTTTTTCCAATCTAAAGGACAGGCCGCAGAATTTTCATCAGAAAATTGAAGGGCTTCCAAAGCTCTTAATATTTCATCCATATTTCTGCCTACATTTAGAGGATAGTACATGATTAGTCTAATTTTTTTGGATGGATCGATGAAAAACACTGCTCTTACCGCTGCTGTTTCGCTTTCATTGGGTTGTAGCATGCCGTATAGTTTAGATACTTTCATGTCGATGTCTGCAATGATCGGAAAATCCATGTACACCCCTGTATTTTGTTTTACACTATCTACCCATCCAATATGGGAATGAATAGAATCAATACTTAAACCTAAGAGTTCAGTATTTAAAGCCTCAAATTCCTTTTTACGTAATGCAAAACCACTCATTTCGGTTGTGCAAACCGGTGTGAAATCTGCTGGGTGCGAAAACATTACTGTCCACTTATCTTTAGCAAATTCAGACATTTGGATTTTACCTGTCGTTGTTAGGGCTTCAAAATCCGGTGCTTGATCGCCAATTCTTGGCATTTGTGTTGGTTGTTCTAGGTTGTTTACTTCTTTTAAATTGTCCATAATTTTTTTGTTTTGTAATTATGCTACAAAAATAAGTAATACCTATTGTTTTTAAAGTAACAATAGTTACAATTGATAGTTAAAAAAGTTAAAAGACCTTTAAGTTAAAGCCGTGGGTGTTAAATTCTCAAATTTCTGAATTAAAAGGAGTTTTAAGCGGTGTAAAATTTCAAATTGTATCAATAGATTTTAACTCAGTAACTTTTATAATAAAATAAGATTTTCAATATTTCAGGCGTCTGAAATGAATTTACTCAGTATTAAGTTAAACTCTATAAAATGAACATAGCACATTTTGATAAGACTGATAATATAAAAGGGATACTTAGATGTTTTATTTTGTAAATTCTTTAAACACAATATAAATCCCCATAATCAGTACAAACCATCCAAAACCTTTTTTTAGTTTTTTACCATCTATGAAGTTATTGAGCCAAACACCAAAGAAAATTCCCACAACTGATATACCGGTGAAAATACTTAGAAAAGTCCAGTCTATACTAAGGTTTTGTATGTCTCCTAAAAAGCCAATAAGAGATTTAACGGCTATAATTAAAAGTGAGGTGGCAACGGCTTTTTTCATGGGCAGTTTGGCCAGTAAAACCAAAGCGGGTATAATCAAAAATCCGCCACCAGCGCCGACAATCCCTGTTAAAAATCCAACAACTATACCTTCAGTAATTATTAATGGATAATTGTATTTTGTGTTTTCATTTTCATGTTCACTTTTACTTTTGATGTTCTTTTTTTCTTTAATCATCGAATAAGACGTCAACAACATAATGAGGGCAAAGAATAGCATAATCCCTATGTTTTTGGTCACTACAAAACCAGCGATTGTGAAAAGATGTTCAGGGATAGCTGGGATGACATATTTTCGGGTAACATACACTGCTACAAATGCCGGAACGGCAAATACGGTGGCTGTTTTGAAATCGACAAGTTTTTTTTGCATATTTCGAAAAGCGCCAACTAAACTCGCTGTGCCTACAACAAAAAGAGAATAGGCCGTAGCCGTCACTGGATCCTCAGAAAGCATATATACCAATACCGGAACCGTTAGAATAGAGCCACCGCCACCAATAAGACCGAGTACAACGCCTATAATAAAAGCGCCAAAAAAACCAAGTATTTCAATTACTGCCATGAGACATCAAAATTCAACCTGCTAAACTAATAAAGCTATCAGGATTAGTGAGCAACTTAGGTTACATTCGTTAATATTAGTTTATAGTTTTGTTTGCCGAACAGTGTTCGAGCATGATATAAACTAACGAATTTTCAATTCTTGTGTTATGGTATTTTTAAATTTCAGGTTCAGGTAATTCAAAATTTTTAATTAATAAAAGTCTTTGGTTGTTTACCTTTAAATTCATAACCTCATAACCTCATAAACTTATCCATCAGTCGCCGTTTACAGGCTTATTTTATTTGTACTCTGTAGTTAAGACTTTGTACTTATTAGTTGTAATTCAAAATTTATAATTTAAAATTTCAAAATTCCAAGCGCCGGCCTGAGCACAGTCGAAGGGTTCCGGGTTTATTACGCCGAGTGAGTCTGTTTTAAATGATTAATACTTTAATTTTTTAACATCAGTCTATTCTCTTTTCTGTATGTTCTCAGTTCTTCAACAATACTAATTACTCATTGCTACTTACTATATTTGCCCGAAAAGCCAAAGATAACAAGGTTTTGTAGGGGTTAGCCTTTTAACTTTATCCCCTCCCCTTTCAATAGGTCAATTTGTTTATCTTTATATAGACTGCCAATGGCTTTTTTAAAAGCTTTTTTACTCATTTTAAAAGTAGTGTAAATCGCCTTGGGGTCTGATTTGTCATGAAATGGAAGAAATCCCTGGTTTTCTTTCAAGGCCTCATAAACTTTTTGAGCGTTGGGTTCTATGCTTTTATAACCAAATTTTGATAAAGTCAGGTCTATTTTATTGTCTTTTCTGATTTTTTTGATGTACCCTTTAAGCCTGTCGCCAGTTTGGTAATTTTCAAAGACCTCATCATGGTAAAGCAAACCCAGATGAATATCGTTAATGATCATGTTGTAGCCCAGTTCTGTTTTGTTGGTTACAATCAAGTTTACTTCCTCAAATTCTTCAACGGTCAAAATACTATTATCAACAAAATGGTTTACTCTGCTGGATGCCACCAGTCTTTGGGTTTCTTCATCTAAATAGCAAAATATAAGATAGGTTCCACCAACTTCCATTTTATAAGCCTGTTCAGCGAAAGGCACAAACATATGTTTTTCTAAACCCCAATCCAGAAATGCACCATAATCATTGACATCAACACAGTCAAGCATGGCAAATTCATCGAGTTTGACTTTAGGTGTTAAATTTGTAGCCACTGGACGTTCGTCGTGATCAAGGTAGATAAAAACGTCAAGCGCATCACCAATTTCAAATTGTTCCGGTTTGTATTTATTGGGTAATAATACCTCATCACCTGATTCGTTTTTTAAAAACAATCCCGGTGGAGTGTCACGGTCAATTTGTAGTGTATGGTATTCGCCTAAAGTCAACATATTTTGATTTTTGATTTCAGATTTTAGGTATCATTTTAAAATCTGGTTTAATATTTATTTATTTCTATTGAAGTCTTGCCCGGAATAAAATTTCTTTTTAATCTTTTAACTTCAAACTTTATTATCAATCTTCGCTTTCAACAAAATCTGATAAGTAACTATACCTTTCAGTTAAGCTGCCGTCTTTAGTCATTCTGGCGCGTTCTAGAATTTCATCTTCATCATCATTAAAAAACGCAGGAATGACATGTTTAGCAAACATTTCACCAAAACCTTCACTGGCGTCCTTTGGGAGTTCACAGGGTAAATTATCGACGGCCATCACACCAATAGCTTCAGTGTTCATTGCATCAACTTCAGATTCGGTTTGTGGGTCATAAGCATAAAAGGGATTGGCAATTGTGGAAGGCCTAATGGTAGAAGCCACCGGGCCATCGATATCACAGCTAATGTCAGCAACTAATTTTATCTTAAAATCAGGATGTTTAGCATCTTCTCTGGTAAATAAAAACGGCGCATCATCCCCGTAAAAATGCCCAGCGATAAACATATCTGTGGATTTAGCAAACCTCATAAAATCAGATTTGTAGGGCTTTGGGTCTTTAAAAAATGCTTTCAATTCACCGGGCATGCCATCTTTGCGCTTATTGTAGTCGAGAACTTTGGCGTTGACAAAAACGGGTTCATCAAAAGTCGTGTTCAGGTATTCTGATACGTCGACTTCCCTAATGTCTAAATGTTCTAAAATCTCTCTAGCACCGTAGGCCACTTTGCCGGAACCTGTGAGTAGAATTTTGATGTTTGGAATATCAATTTTATCTAACTCAGCTTTAACGGCATTCAGGTCGGCTAGGTATTCAACTTTTGGTAAATCAAAAAACTGATGACGTTTGCCCAATAGTCTAAATCCATTGTAAGCGCCAACAAGTCCGGCGTATCGGCCAAAGCCTATTAAACGAATTCCATTAGCTTTTGTTATGACTTCATGATCATGTAAAGTAATTTTTTTTTGTAAAATCGCTTTAAGTAACTTGCGGTTGTAGTCCTGCTTTTTGATGGTATGCGAAAAAAAGAAATAAGATTTACCGGGAATTAAGGCTTGGATGGGCACTTCTTTTACACCAAGCAGCACGTCACAATCTGATAAATCTTCATGTACTTCGATGCCTTGTTTTTGATAATCTTTATCCTCAAAAATTCTGATGTCTGAAGGTTCGACGATAAAATTCAAATCTTTATATTGTTGTTGAAGTTGCTTAAGCTGTTGTGGAGTAAAAACGACTCTACGGTCCGGCGGAGTTTTGCGTTCTTTGATGATGCCTATGGTCATGGGTGTTTCAAATTTTATAGTCTTAATAAAGGATTATTTTGCAAAAGTAAGGTTTTGTTTTTAAAATTAAAGCCCATGCTGCTATTCTTGATATGGGTGCTATGATACTGTAGATGCTGTTGATGTTTTGGCCTTTGTTGATACCATGGATTTATTTATAGGATTCTAAACTCATAAACTTAAAAATGGTTAAACTGTATATGAAATAGAATTTGTTAATTACTTTTGTAATGTTCTTTGAAATATATTAACTACCATAATTTCCCGCTATACTGAATTATTTTGCTTAGAATTCAATTCAATTACGCAAAACACAGTTTTGCTATTTCATTGACATGTTGAAATGAACAAGATCCTGAATCAAGTTCAGGATTCAATTCAATTACGCAAAACACAGTTTTGCTATTTCATTGATATGTTGTAGTGAAGAAGATCCTGAATCAAGTTCAGGATTCAATTCAATTACGCAAAACACAGTTTTGCTATTTCATTGAAGGGGTCGATTTGGTTTTGACAGCAAGGCCTATTGAAGAGTAAGCACGTCGAGCGTTGGAATATGGCTCGTAAATATCATGTTTCATTTTTTTTAAACGGCGAGAATAACTACGCCTTAGCTGCGTAATCTGAATTACAGTAAGATACGCTTAATCCCGACAAGGTCGTGGAGCTAAGATGTCTCCGGAAAGCCTTGATTTACGGCGTTCCACCAGGAGGCACCGACAAAGTAAATCTATACATGGCAGTGTCTCGATGTCATGTAGACACCATGGAGACTAGGTCTAAAGTAGGTGGTTTCCTGCCGGCTTTATACCGAAATTCAACTGGAAACTAAGCGTGTAGAAAACTGTTGAATAGCTTGTTTGGACGGGAGTTCGAGTCTCCCCGACTCCACATTTAAACCTCGTAAGCCTAGTGTTTACGGGGTTTTTTGTTTTAAGCTGACAAAATCGTTGACAAAGTGATTAAATGTTGCTTTTTTTTATTTAGTATAAATTTACTAATTTAGTATTAATTAAGACTAAACGACATGATCTATTTTATTATTTTTTTATTGGCTTTATTAACATTTGTAACACTTTTGCATTTACATTTCTTGATAAAAACATACATTCGATTTTCTGTTCATTGGCTGATACCTCAAAATAATAATATCAATTGCCCAAAATTTAATTCTTCTACAGATCGTTTAAGGACTGTATTTTCTTTACTATTCTTTTTTACTCCTTTGATTTTATTTAATGAGTACAATCAATTGCCTTATCAAAATAAAATATTTCACATTATCATTCTTACAATACTAATTGGTTCTACATGCTTGCTATTATACATTAACAAACATAAAATTTGGAGTAAATCATTTAGAACAATTCCAAAGAAAAAAAATAAAATAGATTTACTAATTAATTTTATTGAAGGAAGATTAGACACCATAAATAACTCTATACATCATAATAGGGTAGCTATTACAGGCAACAAAAGGGCATTGAAAAATTTAACTATTTCTGCAAATCAAAACAAAGTTTTCGCCTCCAACGTTGAAATGAGATTGAATAAATTAAGAAATTATCTAGTCCAAAACAGATTGTTTATTGCAGGTAACAAGGAAAACTATGGTATTTTAAAGAATTGTATGAGCCAAAACAATAAATATGTGAGTCACCTTAACGAAGTTCTTTTTGAAACGGAAAGTAAGGTTGACCATGTTAAAAGTATTGTGGATTCTAAACTCAAAACGACAAATAAAGAAGAAATTAAAAGTTTTGAATCATTTTTTATTCCTACAGGAATATACAAGAAAACCATAAAAGCTCTGGAAGAAAACAAATTTTTCGAAAAAAGTGAAATCACAGCAACAAAACTTACAATATTAGCTGCTAAGCTAAGAGACTTAGGAATTATATATTTTTACAATAAACAAAATTACTTATGCACTACAATGGCAAAAGAATTTGATGTTGAAAACATAGATGAAGGTTATTTTTCAGTGATACAAAAAAGCTTCACAAATAATTCAGCTAGTGAAGCTCATAAAAAGATTTTTAAAGATTTAAGTTATCTAGATAAACTTATTTAGTTATAAAAAATCTACTCAATTTCTCAATATTGAGTTAAATATTCCTGATACAGCCTTAAAATTGCCATGTTAAATCATAAAAACAATAGGCAATGAACGCTCTTCAAAATCCCTACGAAGCTCTGTTAAAAGAAATGTACGAACTTAAAAAAATAGTCATTGACATTCGTGACAGACCTAAAGTAGACTACACCACTAAATACTACACCCGAAAAGAAGTCGCAAAAATTGGTAAATGTACAGTCCAGACTGTAGACAACTACATCAAATCAGGCCATATAGAGGCCGAAAATTTTGGAGTTAAAGGTGTATTAATACACCATTATCAGATCTTCAATCGCGATAATTCCCTTAAGAATTTCCGACACAAAAGAAAAGCGTAATAGCTGGAACTATTACGCTTTGATATTTAATAATAAACAGTATAACCTACCGTATACCAAATATACGGATAATTCATTACAACTATGGATAAACCGAAGATTTTTTCAATTGATAAAATTGATTTAGAAAACGACTTTCAACTATTAACACTCAAAAATAGTAATCCATTTCCAACAGCAATTTATCCTAAAATAATTCAAGAAATAATGTTTGAAGCAAATGATAAATACCAATTTTCTATTGATTACCTCGGTGCTGGCATATTATCTGCTGCTTCTGCTGCTATTGGTGTTTCTCATAAAGTCAGAGTAAAAAAAGGTTGGAACGAAAAATGTAATCTCTTTAGCGTTATAGTTGGGAGACCTGGAGACTCAAAAAGTCATGCATTAAATTTCTGTTTTAAACCTATCCATGTTCGAGAAAACCTTCTTTTTGAAAAATATAAAAAAGAGATGATTGAGTATGAAAATAGCCTTGGGACTGAGCAGAGGCTTAAAAAACCTCAATTAGAAAAATTCCTTATTACCGATTTTACGCCTGAAGCTATGATACAAGCTCATTCTTTCAATAAACGGGGTCTGTATGTGTATGTGGATGAGTTACATGGATGGATTAAAAACTTCAACCGTTATAATGCGTCTGGTGAGGCGGAAACTTACTTAAGTCTATGGAGTGGAACAACCATATCATCCGACAGGGCTTCAAGCAAAAGTATGCGTATTGCAGATCCTTTTATTGGCGTAATTGGAAGTACTCAAATATCAGTGCTTAAAGAATTTGCTAAGGAGGGTAGAAACGCAAATGGCTTTATGGATCGACTATTGTTCGTCTATCCTGAAAATCAAAAAACAATAAAATGGAATATCAAAAAGGTTGATGATGACGTGCTAGAAAACTATTTTTCGATTATTTCAAATCTAATTGACTTGGATGGAGAATCAAATGAAGATATAAATATACTTGAAATTGAAAAAGAAGCTAAAGAATATCTGTTTTATTGGCAAAATAATCGCCCTGACAATTATTTTTTCGATTTTGAGCGAAGTATCGAAATCAAGCTACAACAGTACGTCATTCGATTTGCTTTGTTATTACAGCTAATTCACTTTGCAACAGGTTATAAAAGTAAAACTGAAATAGAAATGTTCGCTATTAAGGGAGCAATTAGGTTATTTGAGTATTTCTATCACAATGCTATAAAAGTACGAAGTGAAATTGTAAAAAAGAACTATTTAGAGACTCTAACAGAACTCCAGAAGACTATTTTAAAAGAATTACCCAAAAAATTTACAACAAAGACAGGTGTTGAAATTGCCTGTAAAAAAGCGGGTGGTAAACAAAGGATAAGTGAGCGACAGTTCAAAACTTATTTAAATGATCGAAAACTATTTAAGAGAGTATCCCATGGCAACTATGAAAAAATACTATGACTGCATTTTCTTCATTTTCTTCATTTTAGGTTTTATATTACTCAATATCAATTGTTTACACTTTTTTAAAAGTGCACAAAAATGCAGAAAGTGCAAACCTAATTTATCAAGTTATAATGAAAGTGCAGCCAAAATGCAGTTAAAATGCAGTAATAAACAGCTTAAAAGCCCTGCTATTACTAGAAAGTGCAGAAAATGAGGAAAATGCAATGACTATGTATAAATATACTTTAGAAAAAAAATCCAAAAAACACATTTGCCCAGATTGTGGTAAGAAGAGGTTTGTAAAATATATTGAAACAAATACAGATGAATATTTAGCATCTCATGTTGGTAGATGTGACCGAGAATTGAATTGTGGTTATCATTATCCGCCAAAATCATATTTTGAAGATAACAATCAGCAATACATTCCTTTTATTCACAAAAAGATGTCATCAAAGGATTTAAAAATAAAAATGTCCTTTCATTCTGTTGAAGATTTGACAAGTACATTGACCAATTACAGCAAAAATAATTTTGTTCAATTTTTGAATACAAAGTTTAAATCTTCTGAGGTAAAAAAACTGCTTAAGGATTACAAGATTGGAACTGCAACTAATTGGCATAATGCAACAATATTTTGGCAGATGGATGAAGAAAACAGAATAAGAGGAGGGAAAATCATAAGCTATACTTCAAAAGGGAAACGCACACAATATATAAATTGGGTTCATGCTATCCAGTTAAAGAGAAATCAAATTCCTGAATTCAACTTGAACCAATGTCTTTTTGGTTTGAATCTCATCAATAAATATCAAAAATCAATTGCAATTGTTGAGTCAGAGAAAACAGCTTGTATTATGAGTTTAATTTTTGATAAGTATTTATGGCTGGCCACAGGAAGTCTAAATGGATTAAATGAAAAGAAGCTCAAAGTGATAAAGAATAGGAAAATTGTTCTATATCCTGATTTGGGAAAAACCGGTAAAAATGGAAGCCCTTTTTCTCAATGGAAATTGAAATGTGATAATCTCAAAAAGAAAAATTATGATATACATATTTCTGAATTATTAGAAAATAATGCCACAAATGAACATAGAGAAAAAGGGTATGATATAGCTGATTATTTTTTAGAAAATCAAAAAAATGGACATCGCAAAATAATCTCAAAAAAACAACAAGACCTGATTCAATTATATCAAAAAAATAAGAATATAAAAACACTTATAGATGTTTTTTGTTTATATGATGATAACGGAAATAAATTTAATTTGTGATAATGCAACTTCTTTATCAAAACGTAAAATTATATCGAGAGGTGTCAACGTACATACAAATTTTCAATTTGATATGCCTTTTGACCTCACGTTTTTCTCCCGAAGGTCGCAAAATTTAAAAATGAAAAAATGAAGAAAATAACAAGAATTAATCTCAGACTTAAACTTTCAGAAAAGAAGATAATTGAAAGAAAAGCAGCTCAGGCTGGATGTTCAATGTCAGAATTTATCAGGAATACTGCTTTAGGATATACGCTTAGTTATAAACTCACAGATGAAGAAATTGAGGTCTATAAATTACTGACTAAATTCTCAAGTAATTTTATAAGCATTAGTAATCTTTTTAAAAAAGGAGATTATACCGGTGTGAAGGAAAAAAGTGTTGAAACCGCTAAACAAATACAGCAACATCTTAAAAAATTACAATGATTGGTAAAGCTAAATCTTGCCCTGGAGGTACCGCATTATTCAATTATGTTGTTAATGACAAAAAAGGATATGAGCTCATGAGAAATTACTTATCAGGAATCACACCTAAAGAAATGTTCGCAAACATGGCGATTATTCAAAATCAAAATTTGAGATGTACAAATAATACTATCAGCGTAGTTCTATCACCGACCATTAATGATAGCAGTAAGTTAACTGATGAACAACTTAAAAAGTTGACCGAAGATTTTTTGGAGCAGATGAAGTTAAACCCAAAAACAAATCAATATATAGCTTTCGTTCATACAGAAAAAGAACATAAGCATGTTCATATATTGTTAAATCGAGTAAATTTTGATGGATCGATTATTAACGATAGCTTTATAAGCAACGACGCCCAAAAAGCAGCTCATGAAATTGCATTAAAAAATAATTTGACTTCCGCTCGTAATATTAAAGACGAAAAAGAGCAAAAACAAAAGAATGAAAATAAAGCAATCATAAAAGAATAAG
>Ga0209931_1001013_pt1 | contig 15977 bp, 10 predicted proteins | sample SalPonR1_B_D1_MG_FD_185697 | JGI IMG/M metagenome (GOLD analysis project Ga0209931, IMG submission 185697) | Salt pond soil microbial communities from South San Francisco under conditions of wetland restoration - Salt Pond MetaG R1_B_D1_MG... ...
CAGAGGGATTCAGGCTGGGCACGCTCTGTATCATCGACCGCGAGCCACGAACGCTAGACGACGAAGAAAAACAGCTACTGCGGGAAACCGCGGACTGCGTCGAACGCGAGATCAACCTTCAGGCAGCTTCCGGTTTTTACCAGGAACTTCTGAAAAGCGAGCATCGGTCCAGGGCAGTCATTGCGGGCACAAGGGTCGGCACCTGGGAATGGAATGTCCAGACCGGCGAAACCGTTTTCAACCAGCGCTGGGCTGAAATCTGCGGTTACCGGCTTGCCGAGCTGGAGCCGGTCAATATCCAGACCTGGCTCGACCTTGCCCATCCGGACGATCTGGCCGAATCCGGACGGTTACTGCAGGCTCATTTCAGAGGTGAGCTGCCGCAGTATGATTTCCGCTGCCGGATGCAGCACAAGGACGGTCACTGGGTATGGGTGCACGACCGTGGCCAGGTATTCGAATGGACCGAAACCGGCGAGCCACTGATGATGTTTGGCACCCACGCTGATATCTCGAAAGAAATGAACAACCTGAACCGGATTCAGGAGCAGAACAACGTGCTCGGAATCCTCAACCAAGTGGCTCTTGACCCGGAAACCGACGACGATGCCCGCATTGAAAATGCCCTCAGCCTCGCGTCCCGGTATCTTGAACTGCCCACTGGCATCGTCAGCGAAATTACCGGCAGCGTGTATTCAGTGCGCTGGTTTGTCGCACCCGAGAGTTCCGGAATCGCCAGAGGTCTCAGTTTCCGTCTTGCAGAGACATACTGCTCGCTGTTGCTGGAAAAAGGTGACTGCCTTGCGATCACAGAAATGGCCAGTTCCCATTTCCGCTATCGCAAGTGCTACCAGACCTTTCAGCTGGAAAGCTATCTGGCTGCCCCGATTGTGGTTCGTGGCGGGCTCTTCGGTACCCTGAATTTTTCCTCGGCCCAACCCCGCACAAAAAGCTTTTCCGACACCGAAATTACATTTGTCACCCTGCTCGCCCGCTGGATTGGCGGTATTCTCGAACGCCGGCATGGGGTTCAGATGCTGACCAAACTGGTGGAACAGACACCGGGCATGCTCTATCAGTTCCGGCAATGGCCCGACGGCCGTTCGGCCTTTCCCTACTCAAGCCCGCACATCCGGGACATTTACGGTGTTGACAGCGACACGGTAAGGGAAGACGCGTCCGAGGCGTTCCGGAAAATTTATCCGGATGACCTCCCGAATGTCGCCGGGAGCATTGAGCGGTCAGCGCAAACACTGTCGGTGTGGAGTTGTCAGTATCGCGTCAATCGCGGGAATTCCCGCTGGCGCTGGGTCGAAGGCAGAGCCACCCCCGAAGCCATGCCGGATGACAGCGTTATCTGGCATGGCTATATTGCCGACATAGACGACAGCAAACGAACGGAAATCGCCCTGCAGCAAAGTGAAGCCCAGCTAAGAAGGCTTTATGAGCTTTCACCCATCGGTATCGCTCTGACCGAATTCCGCACCGGAAACTTTCTTGATGTGAACGAGGCATTGCTGAAGCCCACGGGATACCATCGGGACGATCTGATGGCGATGGACTTCTGGCAGCTTCTGCCGGGCGACACCGAAAGCCGGCAGCAGGAAATCATCCGGAGCCTGAAATCGGAAAAGCGTTTTGGCCCCTATGAAATGGCGATCAGAAGAGCTGACGGCTGCAATTACCCGGCCGTCATGCAGGGGGTAAAAATCTATGATGCCTCCGGAAGGTCCCTGGTCTGGACGCTGATCGAGGACATTTCAGAACGCAAGAAAGTGGACCGGATGAAAAATGAATTCATCGCCACCGTGAGCCACGAACTTCGCACCCCACTCACCTCCATCGCCGGATCCCTCGGCCTTCTTGCCGGAGGATCTCTGGGGCAACTTCCGAGGCAGGTTGACCAGTTAGTCTCGATTGCCTACCGGAACAGCAAGCAACTGAATCAACTGGTTGACGAGCTGCTGGATATGGAAAAACTGATTTCCGGAAAAATGACAATGAACCTGATGCGGGAATCCCTGGTTCCGATTATTCAGGATTCCATTGAACAGCTTGAATCCTATGCTCTGGAGCAGGAAATTACCGTCAACTTTGAACATCCAGCGGAGGACTTCCTTGCCAGCATCGACCGCGCGCGCCTGAAGCAGGCCTTGAATAACCTGCTCTCCAATGCCATCAAGTTTTCGCCGGACAAGGGTGAGGTTGAGGTCAGAATGGAGAAAGTTAGGAACTGCATTCGAATTCTTGTTACCGATCATGGCACGGGCATCCCCGAGAATTTCCGGGCTCGCATCTTCCAGAAATTCGCCCAGGCCGACAGCTCGGACACCCGGGGAAAACGGGGAACCGGCCTGGGCCTCGCCATCACCCGGGAAATCATGTCCCAGATGGGTGGCCAGGTAAGCTTCGAATCGGTCGAGGGTGAGGGCGCAACCTTCTGGCTTGATCTGGACCAGGCCTGAGGGCGGGTGAGGTACCAGGCCCGGCGATCCCTTCGCCGGGCCCCGGTTCAGGCGCCAGCCGGGAACCGTCCCGGGCAGGCCTTCGTGCAGCCTTTCACGCAGACTTGAGCATTTCCCGCACCACATAGTGCAGGATGCCGCCATGCCTGAAGTAGACCGCCTCGTTGGCGGTATCGATCCGTGATTTCAGCTCACAGGTTTCGGTCCCGCCGTCCGGATAGGTCACCGTCATCCTGACAGTCTGGCCCGGCCTGATCTCACCGGACAGCCCTTCGATGCTGATGGTTTCCTCCCCGGTCAGCTTCAGACTCTTGCGGTCGGTGCCTTCCGGGAACTGCAGCGGCATCACGCCCATGCCGATCAGGTTGGAGCGATGGATGCGCTCGTAGGACTCGGCCACCACCGCTCTCACACCCAGCAGCCGGGTCCCCTTGGCCGCCCAGTCACGACTGGAACCGGTACCGTATTCCTTGCCGGCAACCACCACCAGCGGCGTGTTTTTTTCCTGGTACTTCATGGCCGCATCGTAAATGGGCATCTGTTCACCGGTAGGCACAAACCGGGTGAAACCACCCTCGACGCCGTCCAGCATTTCGTTCTTGATGCGCACGTTGGCAAAGGTGCCGCGCATCATCACTTCATGGTTGCCCCGGCGTGAACCGTAGGAGTTGAAATCCTTGGGCTCGACGCCGTTTTCCTGCAGGTACTTGCCCGCCGGTGAATCGGCTTTGAAAGAACCGGCCGGAGAGATGTGGTCGGTAGTGACCGAATCCCCGAGTATCGCCAGAATATGGGCATCCTTGACGTCTTCGATCGGATCCGGCTCTTCCTTCAGGCCCTTGAAGAAGGGCGGATGCTGGATGTAGGTGGACTTGTCGGACCATTCGTAGACCTTGCTTTCCGGCACCTTGATGGCCTGCCAGGTTTCATCGCCATCGAATACCTCGGCATATTCCTTGTGGAACATGTCGGTTTTGACCTTTTCGACCGCTGCCGCAATTTCCTGCTGGCTCGGCCAGAGGTCTTTCAGGTAGACCGGGTTGCCTTCCTTATCGGTTCCCAGCGGGTCTTTCGACAGATCCAGACGAACATTGCCCGCCAGCGCGAACGCCACCACCAGGGGCGGTGACGCCAGCCAGTTGGTTTTCACGCTGGGGTGTACCCGGCCCTCGAAGTTACGGTTGCCGGACAGCACCGAGGCAACCGTCAGGTTGCCGTCGTCAATCGCCTTTTCAACTTCATCCGGCAGCGGGCCGGAGTTACCGATACAGGTGGTGCAGCCATAACCGACCAGATTGAAGCCGAGCTTGTCCAGGGCATCCTGGAAGCCACCGACCCGCAGGTAATCCGTCACTACCTTCGACCCTGGCGCAAGCGATGTCTTTACCCATGGCTTGGCATCCAGACCCTTGTCAACGGCTTTCTGGGCGATAAGGCCTGCCGCCATCATCACGCTGGGGTTTGAGGTATTGGTACAGGATGTGATTGCGGCGATCACCACAGCACCCGGGTCCAGCCGGGTTTTATGGCCTTTCATTTCCAGCGGCTGACTGGACGCATGCTCGTAGCTTTTCTCGATGCCGACTGCCGTCTGACCGCCCTCGGATGATAACTCGCCCTCTCCCGCGGTGGCCGGACCCTCTGCGGTTTCCATCAGCAACTCGAAAGAAGATTTCATGTCTTTCAGGGCAACCCGGTCCTGCGGACGCTTGGGCCCGGCAAGACTGGCCTCCACTTGCCCCATGTCGAGTTCCAGGGAATCGGTATACAGTGGTTCATGACCCGGCTCGCGCCAAAGGCCCTGGGCCCTGGCGTAGGCTTCGACCAGCTCAAGCTGTTCTTCTTCACGCCCGGTCAGGCGCATATAATCGATGGTCTGGTCGTCCACCGGGAAGAAGCCGCAGGTGGCCCCGTACTCCGGCGCCATATTGGCGAGGGTTGCCCGGTCGGCCACCGGCATTTCTTTCAGGCCGTCGCCATAGAATTCAACAAATTTGCCCACCACGCCTTTCTTGCGCAGCATTTCAGTGACCGTGAGCACCAGATCAGTCGCGGTAATTCCTTCCCGCAGTTTGCCGGTCATCTTGAAACCCACGACTTCCGGAATCAGCATCGACACCGGCTGCCCCAGCATGGCGGCTTCGGCCTCGATGCCACCAACGCCCCAGCCCAGAATTCCCAGGCCGTTGATCATGGTGGTGTGGGAATCGGTGCCCACCAGCGTGTCCGGGTAGGCGATGTGCTTGCCGTCGATTTCTTTCTGCCACACGGTCTTGCCCAGATATTCCAGGTTAACCTGGTGGCAGATACCGGTGCCCGGCGGCACCACCCGGAAGTTATCGAAAGCCTGCTGGCCCCAGCGCAGGAACTCGTAGCGCTCTTCGTTGCGATCCATCTCGATGTCGACGTTGTCGCGAAATGAACTGGGATCGCCGAATTTATCCACCATGACCGAGTGATCAATGACCAGGTCCACCGGCGACAGCGGGTTGATCATGGCGGGGTCTTTACCGGCTTCCCTGACGGCCGCACGCATCGCGGCAAGATCAACCACACCGGGTACACCGGTAAAATCCTGCATCAGCACCCGGGCCGGACGAAACTGGATTTCAGTCTCGGAGTGCCGGTCTTTCAGCCACTGCACCATGGCATCAATGTGCTTGCGCTCGACGGTGGTGTCGTCTTCGTTGCGCAAAAGATTTTCCATCAGGACCTTGAGCGAGAACGGAAGCCGGTCCAGGTCACCCAGAGTTTTGGCGGCTTTTGGCAAGCTGTAGTAGTGAAAGGTCTTGCCCCCCGCATCCAGGCTGGAAAGGGTATTCAGGCTGTCTTTGCTGAGATTGCTACCGGACATTGTATTGCCTCCTTTTCGTCTTTATCCGCGCGCTACGGAATGCCGGCAGGCGAAAACTTCGTGCGCCCGAATCGACAAGCGTTCCGTAAAGTCCCCAAGGATGACGGTTTGAAACCAGAATTTGAAGTCAGAGTTAACTATTGCACTGATTGCGCAGAGTTCAAGCGCTGGCCCTGACCCAGTCAATTTTTAATCAACCTCTGGTGAAGGGTCAATCAATCCGGTACTGGTTTACCAGTCTGTCGACGTCGCCAACCACACGTTCGATTTCAACCGACATGTCCTGTACGCCACTGGCCTCCTCAGCTACCCGGACATTGCGGGTCGCCACAGAATGGATGCTCTCGTTGATCTGGACCGACGTTGCCGACTGCTGTTCACAGGCCGAGGCAATCTGCTGATTCATGTTACTGACAGCACCGATCGCCTCTTCGATCCGGCTGATTGCCTCGGCGGCATCGCTGATCGCGCGGTTTGATTCGGCCGAGCGGCTCTGCCCCATTTCCATGGCCGCGCGGGTAGCCTCTGAAAGCTCTTTCAGTTCGCCCACGGTGGTGCGGATTTCATCCGTCAATTCCTGGGTCCGCCGTGACAGCGACCGCACTTCGTCCGCCACAACAGCAAATCCTCTGCCGTGCTCCCCGGCGCGCGCAGCCTCAATCGCAGCGTTAAGCGCCAGCAGATTGGTCTGGTCTGAAATGTCATTGATGGACCCGGTTACCCGGGAAATGGATTCCACTTTTTCAGCGAGCTGGCTGACCATCCGGCCACTGTCGACCAGTGCCTGATTGGTCGCCTCGGTCATGGTGCGGGCACTGGCCATGGCCTTGCTGCCAGCAGCAGAAGCCGTGGAGGCATCTGCAGAAGATTCAGACGCCACCTGGGCGTTCTGCGCCACCTCCTGAACACTGGCTGACATCTGGTTGGAAGCCGTTGCTACCTGATCAGCCTGCTGTTGCTGCTGTTCCACATATTCCCGGGTGTTTGTGCTTGCTACCGCAAGGCGACCGGCATTTTCGCTGAGGATGCCGGAGAAATGGCGAAGCTCCCTGATCAGCGCACCGGACTGCTCCATCATCTGGTTAAAGGAGCGCGCACTTGTGCTCTGATCAGTCTCCGGCAGACGCCCTCGCAGGTCCTTGTCGTGGTCAAAGGCGTGCACAATGGTAATCATTTTCAGCGACTGATTCCGCTCTGCGCTCATCTGGACGGCGAAAAACACCAGAATACCGGCTTCAAACACCACGAAGGCAGCATGCAGAAATGCAATCCCCCAGCTGGCGCCATGATTGAAGATGATCACTGGCATCTCGCCAATCTGGGTCTCCATCATCTGCAGACCGGTGAACAGAAAATGGTGAACCGCGATCGTGGCAGCGGCCACCAGAACCGGCAGCCAGTCCCGGTAGATAATCACCAGCGCCAGCACCGCAAAGATGTGAAAATGCATTTCAATCCGGCCCATCTGGGCCTGGATCATGACCGCAGAGAACAGCATCAGGCAAGTCGCAAAGACGATCGAGCAGGCGCGCGTGCCACGAAGGAAAAAATAACCGGCCAGCGCCATGGCACCGACAACCACCGAGGCCAGGATCGAAAACAGGAAGGTATCAAACCCCAGGGGCACCAGTAATCCGACAACGGGAATATGAACCAGCAGGATAACAAGCATCTGGCGGTCGACCGCCAGTACCTGCTGGCGGGTAAGCTCATCGCTGCGAAAACTTTCGGTGGCGGCCATATCTGTCCTTAACGTTCATGGTTACTGATTGCTTGTCGGCCAGTTGCGGAATTCATTAACCGGAACCGGTATTAATTCTCATCAGGCCTGCCGGTCACCGTATAGCTGGGCGTAAAGCCCCTGCTTGGCAATCAGCTCGTCATGGTGGCCTTCTTCACTGATATAGCCGTCTTCAAACACATAGACCCGATCGGCCTGTTTCACCGCGCTCAGGCGGTGGGCGATGATCAGGGTGGTGCGCTGGCGCAGGAATGCCTCCAGGTCCTCGTGAAGCTGATACTCGGTTTCCGCATCAAGCGCCGACGTGGCTTCGTCCAGAATGACCACTGACGGGTCAGACAGCACCATTCGTGCGATTGCCAGGCGCTGGCGCTGGCCGCCGGAAAGCCGGACGCCCTGGCGACCGATCATGGTGTCCAGACCGTCCGGCATTTCCGCCACAGTCCGGTCCAGCTGGGCAATGCTCAGAGCCTGCCACAGGGCGTCATCGTCACGCTTGCGCCCAAGCGTCAGGTTCTGGCGCACGGTATCATTGAAAAGGGCGGGGTGCTGCAACACCGTAGCAACATTTTCCCGCAGACGCGGCAGACCAATCCGCTGCACCGGCACGCCGCCAAGCAGAATTTCGCCCTGCTGCGGCGTATACAGCCCCAGTATCACCTGAACCAGCGTCGACTTGCCGCCTCCGCTGGCACCTACCACAGCCACTTTCTCTCCGGCCATCACGTGCAGATCAATGCCCCGGAGAATCGGTTCGTCGCCGTAGCTGAAATGAATATTCCTGAGTTCCAGATCCACCGTGTGCCGATCACGGAATGGATCTTCCAGAGCGGGATAACGCGGTTCCTCTTTCAGTGCCAGCAGGCGGTTAATCCGGGCCAGCGCGGCGTTGGCGGCAAACCAGGCATACTGCATGGTGAGCATCTCCTGCACCGGCGTCAGCATGAACCAGAGATAACCGAAGATAGCGAACATCATGCCGATGCTCAGGTCACTGAGCAGCACCGTGACCATGGCCGCCGCCCGAAAGGTATCGACACCGAACTGGAACAGGGCAAAACTGGCGCGGCTGGCTGCGTCGCTGCGCCACTCGAACTGAATGGCATGATCCCGCACGACTCTGGCGCGGGATACCAGATGTTGCAGATAATGGCCTTCCCGGTTGGCAGCGCGAAGCTGGTGAATAGCGTCCAGGGTTTCCGTCAGATCCCCCTGGAAATCCTCGTAGGCGCTGTTTTCCTGGCGTTTGAGATCCTTCACCCGCTTGCTGATCAGCATGGTAGCGAAGATCACCAGAGGATTGAACAGGAGAATCAGCAGGCCCAGCTGCCAGTGCACCCACAACAGCACACAGGCGGTACCGGCCACGGTCAGACTGGCCACGACGAAACGGCTGATGGTGGTACCGAGAAACTGGTCGATGGTGTCCAGGTCGGTAATGAAATGGCTGGTAATACCACCAGAGCCGCGGGTTTCATATTCCGACATGGCCACCCGCCGCAGGCGACCCAGAAGCTTCGAGCGGATACGGAAGACAACATCCTTGGAGATTTTCGAGAACTCGCGGGATTGAGCCACGTTGAACCCGAGTGCCAGCAACCGCAGCAGAAAGGCGGCCAGCACCATGGCACCGATATAGACCAGGGGCAGATGCCACGATTCCGGCAACAGCGACTGCATGACCGGCAGTACCGGCCCCGGCTCATCCAGCAGGACCTCATCCACCAGCACCGGCAGCAACAACGGAATCGGCACACTGACGACTGTGGCCATGATCGCCAGCAGGTTGGCCCTGACCAGACGCGGCCTGTGCTTCAGCGCCAGCGACAGAATGTCCTTCCAGGCGTAGGGACGGTCTGGTGCACTGGCAACTTCCCCGGAACGGTCTTCTGTGGCCGAAAACTCGCCTTGCTCTTTTACCTGTTGCAAATCGCCCCCTCAAAACCCGAATCTCCGGGACATACGATACTCTGCCGCTGGCAGCCCAACATTATCGGCTCACTTTTCCCTGCCGCCAGAGCGCTGGTGGCCGGGTCCGCCATCTGCCATCATTACAGCCTGTCATCCTGTGACCCCTCGGAACCGGACCTATTGTGAGACACGACTGCCATTATCACCCGGGCGAACCCGCAAAATGGCATTGTGGCGAATGCCAGATGCACTACTGTTCCCGCTGCATGCCCGATGCGAACCACCGCAGACAGCATGCGCTGTGCCCACAGTGTAACCGGGTCATGCGTTACCTGGGTGCAGCCACGGAAGCCGTGCCTTTCTGGAACCGGATTGGCGCATTTTTCCGCTATCCCTTCCATACCGATCCGATGCTGGTCATCGCCATCTGCACCCTGGTTCCGCTGCTGATCACCGGCAACATTGTCGGGCTTATTGTCTCGCTGGTACTGGTGCTGGCGTTACTGAAATATACCTATGCGGTAATCCGCCATACCGCCGAAGGCCATATGAAGCCCCCGCCCCTGGCGGTAGCCTTCACCGGCAGCGGGTTCGATATCGTGATCCTGCAGCTGCTGGTATTCATCCTGATGGGGGCTCTGGTCGGCGCCGCCGGGATGCTGGGCGGACCAGTGCTGATGCTGGTAATGCTGGCTCTGGTTGTCCTGGCATTACCGGCCAGCGTGATGGTGCTGGCCATGGAACACTCCGTTGCCGCCGCGGTAAACCCGCTGAACCTGGCGGTGCTGATTTCCCGCATCGGCAGCCGCTATTTTCTGCTTTATGGCTACCTGATACTGTTATCCGTGGCCTCCGGCGCTGCCCAGGAATTCGCCTTCAACCATTTTGCCCCTCACCTGGCCAATATTCTTGCCGGCTTCCTGAACAGCACCTTTACCCTGATGCTGTTTCACATGTTGGGCTATCTGCTGTTCCAGTACCAGGAAGAGCTGGGCTTCGCCAGCGATCATCAGGACCAGGAAAAGCCGGGGGAAAGCCAGGGCCGGGACCGCACCCGCCGCTTTGACGCCGACATCGACATGAACCTGAAGGATGGCAACTACGACCGGGTCGAGTCCATGCTGAAGGAGAGTCTGAAGCGGGAGCCGGCCAACGCCTGCCGGCTGCAGCAGCTGCACTCCCTGCTTACAGCCCGTGATGACCGCCAGGAGCTGTACCGCTACCACCCGCGCCTGCTCGCCATGCTGGCGGACAGCAATGACGGCGACACCATGGCCGGTCTGCTGGCAACCATCGAGAGCATCCAGCCCGGCTTTAAACCGGATGACCCGGAATTGACGCTGCGCTGCGCAAAAGTCCTCTATAACCGCGGCCAGTTCAAACCTGCCCTGAAACTGCTACAGGACTTTCACAAGCGCTTTCCCGGCAGCGAATGCCTGCCCCATGCCTACCTGACAATGGCCCAGGCGCTGGCTAACGGGCTTGGCCAATGGGAAAAAGCCACGGCGTTTCTCAGTTTTGTCAAAAAGCGCTGCGCCAACCACCCGCTGCATGAACAGATTGATGTGTATCTGCAGCAGGCGCGGAACCGGGAGCCTCTGAAAGGACCCCGGGCATCGTTCAACGTCGAGTAGCCCGGCGTCCCGTCTGGTCAGTTTGCTGAGCTACCGGGCATCCGAGGGGCCTGTCGGTCGGGACACTGGCCACTTTCAAGCCCCGTTTGCCAGTAACTGGCGATAGTGTCGGGCCTTCGGGGTTACCTGGCGCTTATCGAATTCTTGCGCCAGCAGCCGGCAGGCTTCGTCCGCCAGGCTCTTGTCGCCGGCACTGCGAAGGCGTTCGAAAGCTCGCTCGGCGGATTTCAGATCGTCGTTACGCAGGCAGGTGAACAGCACCCGGTTGTGATCCTCCGCCGCCAGTGGAAAGTGGCTTTCTCCCAGCTTCATGTATTCGGCCCAGACTTCAATCGTGCGCTCTGGCTGGCGTGCGTTCAGCTTTTCATTCATCAGCTTGCGGGCGTATTCGCGATAGGCAGCCCGGTCCGGCCGGAGCTTGGCCAGCTGGTAGAGGTGCTCGAGCACAACGATCCGGTCGGGATAGTGCTCCCGCAATGCTGCAAACTGCCGCTCGGCAAGATCGAACTCCATACTGCCGAGGCTCGCCATGGCCCGGGCATAACCGGCGGTGAAGCGCTCGTCCTGCTCGTCTTCTTCCGGTTGGTAAAATTCCTCCTTGACCTGGAGCCAGCTTTTGCCCAACAGCCAGACCAGCCCAGCCCCGGCCACCAGTCCGCCCGCATGGGCCATGTAGGCGATGCCGGTGGCCCCGGCGAACCAGTAGTCATAAACCTCCTTACCCAGCCATACCGGCAGCATCGCCAGTGCCGGCGCGCGGAAGTAGTTGAAATAGACCCCGACAAAATAGAAAAAGCGGATTTTCTGCAAACCGTAGATGGCCACGTACATGCCCATCAGACCGGAGATGGAACCGGACGCGCCCACCAGCGGCACGGTGCTGCCAGCAGAAAACGCCGCGAATACCAGGCCGGAGATGGCGCCACACGCCAGGTACGCCAGCAGAAAGCGGGCAGCACCCAGCGCTTTCTCTACGGTGAAACCGAGCAGAAACAGAAACACCAGGTTGCCGATAATGTGGCCCCAGCCACCGTGAAGAAACTGATAGGTCACCAGGGTGTAAACTGACAGTTCGGCAGGCACCAGTCCCAACTGGTTGGCGCTCAGGCGGTTGACATATCGCTGCTGGATCTCGCTGCGCTGGGCCAACCATGCCCGGCGTTGGTCTGAAGCCCAGATCAGGCCCCGGTTTTCCAGCAGGTACTGATAGAATTCGTTATCGAACAGAAGGGTGGCCGCAATCCAGACCTGTTCGCCCTGTTCCTGCAGGGTATTGAAGCCCTCCAACCGGGAAACCAGTTCTTCCCTGCCTTCCAGCCGAATCTGGCGTTGCAGATAATCCTCGTAGGCCGGTGCCTCCAGTACCTGCAGGTCCGCATTCAGATAGGCTTCCAGCGCCTTGTTGGCGAGCCGGTCATCGTCGCCCTGGTAAAACACAAAGACCAGAAAACAGGCCATGACCAGGCTCAGTGTCATCCAGGGCGGGCGTTTCCAGTTGACAGCAGTTTCCGCAGGGATAATCAGCATGGATTGTCACAATTCATCATTATTCGCCTCGCCAGACCTGCTTTTTACCACAGCATGGCCTGTTTTTCGCGGTGTAATAAATCTGCAGCGAAATCGTAGGACGATCAGGGCGCTGATACTGTGAACGCAGCCGCACCGACGCCATTCGACCTGTCGCTTATGGTAATTGCCCCCACCGGCATCAATAATACCGGGGGCAAAAGCAACAAAGGCCTGAAAATCAGAGGAATCAACCATGACTGTACTTGTACTCGACCACACCAGGCTGATGGCCCAGAACACTTTTGCCGCCGCGGGCGGAGGCCCGGATGATTGCCCCGGGCGACCGCACCGCAAGCGCTTCCACTTCGGCTTCAATCAGCACCGGCTGAACCCGGACGATCAGGCACTGCTGCGCCAGCACGCGGTCTGGCTGAAGCACAACCCCGGCGCCTGCCTGCACATTCACGGCCATTCCGATGGCTTCGGTGTAAGCGAATACAACCAGTTTCTGTCGCGGCTCAGAGCCAGTAGCGCTGCCAGGCTTATGCTCAGTGAAGGCGCACGGGAAACCCAGATTGTCATCAGTGGATGGGGCAGCGACCGGCCCCTTGCCAGGCTGGAGGATCACGCCGCCAACCGGCGCCTGGAGCTGGAGTATATCACCATGGATATGGCACAGGCCCTGTAATCCGCCCCTGGGCGGGGACTAGCCGTAAACCTGGAACACGTTCCAGAACAGCAGCAACGACAATACCAGAATGGCCAGCCAGGTCAGCAGGATGCCCACCATGCGTGCCATGTGTGGGCCACCACGGCCATTGATTCATGCCAAACGCGTGGAGCAGGCGCCCCGCCACAAATGCCATCCCGGTCCAGTAGACCAGCGTGCCCGGCACGCCATTGAGCTCGGCGATGGCCAGCATGATCAGGCCGACTGGTGCATATTCGACCAGGTTGGCGTGAGCCCGCACCGCGGCCTGAAAATCGATATCATCGCTTACTCCCAGCCCCTGCCTGAACTTCAGGCGATAGCGGGAAACAAGAAAAGAAAGAACAAGTAGTAACAGCCCCAGAACGGCGGCGAAAACTGCAGAAACAGGTACGATCATCATCAGGCCTTCTTGATTGCGCTAACCACGGCAAGTAACAGCACTGCACCCACCGTCGCGGTGACCAGTTCCCCCACCGCGCCCTGGGCCGCAAGCCCGAGCAGACGGAACACAAACCCTCCCAGGATTGAACCCACAATACCGATACCGATATTGGCCATGACGCCAAAACCGCGACCTTTCATGATCAGTCCCGCCAGCCAGCCGGCAATACCACCAATAATCAGAAACAGAATCAGATTCATAACCTACCCCTTTGAGTTATGCGGCAAGACTGCCCGTTTTCATGACCCGCTTCAAGCATTTCCCGCCCGGTTGGCGGTCAGTCACGAATCGGGGCCAGGGTGGCAATCGTCGCCGCCATGGTGTCGTGGCACTCCCTGATCAGCCCGGGAATATCATCCCGGGTAAGGCCGGCGGTTTCCACCGGGGGCAACACCCTGATGGCAACCGGTTCCCGCCGGCCGGACCAGCCGATCACCTTATCCTGATACTGGCTGACGCACACCATGGTGATGGGTGCCCCGGCCTCCACCGCGGTGTAAAAAGCACCTTTCTTGAAACTCTGCAGGCCCCGCCCCCGGCTGCGGGTGCCTTCCGGGAACACCCACAGGCTTTTGCGCTCCCGGCTGATGGCATGGGCCGCGGCTCGCATGGCCACAACGGCCCGGTCGGAGCGGCTGCGATCCAGCATCACATTGCCGCCAAGCCAGAAAACCTGGCCGAAAAAAGGCACCCACACCAGAGCCTTTTTACCCACCGTTACGGTTCGCGGCGGCAGCAGCCCGCCCAGCATGAACAGGTCATCGTTGTGCTGGTGATTGGCGATAACCACGGTCGGGCGGTCGACCGGAATATTTTCCCGGCCGCTGACCGTGCATTTCATCCCCAGCAGGGCACAACCGACTTTGGCGATTGCCCAGGCCAGATAACGGTTATTATCAGGGTTAAAAGGCCGCGCCAGATAGAAAAGCAGGGCGAAAAGACAAATAATGAGGACACTCATCCAGGCCAGAAATTTTCTCAGCAATCCCATCCAGATAACCCTGATCTAGTTACCAAGCTGAAAGAAAGTAGGCGGACACGTCCATTCAGGACCGTATGCAGCAGGGATGCTGCATCCGAGCCTACATGGATGTATTCACGGCGTGTCCTGAATGGACGTGTCCGCCTACTTTCCTACTCATTAGTAATGGCGCACAGGTTCAGCTTTCGACAACTGCCGCCAGCTCGCTGCCAATGGCCTCTGCGTATACTACGTAGCGTAGCGGTCCGTTGGCCTCAATGCTATTGAAGGGATAGCAGGTTACCAGCAGCAATGAATCGCGGGGCAGCATGGACTCGTTGATCCGGTGGTAACGGCTGTCCACCACCCGGGTACTGCTGATCCGGAAGCTCCGCCACTGACCGCCACGGCTCTGGAGCTTCAGCGTAGCGCCGGTTTCAAGATGCTCCAGGCTTCGGAAATGGGTATCCCGATGACCGGCAATCACTGTTGGCCCGGCGTTCTGGTCGCCGCCAACAACCTGGCCAGGGCCAAAGGCCAGACTTTCACCATGGGCTCCATCCAGCACGATCAACGACTGCCGGCTTCCGTCCCCGTCCTCGTCGGGTTGCAGGACGAGGCGGGCCACCGGCCAGGTGTCCGCCCAGGGCCAGGGGCGAACCTGCATCTGGCGGGCCTGGCTCTCCGCCCAGGCCAGCTCGAGCAATTCCTGGGCGACCAGTGCCTTGAACGGAATCCAGAGGCCAAACGCCAGTATTGCAAAGGACAAGACGGTAGTGAGCATGCACAGGTATTTCATCACAGCGCCCGCCATTTCAGCAGGCCAATCGCTGCACTGAACATCAGCCCCAGCAGACCCAGCGCCTGGAACAATGGCGCCAGGGTGGCGGTCTGCGGATAACGCAGCATTCCTGAGGCCAGCCCGGCAGGCAGCAATGTCGGGACGCTGTCAGCAGCCATAGCTGCCGATTCCGGTCGGGACGGCGTTCGGTCCACGGCCAGAAAACTGGTGTAGGGCGTGATCAGGTCATGCTCCAGGCCCAGGGCCGTGACCCTTGTGGCGATATCGCCCCGGGCCGGCGCTTGCGGATCTTTGCCAAGCGTGTGGGCATCCAGCAGGGCATCAATCTGCTGTCGCGCCCATACCCGGTGCAGCCCTTTGCCGCTGGCGGCCTGTTCCAGACTGAGCGATTGTTGCCAGGTACTGCCGTCAGGCAGTATTCCTGACACCTGCAGATCCCCCTGCGGGGCCTGACCACGAACCACCTGACTCAGTGGCTCGCCGCGGAACAGATCCCCGATCCGGTGCGGCCGGGCACTCTGTTGCGCTGACGCATCCGGCCACTCCATGCGGATATTGGTTAACACCGCCGACTGCATCTTGCCGAACAGCTCAGCAAGACGGCGCTCCAGATCCGACCTGCTGTTGATGGCGGTGTGGGTGCCACGGCCAAAACGGGCCGCCTCGCGCATGAAGTACATGTTGGGCGCCGAACCGATGCCCACGGTAAACAGGCGGGTGTCCCCCAATTGCTGCTCGATACGCTGGAACAGCGCCGATTCGTTACCCACCGAACCGTCGGTGATAAACACCACCTGACGCAAGCGCTGAACACCGTCCGGCGTTTGCGATACGGCCCCGGACTTCCGCTGATTCAGGGCAGCATCCAGCGCCGAAGCCATTTCCGTGCCGCCCTCTGCCTCCAGACTGCGGACATAGCGACGGGCCCGGGCCAGATTATTACCAC
>Ga0209931_1001018_pt1 | contig 15946 bp, 16 predicted proteins | sample SalPonR1_B_D1_MG_FD_185697 | JGI IMG/M metagenome (GOLD analysis project Ga0209931, IMG submission 185697) | Salt pond soil microbial communities from South San Francisco under conditions of wetland restoration - Salt Pond MetaG R1_B_D1_MG... ...
TACAAAAAACACCGTGTAACGCCGTGCCAAACCCTGTGAGACCCCGTGGTACAAAAAACACCGAGATACGCTGTGCCAAACCCCAAGAGACTCTGTGGTACAAAAAACACCGTGTAACGCCGTGCCAAACCCCGTGAGACGCCGTGGTATAAAAAACACCACGAAATAATTTGATTTAAAAAAACATCATGATACACAGCAATATAACCAGCGAAATTTTAGATGCCGCCTATAAAGTGCATACCGCTTTAGGTCCCGGTTTATTAGAGTCAGCCTATCGCGCATGCTTAGTTTATGAGTTAAAAAAGAAGAATTTATCTGTAGAAGTAGAAAAACCACTTCCACTCATTTACGAAGAGGTTAAACTAGACATCGGTTACCGCATAGATATTCTGGTAGAACAAAAGGTAGTTGTAGAATTAAAAGCCGTAGAAGCGTTTAGGGATGTACACACCGCACAAGTTTTAACCTATATGCAACTCTCCAAATGCAAAGTCGGATTATTGCTTAATTTCTACACTAAAAGTTTAAAAAACGGTATAAAAAGGGTGGTGCTTTAAAGTGTATAGCGAGGAATTTATAGTTTTATACAACCAAAGCACCTCATGCAAGAGTTATACCACAGTGTCTCACGGAGGTGTAATACCACGGTGTCGCACGGGGGAATATACCACGGTGTTACACGGAGTAAATATACCACAGTGTCGCACGGAGTAATAATACCGTGGTAAAAAAAACCCGAGAAATTCCGTGCCAAACCCCGTGGTACAAAAAACACCGAGATACGCCGTGCCAAACCCTGTGAGACCCCGTGGTACAAAAAACACCGTGTGACGCCGTGCCAAACCCCGTGAGACCCCGTGGTACAAAAAACACCGTGTAACGCCGTGCCAAACCCCAAGAGACTCTGTGGTATAAAAAACACCGTGTGACGCCGTGCCAAACCCCGTGAGACCCCGTGGTACAAAAAACACCGAGAAACTCCGTGCCAAACCCCGTGAGACTCCGTGGTATAACAAAAACAGGTTGGTGTTATGGTATATTAATACATGAAATTTACCTATACATTAAGCAAAAATCCTTTAATTTGCAAAACCTATTAAAATTTAATCACTAAATGAATACCCACACTAAAATATACATCGCCGGACACCGTGGTATGGTAGGCTCTGCTGTTTGGCGGGCATTAGAAAAAAAAGGCTATACCAACCTGATCGGTAAAACCAGTAAAGAATTAGATTTAAAAAACCAAGCATCTGTTACAGCGTTTTTCAAAACAGAACAACCTGAAGTCGTTATCGATGCAGCTGCCAGAGTTGGTGGGATTTTGGCCAACAACGATTATCCCTACAATTTCTTGATGGAAAATCTACAGATTCAAAACAATCTCATTCATCATGCCTTAGAATCCAATGTTGACAAATTCATTTTTCTCGGGTCATCGTGTATTTATCCCAAGTTTGCTCCTCAGCCTCTAAAAGAAGAATATTTACTTACCGACACCTTAGAACCGACCAATGAATGGTATGCCATCGCCAAAATTGCCGGGGTTAAAGCCTGTGAAGCCATCAGAAAGCAGTATGGGAAAGATTTTGTCAGTTTGATGCCCACAAATTTGTATGGTCCACATGATAATTTTGATTTAAAAACCTCACATGTCCTGCCGGCGATGATCAGAAAATTTCATAATGCCAAAGTAAAAGAAGATAAAACAGGGGTCAGTGAGCCTGTCGAATTACGCCGTGATGAGCCTGTCGAATTACGCCGTGATGAGCCTGTCGAATTACGCCGTGATGAGCCTGTCGAATTACGCCGTGATGAGCCTGTCGAATTATGGGGTTCCGGAACACCCATGCGTGAATTTTTGCATGTAGAAGATTTGGCAGAAGCTGTGGGTTTTGCACTCCAAAACAAATTGAGCGATAATTTATATAATGTGGGTACCGGTAAAGACATCACCATCAAAGCTTTAGCCGAAACCATTCAGCAAACCGTTGGGCATCAAGGAGAAATAGAATGGGACAGTTCAAAACCCGATGGCACACCGCGAAAATTATTAGATGTTAGTAAACTCAAGGCTGAAGGTTGGAATTATCAAATAGAACTCGATGAAGGCATAAAAAGGACTTATGAGTGGTTTTTGAAACATGTGGATAAATTTAAAGAAGTTAAAATAAAATAAAGGCAAATATAAAATTCATGAAAGATATAATAGTATTTTCACACATGATGAAAACAGCTGGTAGTTCATTGCTAAAGAATTTTATATACTATTATGGTGTTGAATTGCTTTACATAAATCGAGGTTCTCGTATAGGTGATAATAAATACAATCTTGAATATTTAAAAAAAGATTTAAAAAAGAAAAAGGGGAAAGAAAAAATAATAGCTGGACATTGTTTCAGACCTCATATGAATATGGATTTACAAAATTACAACCTTCGTTGGTTTACTTTTCTTAGAAATCCTAAAAATCGGTACTTATCACATTATTTTCATACAAGATATTTTTTAACGAATAATTTTAATAAAGGAAGTTTTAAAAATATGAAGAATAAAAATATTGTAGAATGGGAGAAAATAAGTGGAAACTCAAATTATCAATGTAAATTTATAGCAGGTGAGCCCAATTCTCAAAAAGCTATTGATATCTTAGAAAAGAAATTTGAATGGGTAGGTATTACAAAAGAGTTTGATCAGGGTATAAATTCATTAAAAACACATTTTCAAATAGAAGATTTAGATTATACTACTAATCTCACCAATGCAAGTTTGGCTAAAAAAGAGGAAAAAACAGCTGTAATGACTCAATATGCAGATTTTATCCAAGACATGAATAAGGAAGATGAAATACTATATAAATATGTTAAGGACAATATTTGGCCTCGCCATAAAAAGGTTGAACCTAGTAGAAACTTAAAATTGAAATCCAACTCACTATTAAAGCAATATAACATGTTAGCTTTTCATATTGATAACAAATTAAATTTTAATAAAACTAAAATTAATAAAAACAACCTTATACGATTTTATAAAAGATGGTTAAAGTGAAATGCATATGAGTTCAAAAATATTCATTAAATAAAAAATATGAAAACAGCATTAATAACAGGAATTACAGGACAAGACGGAGCCTATTTGGCAGAATTGCTTTTGGAAAAAGGCTATATGGTGCACGGTATCAAACGCCGGGCGTCGTTGTTCAATACCGATAGAATAGACCATTTATACCAGGATCCGCATGCTAAAGATATCCGGTTGAAGTTGCATTATGGCGATTTGACAGATTCCATGAACCTGACCAGAATCATCAAGGAAACCGAGCCGGATGAAATATACAATCTAGCAGCGATGTCCCACGTCAAAGTCAGTTTTGATACCCCGGAATACACGGCTAATGCTGATGGGATCGGGACCTTAAGAATTTTAGAAGCAGTTCGTTTGTTAGGCATGGAAAAGAAAACCAAGATATACCAGGCTTCAACCTCAGAATTATACGGGTTGGTGCAAGCCGTACCCCAATCGGAAACCACACCTTTTTATCCGCGTTCACCTTATGCGGTAGCTAAACTTTACGCCTATTGGATTACCGTCAACTACCGTGAAGCCTATGATATGTTTGCGTGTAACGGGATTTTGTTCAACCATGAATCGCCCTTACGGGGAGAAACTTTTGTGACCCGTAAGATCACAAGAGCAGTATCGAAAATTGCCTTGGGCTTACAGAATCGCATGTACATGGGAAATCTGGATGCTAAACGGGATTGGGGCCATGCCAAGGATTATGTTGAAGGCATGTGGAGAATACTCCAGCACGATGTGCCTGAAGACTTTGTTTTGGCAACGGGCATTACCACCAAAGTCAGAGATTTTATCCGCATGGCATTTCGCGAAGTAGGGATTAAGATAAACTTTGAAGGCGAAGGCGTAAATGAAGTAGGAAGTTTTGACGGCTTTAATGCTGAGGTCTTTGAAAAGGCAACTGGTCTGAGTGTTGAAGAGTCAACATTAAAAGCAGGTGATGTACTGGTTTCTATAGATCCGGAATATTTCAGACCTACAGAAGTAGATTTGCTCATTGGGGATGCTACCAAAGCCAAAGAAAAATTAGGCTGGACGCCTCAGTATGATTTAGAACACCTCATTCAAGATATGGTCGCATCTGATATAATTTTATTTAAAAGAGATTTGGAGTTGAAAAAAAGCGGTTATGCCATTCTAAATCAAGCGGAGTAGGTTTTCAAGTATCAAGTATTAAGAATTAGGTTTAAAGTTTTGTGTTTGAAGTTTCCGGTTTCGAGTTTGTAGTTGAAGAATTCCAAATTCGAAAATTCCAGGTTCAAAAATTCCAGGTTCAAAAATTCTGAATTCCAAGCGTCGGCCTGAGTTTATCGAAGGGTTCCAAGCGCCGCCCTGAGTATTTCGACAGGCTCAATATACCATTTATCGAAGGGCGCCGCCCTGAGTTTACCGAAGGGTTCCAAGTTTATAATTGATAACCTGAAGTCGAATTATGCAACAAAAAAAATTGTTACTTATAATCAAGCAACATTTCTCCCCTTGCCTGTGCTGAATTCATTTCAGTAAGGGGAGATTAAGAGGGGTGTTTAAACCTGAAATCCCCAAACCCGGAACCCGCAACCCGGAATCCGAAACCTAGAATCAACAACCCGGAATCTGGAATCAACAAGCCTAGAACCCGGAATTAATCACCCAAGTGATGAGATTCAAACAACATCTTGTAGTTATAATGTCATGAAGAAATCCATCCTGTTTATCAATCAAAGCTCGGGCTATTTGATGATAGATATTATTAATGCGCATGCACCCTATTACGACGAAATGGTTTTGCTGACGGGATTTTTAAACCCCAGGGAATCCCCGCTTGACGAAAAAGTCAGAGTGCATTACTTAATAGAATACAAACGTTCAAGTTCATTGAAAAGGTTATTTACATGGCTGCTGTTTTGGTTTCAAAGCTGGTACTATATTTTTTTAAAGTATAGGAAATCCAAACTTTATTTTGTGTCAAACCCACCATTAAATACATTTACCGCAACCTGGACAAAACGCGATTTTGCCTTTTTAAATTATGATATATATCCTGATGCCTTAGCTCAACATAAAATTATAAGCGAATCTTCATGGTTTTATAAATACTGGGATAAATGTAATCGTAAATTGTACGCTAAATCAAAAAGCCTGTATACCTTAAGTGAGGGTATGAAGAAAGCCATGAAAGTTCAAAGGCCACATGATGATAAAGTAGAAGTAGTTCCAGTTTGGACAAATAATACTTTCTTCAAAGAAATACCTGCTTCAAAAAATAAATTTATTGAGAAATTTGGGTTAGAAGACAAATTTATTGTTAGCTATTCCGGGAATTTGGGAAAAACACATCCGGTTGAAAAATTAATAGATTTAGCGGCAGCATTAGTAAATGAAAAAGATATATGTTTTTTAATTATTGGTGAAGGAGATAAAAAAGATCAACTTTTAAAAATTCAAAAAAAGCGAAGACTTCCTAACCTTGAGATTTTAGATTTTCAACCAACAGCTTTATTTCCACATGTATTAGCAGCAGCACATTTAGGCATAGTCACCTTAGAATCTGACGCTGCAGATCTAAGTGTACCATCTAAAACGTATAACCTCATGTCTGCGGGTAAACCTATTCTAACAATAGCAAAAGAAACCTCAGAATTGGCACAAATCATAAAAAATAATGCCCTAGGAAAAAATTTTGCAGAACATGAAATTGAGGATATGTGTGATTTTATTTTAGCACTTAAAAATCATGATTTGAAATATCAAATCATGAAGACAAATTCCAAAAAAACAAGCCTCAAATATACGCCTGAAAATGCGAAACTAATGATTTTAAATTAGTTTTGCATTTACATAAATACTACTTAGTTTTACATTATCCATTGAGTAAAAAATGACTGATAAAACAATAACAATTTATACACTTTATTTAAAACAAATTTTTGACGTACTGTTTGCAGGCTTTATATTGATAATTCTTTTTTTTCCTTTTTTAATTATTGGGATATTAATAAAACTTGACTCAAAAGGACCCGTATTTTTCAGGCAAGAAAGGTTAGGAAAAGATAAAAAACCATTTAAAATTTTCAAGTTTAGGACGATGACAAATAAGCAAAGAAAAATTGAACAAGTTTATAAAAACAATGCTGAAATAACTAGAATAGGATACTACTTGCGACGATTTAAGATAGATGAAATGCCACAAATAATAAATGTAATGACAGGAGATATGTCTATCATTGGTCCCCGTCCATGTTTGCCCAATATTGTGGAAAAGTATAATTTAGACGAATATAGGTTTATGGTTAAACCTGGTCTCAGCAGTATAGCAGGGGTTAATGGCAGTATTTATTTAACTTGGAAAGAAAAATGGTGGTATGACAAATACTATGTTGAACATTTAAGTTTTTTATTGGATATCAATATATTCCTTAAAACTTTTCTTATCATTATTTTAGGTGAAGAAAAATTTATTAACAGACCAAAAATATAAATTATGGATTTAAAGAATTATGCTCAAGGCGATGAGACAAAAATATTAGAGCTATTTAAATTAGTATTTAATCAGGAGTTGACTCTTGATCAATGGTTATGGCGCTTTCGTCATAATCCCGCTGGTAAACATCTCATTAAATTAATGTGGGATGGCGATAAGTTGGTTGGCCATTATGCCGTTTCACCAATATATATGAGAGCAGAAGGTGAAGACGTTCTAACTGCCCATTCCCTTACAACGATGACACATCCGGATTATGGTGGTCGAGGTGTGTTTAAGCAACTTTCATCGGCTTTATATGAAGAATTAGAAAATGAGATGAATTGCAAAGCGATATGGGGCTACCCGAATAATAACTCTCATTATGGTTTTGTTAAGAGCTTGAAATGGTCTAATATTGCGGTTTTACATACATTAGGTATTGCTGCTAAGGATGTAAAATCAAGAAATGAAAGTTTACAAGTTATACCTATTAGTAAATTCGATCAATCACATGCAGAATTTATAGACAATAAGTTAGCCTCAAACTTTAAGGCATATGTAAGGCGAGATGTTAATTATTTAAATTGGCGGTATGTCGAAAAACCAGTTACCGAATACAGACGCTATCAAATTGAAAGTGAACACGGAAAAGGTATTGTAGTTGCTAAGGTTTATCCAAGCGGATCACAAAATCAATTTGATCTTAATATTGTAGAGTGCTTTTTAGATAGTTTTGAAAATATGCACGATATTATAGATTATATCATGAAAGATTTTAATCTAAGTTTTTCTAGAGTAACGATTTGGAAAAATTTGTTCGATAAAGATCACTTATGGTTAGAACGTAACAGGTTTGTACCTGTTCTACCACAAACATACTTAGCTGCCAGAATTCATCAATCTATGCCGAATTCATTCTCAGACTATAGAAGTTGGTATACGTCGATGGGTGATTCAGATGTATTTTAAATATAAAAAACATATGAAAAAGATATTAATTGTAGCTCCACATCCGGATGATGAAGTTTTGGGTTGTGGAGGCGTGATAAAAAAGTTTTCCAGCCAGGAGCATCAAGTTTTTGTTTTGGTTGTCACAAGAGGTACGCCTAAATACTATTCTGATGAGAAAATACAGAATGTTAGGAGTGAAGCTAAAAAAGCACATCAAATTCTAGGAGTAAAAGAAACTCAGTTTCTTGACTTTCATGCCCCTGAATTAGACTTAACGGGAAAGGCTGAAATATCTATGTCTATTGCTAAGTGTATAAAAATGTGGGAAATTACAGATTTATTCATACCACATAGAGGAGATATTCATCATGACCACGGCATTGTATTTGAATCTTCGTTAGTAGCAGCTAGACCCGTTAATAATCAATCTGTTAAAAATATTTACGCATACGAAACATTATCTGAAACAGAATGGGCGCCGCCTTTCAGTGATGATGCGTTTATACCTACCCATTTTGAAGATGTTACAAAATCATTTGAAGACAAAAATAAGGCTATGTCTTGCTTTAAAAGTCAGGTTAGGCCGTTTCCTAACACAAGATCATTAGAAGTTATTGAAGCCTTAGCCAAATATAGAGGGGCAACAGTAGGTTTTCACAGAGCAGAAGCTTTTGTGACCATTAGAACTATTAATAAATAATACTTTTGTGGTTCAGCAATTGAAGAAATAATAATTTATTACAGTTAAATTATTGATACAATAAAAGTACAAGCCTTAACAATAATAATACATCCTATTTTTTTGTAATTGAATCATATACCTTAAAATTGTTTATTTAAATTTTGGTTTTATGAACGTGTTTATTAGTGGTACGGGAATGAGAGTGCCAGACAAAATTATTCCAAATTCTCACTTTGAGAAAGTCGGTTCTTCTGATGAATGGATTTATAAAAACCTAGGCATTAGAGAAAGAAGAATTGTTACAAATGAATCTTGTAGTGATTTAGCGGCAGAGGCAAGCTTAAATGCGATATCAAATGCAGGTCTGGAAGCTAAAGATATAGATTTAATTATTGTAGCTACGACTACACCAGATAAACAGGCACCGTCTTGTGCATCTTACGTTCAGGATAAAATAAAAGCCTACAAATCAGCTGCTTTTGACTTGGCTGCTGTTTGTTCAGGAACCATTTATGCAATGTCAGTAGCCTATCAATTTTTAAAAAATGATACCTATGCTAATGTTTTAGTTGTAGGTGCAGATACCTTTTCTACGATAACGGATTGGAACCGTAGAGATTCAGTTTTTTTTGGTGATGGTGCCGGTGCAATAGTTTTAAGTCAGACAGAGGAAGATAAAGGCTTTATCGATTTCAATTTATTTTCAGATGGAACTTTGGCAAGTATTTTTACTATTGAGGATTTAAAACCCGATGAACCTCATTCAAGAAATTATTTTCATATGGACGGAAAAGGTATATTTAGTGGAGCAACAACTTTTGTGCCTAAAGCCATTAATTCTCTACTTAAAAAAAATAATTTTTCAATAGATAATGTGGATTTGATGATACCTCATCAGCCAAGTATTGGTATTTTAAAATCCATTGCTAAACAAGTAGGGCTGCCTTTTGAAAAAGTAATGACCAATATGGATAAGTACGCAAATACTTCAGCGGGTACTATACCCATTGCTTTACACGAAGCTATTACTAATGGCCTTTTTAACAGAACAAAACATGTTTTATTTGCTGCTGTTGGATCAGGTATGGCTTGGGGAACAGCTCTTTATAAGGTATAAGATATCAAATAGTTAGTTACCTTTATAATCGCAATTATTAAGTATAATTGACAATCCCGGTTGGGCACAGGCTAATGGCAGAAATGCCATATCCTGGAAAGAAAAATTCGAATACGACGTATATTATGTCGATAACATCAGCTTAAAATTGGATATACAAATATTTTTAAGAACCTTAAAAAAAGTATTCAAATCTGAAGGAATTAGTGCACAAGGTCAGGCCACAACTGAAGCTTTTAAGGGGAATTAAGTTTAAATACATGATAAGCTAAAAATTAGAATATTGATCTTTTTGTCATACGAAAGTGGAATTATAAGTAAAAGCTAAAACTTATACCAAAATAATAATGCAGCATAAAAAATTAAGTTAGCGAGTAATGTTTAATAGTATTAAAACGTGGGCTATTAATGATAAAATTGATTTCAGGTTTTTACCTTTTAGCCTGGTGTTACTGTATATCTTAGCGCTGTTATGTTCTGAATTTTTTTTAGGCTCTTACGCTGTGATAGGCAGGTACTTTAGAATTTATCCCATCCCTTATTTTGTTGATCTTGAAATTTTACTTTGTGGAATAGATGCCATTAGAGAGGGTACAAATCCTTATGCTGCTCTATGTTTTGAACGTGAAGCTTACTTCAATTACCCTTATATTTGGGGGTTTCTTTCAATTTTTCCTTTTATTACAGCTGCAAACCACATCTATATTGGTTTGAGTTTAATAATTTTATTTTTCCTTTCGCTCTATTTTTTCATAGGCAAACTCTGCTTTAAGCACGCTTTATTTTACGCTGCTATTTTTGTCTCACCTGCTGTCATGTTAGGTCTTGAGAGAGGTAATTCTGATGTTATTATTTTTTTGACCCTTATGCTTATTCCGTTATTGGTGTATAAATCTAAAATATTGTCCTCAATTCTTATTTTGTGTACAAGTATGTTGAAGTTATTTCCTATTGGTGCACTTATTGGCGTGTGTAATAATCCCCAAAAAAATCTTACTAAATCTGTTTGGCTCTTCATTGGAGTAGTAATCTCCTTCCTGATTTATATTTACCTCACCTTAGACAGTATTATTCAAGTCAGTGATAAAACACCAAGGCCTTATAAAGAAGCTTCCTATGGCTTGGGTGGTATGCCATCTTTTATCGTAAGTTTTTTTAAAGTAAGTGCAGATCAGTCCAAATGGTATTTTTTGGGCTTTACATTATTAGGTTTGATGTTGTTCCTTATAATTTTCAAATACCTGAATAAAAAAGTGTCCTTGCCAAAAATAGAACAGAATGCAAAAGGGAGCGCTTACCTCATGGGCTCAGGTATTTTTTTGATGACCTGTTTGATTGGATACAACTGGGAATACCGCTTAATTTTCTTAATATTTACACTGCCTCAAATCTTGAAATGGGGAAAAGAATTTAGAATCTTAAAGATAGCTTTCTTGTTTGCTTTCCTATTGTTAGCATGGTGCTCACTAATATTACCCGTAGTAGGATTATTGATTCCAAATGGATTTGCCTATTTTATAACTTACTTATTGACCATGGTTTTGTTTTTTATGCATCTTTTTGTTATTTTAAAATTGGGTCTAAAAATTTTAAAACATAATTTGAACTTAAAGTTGTTTAAGTAAAATGCTGAAATACTGATATACTTTGACGTAAAATCAATTACAGAAACCAATAGAGTAAGTAGTTGTTTTAAACAATGCTGTTTACCACTATCATATATGTTGTTTATTAAAACTCCCGTGATTTAAGAGTCTCTGCATTATACATTATTAAAATGCATAGTATATTGAATTTACATAACAAATCTTTAAAGACAGGCAAGCTATTTTTTATTGCTAAAGCCTGTCTCAAACGACATCATAAGAGGCTGTCTTTGACGTTTATTTCCACTTCGTAGACAAATAACGTATAACGTATATCTAATCTAAAAAGGAGAACCTTGATAACTAAATCAATTTTCCTTTTGATTAATTGTTTTATTGACTTAGGCGTTTAATAAATATATTTTAAATTAATTACTTATTTAATAACCAATATATTATGTCTAAATAAAACCGTTTTTTTGCCTAAAAAAAAATTTTTCGTCTATAAAGTTGATGAAATATCACCACAGAGGCACTGAGAACACTGAGATATAAAATATTAATTATGTGCCTAGGTCAATTGTTTTATAAAAAAATATTTTTTAGAGGAAACCAAAAAAAATATAGTAATTCAGTTGAGAAAATAATTTTTTGTAATTATTATTTTAGATATTTGAATTACTAATTTTTAAACCTATCAATCATGAAAGAAAAATTCCTAGACGCTTTCAAAGAAGCCTTAGAGCTTGAAGATGAATCTGTATCTTTTGAAGATATTTTAGCTGATTTTGACACCTGGGACTCGATGTCCAGATTGTCCCTTATTGCTTTACTCGACGAACATTTCGAAGTTGAAGTCTCCGATGCAGAATTTGACGATATTAATACCGTTCAGGAACTTTTTGAATTGGTCAAGAAAAGAGCAGCCTAATGGCAGAACTCACTTTTGAACATATTGGTATTTCCTGTATGGCTGGGGCTGTGCCCAAAAACCTCATCAAAAACAGAGATTATACTGAACATTTTCCTGCTGACGCGGTCAAAGAGATTGTTGATAAAACCGGCGTGGAAGAACGACGTTTTGCAGTAGAAGGACAAACGGCCTCAGATTTGTGTTTTGCAGCCGCTGAGCAGATATTTGAAGATAATTCTTTAGATAAATCTGACATTGACATCCTGTTGTTTGTCTCTCAAACTCCAGATTACAGAATGCCGGCCACAAGTGTAACTTTACAGCACCGTTTAGGTTTAGGGAAGTCAACAGCAGCTTTTGATATTAATTTGGGCTGTTCCGGCTTTGTTTACGGACTTTCAGTCGCTTATGCTTATGCCAATATGCCTGGAATTCATAAAGTTTTGTTGCTTGACGGCGAAACCCGTTCTAAAGTCTATCACCCCAAAGACCGAAAAACAGGTTTTATTTTTGGGGATGCCGGAGTTGCTGCGATTATTGAAAAAAATGAAAATTTAGGCGAAAGTTTTTTTTCACTAAACTCCGATGGCTCAAAATCAGACTTGATAAAAATAGATGCAGGGGGTTATCGGAATCCTAGTAGTCAAGAAACAGTTGTGGAGAAAGTCGTGGATGAATATGGAAATATTCGAACCGATGAACACGGCTATATGAATGGTGCGGATGTCTTCAATTTTGTGCTAAGAGAAATTCCAAAAAACATAAAAAAAACATTAGCCCGAGCTGAAACTACCGGAGATGATTGTGATTATGTGGTATGTCATCAGGCCAATAAATTCATGAATGATTATTTGGCTAAAAAATTAAAACTTGATAAATCAAAAGTACCATCGACGATCGAAAAGTATGGTAATACTTCATCGGTATCAATTCCTATAACTATAGTAGATCAACTAAAAGATAAATTGAGTGGAAAAAAGAAACTTTTGCTAAGTGGATTCGGTGTTGGGATGTCCTGGGCTACAGCTGTACTGCCGACAGAAAATGTCAAGATCTCTGAGGTTGTAGAGGTATAAAATGTTTCAAATTAAACTTACCAAATTCGACTTACAAATATTTAAAAATTTCAATTAATAACAAGTAATTTAGAATATGAAAAAAGTTATCATAGTAGGTTCAGGAGGCCACGCCGCCGAACTCAGAGACTATATCAATCATAACAACAATGCTCGCCCGGCAGATTATATTCAAGTTATAGGTTTTATAGACGATAATAAAGAGAGTTATAAGCATTACGGATTTGCAGAACCATTTTTAGGACCTATAAAAAATCATAACGTAAATACTGAGGTCAATTATTTAATGGGAATTGCAAACCTGGAATACCGACAAAGCATCATAGAAAAGCTCCAAAGCCGGGGTGCCGAGTTTATGGGCTTAATTCACCCTACAGCTATTATATCTCCTTCTGCTGAAATTCATCCGACTACGGTGATTTCTCACAATGCTTCCGTTGGTGCAAAAGCTAAACTCGGTAAGTACAATATGCTCAATTCCAGATGTACGATTGGCCACGATTCACTGATTGGTGATTTCAATTTTATCAGTCCACAGGTGGCGATTTCAGGCAATACTAAAATTGGTGATGGAAACTTAATAGGAACAAATGCCTGCACTATTCCCGGAATAAGCATCGGGAATAATAACAAGATTGCTGCCGGAATGGTAATTTATAAGCCGGTTGGTGATGATAGTACGGTCATGTTCAGGCATAAGGAAAGGTTAGTGATTAAGAAAGAAAATGATGATTAAGTTAAGTGATCGGTGAGCTTGTCCAAAAAACAAAAAACGTTTAAAAGGCTTCTTGATATTACCTTAGCTTTATTTTGTTTGATGTTTAGTCTTGTTTTTTTAATCATTTTATTTATGGCGTGCAGTCTTGATACTAAATCTTCTGGTATAATTGCGCAAAGAAGAGTTGGCCAACATGCTAAACTATTTAAATTGCTCAAGTTTAAAACCATGCGCGATACTAAACAACCGCAGAACTATATTACCACGATAAATGATCCTCGTATCACCCGTTTCGGCCGATTTTTGAGAAAAACCAAATTAGATGAACTTCCTCAATTATGGAATGTTTTAGTAGGAGAAATGAGCTTTGTTGGACCTAGACCGGATGTACCAGGCTATGCCGACCAACTCCGGGGTGAAGATAGAATAATTTTAGAAGTCAAACCCGGAATTACCGGTCCTGCGTCTTTAGCTTTTAAGGATGAAGAAGAATTGCTGGCAAAACAAATAAATCCTAAAGAATATAATGATAAGGTTATTTGGCCTAAGAAGGTGGAAATTAATAAGTCTTATATTGAAGAGTTTTCTTTAAAAAAAGACTTAAACTATATACTAAGAACAATATTTTAAATTTTTACATTTGCCGATTAATATATGATAATGAAAAAACACAAAATAGGCATCATAGGTTTAGGCTACGTTGGTCTGCCATTAGCCCGATTATTCGCCACAAAATACCCGGTTGTAGGATTCGACATTAACCAAAAAAGAGTAGCTCAACTCAACAGCGGCCACGACGATACCCTAGAAGTTGAAGACGAGGTGCTTCAATCTGTGCTTTTAAAAGATAATCCCACCTTCAATTCTGAAGACAAAGGCTTGTACTGCACACACGAGGTTGAGCAGATTAAAGACTGCAATATATTTATAGTTACTGTGCCAACCCCGGTTGATAAAAACAATCGTCCCATTTTAACCCCGCTTGTAAAAGCATCAGAAACCGTAGGAAAGGTCCTTAAGCAAGACGATATTGTCATATACGAAAGTACCGTATATCCCGGCGCTACAGAAGAAGAATGCGTACCTATATTGGAAAAGCATTCAGGTAAAACTTTTAATAAAGATTTCTTTGTCGGTTATTCACCGGAAAGAATAAACCCCGGTGATAAACTGCACACGGTAGAAAAAATATTAAAAGTTACCTCGGGCTCTACACCGGAGATTGGAAAAATCGTTAATGAACTCTATGCCGAGGTTATTACTGCCGGTACGCACCTGGCACCTACCATTAAAGTGGCGGAAGCCGCGAAAGTGATTGAAAACTCACAACGGGATATCAATATAGCTTTTGTTAACGAACTGGCCAAGATTTTTAATTTAATGGACATAGATACTCAGGCTGTACTGGAGGCTGCCGGTACAAAATGGAATTTTTTACCCTTTAAACCCGGATTGGTTGGTGGGCATTGTATAGGTGTAGATCCCTATTATTTGGCACAAAAAGCTCAGGAGGTAGGTTACCATCCGGAGATTATTCTGGCAGGCCGTCGGTTAAATGACTCTATGGGCGAATATGTGTCTAGTCAGGTCGTGAAGCTTATGCTTAAAAACGATTTAAAAATTAAGAATGCCAATGTTTTGGTGCTGGGCATCACCTTTAAAGAAAATTGTCCTGATGTGAGAAATACCAAAGCTGTTGATGTCGTAAAACAGCTGCAAACCTATGAAACCAATGTAGACATCTACGACCCTTGGGCGAGTCCGGATGAAGTAGAACAAGAATACGGCTTACAATCGTTTAAAGAAACACCCAACAAACAATACCAGGCCATCGTTTTGTGTGTTGCTCATAAGCAGTATTTAAACTTAAATTTTGATGATTTAAAAGCTGAAAATGCCGTGGTTTACGATGTGAAAGGTATTTTAGGCGATAGATGTGATGCTAAGCTTTAGATTAATAGGTTTAAAAATTTTTCATAAACATAAGGATATATAAAACATTGAAATGAAATTAGAGCAGGTAAAATCATTAAAAAATAAAACAATTTTAGTTACTGGAGCTGCTGGGTTCAACCCGTGAAATAATGACAAATGAATGGGTTTTATTACACTTATGTGCTTTTAAGTCTTAAAGATGGAAAAAAGTATACAGGATTTACTGAAAATTTGTCATTAAGATTTGAGGCACATCAAGCTGGAAAAGTTCAATCTACAAGACATAGACGACCGTTTAAGTTGATATATTATGAGCCGTGTTTAACGCAAAAAGATGCAACTAAAAGAGAAAAATATTTAAAAACCCATTATGGAAAAATGTTTCTTAAAAATCGCCTCAAATCTTACTTGTCATGTGAATACAAATAGAATTCGACATGAT
>Ga0209931_1001026_pt1 | contig 15860 bp, 13 predicted proteins | sample SalPonR1_B_D1_MG_FD_185697 | JGI IMG/M metagenome (GOLD analysis project Ga0209931, IMG submission 185697) | Salt pond soil microbial communities from South San Francisco under conditions of wetland restoration - Salt Pond MetaG R1_B_D1_MG... ...
CTTATTTTTAGTTATTATTTTTTCACTTGAAGTTACTATTATTCTTTCAATTAAATTATTTAATTCCCTAACATTCCCGGACCATTTCCTTTTTTCTAAATATTCATAGCTGTTTTCTGTAAAAACAATTTCTTTATCATATTTTCTACTCATTTTTTTTCTAACTAAATCAACCAGTGGTTTAATATCTTCTCTTCTATTTCTAAGTGGAGGTATTTCTATAGGCACTACATATAATCTGTAATAAAGATCCTCTCTGAATTTATTCTCCCTTACCATTTTTTCTAAATCTCTATTAGTTGCCGCAATTAATCTAAAATCTACATCTATTGATTTAACACCACCAATTCTACTAACTTTATGTTCCTGTATTACCTGAAGCAATTTAGCCTGCATATTTAAGGGTAATTCTCCTATTTCATCTAAAAACAAGATACCATTATCAGCTAATTCGATTTTTCCTGCCTTCCCTTCTTTTTTTGCTCCACTAAAAGCCCCTGTTTCATAACCAAATAATTCTGATTCAAGTAATGTTTCGGGAATAGCTGCACAATTAATTTTAACAAAATTATTTCTTTCTTCACTTTTATCATAAATATATCTAGCAATAACCTCTTTTCCTGTTCCAGATTCTCCAGTTATTAAAACAGTAGAATCACTTGCTGCTATTCTTTCAGCCATATTTATTATTTTCTTCATTGCCAGAGATTTTTTAATAATATAACCAGAATCAGTTTCTATTTCATCATTTTCTTTATCTAAATAATGTTTTAACTTTTTATTTTCATCGTTATTTTTCATAACTTTATAAAACTTTTCTAAATCTCGAGCATTAACAATTATTTTTGATAAAGATCCATTATTTTCAAAAACAGGAGTAGCAGTAGCAAGTATTCTTTTATTAGATTTACTTTTTTGCATAAGAGAAATTTCTCTTTTTTCATTTAAAGAAAGCAATGCTACTGAAGGATAAATTACTTTTTCTTTTTCTAATTTATTCATATTTTTTCCTATAACATTTTCTTGATTAGAATTAATCATTTTAAGATAAGAATTATTAACCCTTATAATCTTACCTTTGGCATCTATTACTACCATTCCATCAAAAGAAGAATCTATGATTCTATCTAACTCAATATTTAATTTTTGTACTTTTTTTATTTCATCTCTTTTTTCAGATACTAAATAAGGTAAACACATCTCAAGTTCTGCAATCCCCTGATAAACTGCCAATGCTTTGTTTTTACATGTTTCATAGCCACAGGCCCCACAATTTAATAAGTCAGCCTCTTTATATTTATTAGTTTTATTTAATATTTCCCAAATTTCATCTTCACTAGCAGCTGGTAGTATTTTTGAATCTTTATTAAAATGAGTTGAAAGATCGAGATGATCACAGATTTCTTTTATATATATTGGTTTTTCTCCACTATATTCATTTTCCTTTGCTCTTCTATTATTAACTACTTCATTTTCTACAAAATCATTAACAGATTTAATTTTTTTGAAATAACCTTTATTCGCTAGATCAACTCCATTAATACAACCCTCACAAAATAATAAATCTACAAAATCAGGAGATAATTCATCCTCAAGAATTGAGTTAAATAAATCTCTTATTTTTTCCTCCCCTTCAACTCTTATAGAAGTATTAGAAATATCCTTATTTTTAAGTGCATTTAACAATCCCCCGGCAAGAGCCATTTTCCTGGAATCACTGGAAGGTTGATTATTTTCAATTGAATTTTTCTTACTTTTCAAAAAATTATTGTCATTAAAATTTTCCTTTTTCTTATCTACTTCCTCAGTAATTTCAAATAATTCATTATAAGTTAAGGTTCCGACAACTTTATCTTCTTCCATAAGTTCATCTTTTTTAGCCTGACAGGGACCAATCATTACAATCTGATAATCATCATCTTCTACTTCATTTATATATTTAACTAAAGCTTTCATAGGAGATACTATAGGAGCTAAATTTTTAACAAGTTCAGGATAATATTTTTCTATAAATTTAACTGCTACCGGACAGGTAGAAGATAATACTGTTTTTTCAGCATTATTAAGATGTTTTTCATATTCCTCAATAACCATTTCTGCACCCCAGGCAACTTCATATATTTTATTAAATCCAATTTTTCTCAATATATTTTTCCACTCAGCAAAACTTGCCTCAGAAGAAGCGGGAAAACTGGGGGCAAGACCAGCAATTACCTTTTTCTCAGAATTTAATATTTTTTTAATTTCATTTTTAAAATTATAAACTTCTTTTGCTTTTTGGGAACATATATTTATACACTGAGCACAATTTATACATCTTTCTTCTATAATTTCTGCTCTCCCATCATTAACTTGAACTGCACGAACAGGACAATTTCTGACACAGGCATAACATTCATGGCAGTCATCTTTAACTGTTTGAAGTAATTTCACATTTAACACTCCTTTTACTTCAACTTTGTGATAATTTTCATTTTATGATTGATTTAATTATACACTTTTTAGCAAAAAAATTCAATTGTAAAAATTGACAATATAGGCCCTATAATATATCATATTGTGTAGTATTATTAATTTATTTATTATTTTTATTTAAATTTAGGAGTGGTTTTATGAAACTCAATAAAAAGTCAGAGCGAATGGGAACAGAACCCATTTTACCTTTGCTCTTTAAATTATCTGTACCCTCTATTATAGCCATGGCTATTCAGGCTTTATACAATGTTGTAGACAGTATTTATGTGGGAAGATTAAGCACAAATGGACTTTCAGCTTTATCATTAAGTTTTCCAATCCAGCTTATTATTATTGGAATAGCTGTAGGAACAGGAGTAGGTACAAGCTCTCTTATTTCAAGACTTCTTGGAAAAGGCAATAAAAAAAGAGCTTCAAATGCAGCTGAGCATGTAATTTTAATTACTATTACTTATGGAATTTTATCTGCTATTGTTGGTTTTTTATTTGCAGATAAATTGATACAATTCTTTACTAATGATCCTACTTTAATTGCTCTTAGTACTGAATATATTAGTGTAATATTAATTGGAGGAATTGCTCTATTTTTTCCCATGATTTCAAATAATATATTAAGGGGAGAAGGTAATACTGTTACCCCAATGATTGCAATGGTCCTGGGAGCTGTAATAAATATTATTATTGATCCCTTTTTTATTTTTGGATTTTCCTTTTTTCCAAGATTAGGAGTACAGGGAGCAGCAGTTGCAACTGTTTTAGCAAGGTCAATTAGTGGAATTTTCCTTATATTTATGCTTTTTAGTGATAAAAATGAATTGAAATTAAATTTTTCTGATTTTAATTTTGATTTTTCAATAATAAAATCAATTTATCAGGTGGGATTTCCAGCGATGGTCATGCAGTTTATGGCAAGTTTCATGTTAGGAGGCATGAATAGAATTTTAGGTTCTTTTTCTAATACTGCTATTGCTGCTGGCGGAATATATTTTAGACTCCAATCTTTTGTTTTTATGCCTGTTTTTGGTTTAAATCAGGGTTATATGCCTTTAATAGGTTATAATTATGGTCATCAAAATCCAGAAAGAATAAAAAAAGCTATTAAATATACATTTTTAGTTGCTTTTGCTTTTACGACCTCTGGCTTTATAATATTTCAAACAATACCGGTTCAATTGATAAAACTTTTTAATAGTGATCCTGAACTTCTTAGAATTGGGAAAACTGCTTTAAAAACTATAAGTCTTGCTTTTCCTATAATTGGACCTGCAATAATTGTTTCTACAACTTTTCAGGCCATAGGAAAAGGATTACCAAGCTTAATTCAATCATTTACACGTCAAATTATAATTTTACTTCCTTTAATGTATATTTTAGGAAATAAATTTGGACTTTCTACTCTCTGGTATGCATTTCCAATATCAGAATTAGTAAATATAATTATAGCTAGTGTCTGGTTATATTTTACTTTAAAAAAGGTTTTTTATAGATTAGAAAAAGAGAGTATTTAATATTTTTTCAAAAAACAAAAAAGCTCTGGACTGAAAAATCCAGAGCTTTTTATTATTTATGTTGAATATTCAAATCAGCATATGATGTACTTAAAATAATCTTCTTTTCACCATTTCCCTGTTGATAATTAAACTCTTTTTTATTATCTTCCTGAACACTACTACCACCAAAATTAACTCTTATATCACCATATCTAGTTTCTCCATCAATTTCATAATTTTTTAATTCTCTATCTAATTCTACCGTAACGTCAGCATATCTACCATCTATTTTAGTATCATCTATTACATTATTAACCACTATATTACCAAATTCAATATCTGAATTTAGTTTACCATTTATTTTGTCAATTTCCACATTTGTATACTTAGAATCTAAGATTAAACCTTTTATATTATAAAAACTAATATCACCATAACTTGCATTTATTTTCATATCTCTTTCAATATTTTCTACACTAGTTCTATTATAAGCGGCTGTCACTTGCATCTCTTTCCCTTGAGATATCTCACTTAATTTTAAATTTCCAAATTTATTAGTTATAGTAATTTCTTCTCCTCCAATATTTCTAATAATAGATTCTTGATATCTATTAGAAAGGTCAACACCATTATTGAAATTGCTTACCTCTAAAAGACCAAATTTATTATTTAATTCTAAATACATTGATTTAGGAGCACTTATTATATAATCAACTTTTACTCCTTTTACCTCTTCTGGTTTGTTTTCAACTGGTACTTTTACTTCTATACTATTATTTTTCTTTAATGTTGTAATTTCTGCCTTTTTAGCATAGCTTTCTGCTATATCCTGTTTATTACTATAAATTGTTATAGTTGCTTTAATATCAATATCTTCTCTTTCTTCTCCATTTATTTTTATAGAACCAAGATTATTATTTAGTATAAATTTATTTCTTCCTTCTCTTTCAATTATCAATTCCCGATCAATTGAGGATTTATGACTGGTATTAGTTTCATTATTAAAACTGACAGTATTTTCATTAAAAGTATTAGTTTCTAATCTTCTAAAAAATAATTCAAATACATTTGAACCAGCTAAATTAAAATCTGTGATCATAATTCCAATTAAAATTATTATCAAAACAGTAACAATAGTACTTTTTTTCAAATGAATTACCTCCTTAAACTTCCAAATATTTTTCTAATAATAATGAACCCAGATAAAAAACAAATAATATCATTAATAACAAACTAACAATTGGAGCACTATTAAGATATATAGTTTGAAAAGTAACTTCACCCATTGATACACTAAATCCTTTGACAGGTATATTAGGCAACCAATTAAATATTGGTGATATTAATGATGCAACTCTATAAATTAAATAATTTGTCAATATGAATACTACAATACTAATTAATCCTTTAAACCTGCTATAAAATCTACTTACAAGACAGGAAAATTGACTTAAGATATAAGGAACCATTCCAAAAACTATATATGCTATACCTATTAAAAAAGATGTTTTATAAATATAGCTTTTTGATATATAAGATGGTAATTGCGAAATAAAACTTTTATCGTTAATCAAAAATACCATTAAAGCTGTAAATAAAACAACTGATAAATAATAGCTAAAACCGGCAGCTAATTTTGCAAGACTTATTTTCCATCCTGGTGAAGGAAAGGTTAATAACATATATATGGTATCATCTTTCCATTCATGTCTATAAGATTGATAACCCTGCCAGAGCATAATAAGTGGGAAAAATGATGTTGGCAAAAAACTCAAACCTAAAATTAATTCACTGGGCCAAACACTACTTTTATAAAATAAAAACAACTCCCAGGCAAGCACAATTAAAATACTTACTAGTAAGAAAAATAACATTGACCTTATTTCTTTTTTATAAAGAGATATAAAACTTTTCATTACACAAAAACCTCCCTTGACATATCCTGTATTGATTTTTCTCTTTCTTTTCTTAAATCATCAGCATTACCCTGTAATTTAATTTCTCCATTTTCTAAAAAAACTACATAATCAAAAAATTTCTCTGCTTCTAATACTTCATGAGTTGATAATATAATACTTTGAGTTTCAGCATTATATTCACTTATTAAACTTTCTAAAATCTGGGCTCTTGATTTGGGATCAATCCCTGCAAGTGGTTCATCCATAATTATTAAAGGTACATTTCGTGACATTGCTAAGATTAATTTTACTCTTCCAACCATCCCTTTTGATAGATCTTTAATTTTCATTTCAGGTTTCAAATTCATAAAATCAGTTATCTCTTCAGCCTTATCTGTATCAAAATTACTAAATTGATTATTAGTAAAATTGATTACTTCCTCTATTTTCATCCAATCATAAAAATGATTTATTTCCGGCAGAAAGGCAATTTCATTTTTTAATTTGTAATCAAGTTTTTTATCAAAAACTTTCAAATCTCCACCTGTAGCCTGAGTCAATCCAGCAATTATCTTTAACATTGTTGATTTACCACTTCCATTGGGGCCAATTAAACCAGTTATTTTTCCTCCAGGTAATTTCAAATCAATTCCTTTTAAAGCTTTTATACCAGGATATTTTTTCTGAATATTTTTTAATTCTACCACATAACTTCTATTTAGTTCCATTAAATTTTCCTCCTTTAAATTTTTTCTAAGTTCTTTTTAACTACCTGCAAAATATCTTTTTCATTAAAACTAAGTGATTTCATTTCACTTATAAATTTATCAACAGTTCTATTTGCCATTTCCTCTGAAATTTCTTTTACTATTTTTTCATCATTTATTATAAATGTCCCTAGCCCTCTCTTAGTTTCTACCAGATCCAAATTTTCCATTTCCCTATATGCTCTTTGAATAGTATTTGGATTAACTTCAACTTTTTTAGCCATTTTCCTTTGAGATGGGAGTTTATCTCCTGGTTTTAATTCACCTCTTACAATCATCTTTTTTATTTTATCAATAATTTGTTCATAAATAGGTTTAGAAGCATCATATTTTAACTTCATTTTCTCCCCCTTTCTCTAGCTCTGCCTCTCGAAAAATACAATATATTATTAATTGATTTTATTTATTAGTGCACCATTTAACTAGTACACTATAAGTATATAATTATTTTTTGCTTTTGTCAAGGTTTTTGAAAATTTTTTTTAAATAAAAAACCTTATAATAGTCAGTTTTATACTGACCATTATAAGGTAAAACCTTTCCTCTAGATTATTCATTTTTTCAATAATAATTAAAATTCTATACCTGCAATTTTATAATCTTTTACTTTTTTAAAACCAATATCTTTAGCAACTTTAAGTGAAGGGATATTTTTGCTATCACAGTGCCATTGAGGATTTAAATTTTTTTCTATACAATCTAAAACTGTTCTAGCAACTACTAATTTAGCATATCCCTTCTTTTGATGTTCTTTTATAGTTGCTACTGCAAGTTCATAGTCCCTATCTTTAACATATACGGAAAATGACCAACTAACTATTTGATTATTTTTTAATAAAAAATAGCCAATACCTTTTTCTTCAAAATCTCTGCAATTTTTCCAGAAAGAATTTATCCATCCTTTCATGTTTTTTAAATTATTATAATTCTGTTCAAAGGTAGAACAGCTTATTTTTTTCAAATAAAGATTATTACTTATTTCTTCTTTCCATTTATATTTAAGCTTATCAAATTCATAGAATTGTCTATCAATATCTTTAATTTCATAATTATCAAAGATAATATTTATTTTATTTCTCCAGGTATTAGATGGGTAATAAATATTAAAACCTGGAATATAACCTTCTTTTGCTGCAGGAATTAATTTTTCATTAATTAAAATAGATAATTTTTCAACAACTTCATCTGAAATCCTGCCACTAATAAATAACTCTGTTATTTCATTCCAGATAAGAGCAGTTTCAGGTTTTTGAATATTATCTACATAAATTTGTCCTCTTGTATTATTATCAATTATTGATTTAATAGCCAAGTTATCAGAAAATTTTCGGAAAATTTTTTCTGCTTTTTTATAACTACTTTTATTCAAGTTTTGCATTTTATATCAATTCCTTTGATGTTTATATTTTATAAAATAATCCAGTATTTACATTCTCCATTATTTATTTCTGATAATTTGCCGCCATTTGCTTCTATAACTTTACGAGAAGCATAATTATCATTATCACAAGTAATTAAAACTTTTTTAATTTCTTTTTCTTTAGCTTTTTTTAATAATTCATTTAAGAGTTTTTTACCATAACCTTTCTCTCTTTCTTCAGGCCTTATTGCATATGCAATATGACCCCCAATTTTTCTTAAGTTTTCATTAAGATAATGTCTGAGTTTAGCCATTCCAACCGCTTTCCCATCTATATAGAACCAATAAATTGTCTGGGGCACATATTCCGATTTTAAACCTATACCATTTGCCATATCAACATTATCTGAAAGATACTCTTTATATTCTTTATAAGTTAGTCCATAAGCTTTATTTTGAAATCCATTTTCTCCTGATACAATTTCCTGGAGCATATCGTATACTTCTCTACCATCATCTTTAGTTAACTCTTTTAATTCAATATCCATTTTATCACCTTCTTTATATTAATCACCTAATAAATTGGGGATGCGCCCCTCAAATTCTTCAGCTAAAATATCCATGAAAATGTCATCATATTTATCTTCTCCCACTATAAATGCATTTCTTCTTCTACCAATTTCTTTAAACCCACATTTTTTATAACATTTAACCGCTCTTTTATTAAAAGAATGAACTTTAAGCATTATATTATTAAGATTTAAAATATTAAAAGCATAATCCAACAATAAATTTATTACTTCAGTGCCATACCCCTTATTCCAATAATCTTTTTCTCCTATAAAAATTCCCAATTCAGCTGTTCCATGCACAAATTCAACATCCATTAACCCACAATTACCTATAAGTTTATCTTCATTTTTTTCTACTATGGCAAAATTATATCCTTCCTTGCTCATATTTTCTAAAATCTCTTTTTCTTTTTCTAGAGAAATAATTTTTGGGGCCATAGTCAAATTTAAAGATAATTTAAGATCATTTAACCATTCAACATATTTTTCATTATCTTCTGGATTAACAGGAGATAAATAAATTCTTTCACCAACTATTTTTTTGAAATATTTCATAATAACCATCCTTTCTATTATGTTATATATTTCTATAATCAAGCTGAAAGCCCTTTATTAATTTATATCATTTAAAATCTTATCATTATATTCCTTTTTAATTTGATTTTGAATTTTTTAGACACATTACCCATATCTGAAGAGCCTAATCCTTCTTCTGGAATTGAAGAATGTGCTTTTTTACCATAAAACTCTAATACAAAGGAAACAGCTGCTTCAAAAGAACTAGCAGCAATAATGTTATGCCCACAGCCATGACCTAAACCTTGTAAAGCATCACATTCAGCTTTCCTATTTAGTAAAATACTTATTAAGATAAATAAGAGGCAGATGTATATACATCTGCCTCTTAAGGAGGTTTAACATATTATTTTCAAATTTATTCTACATAACTCCATTTATCAATAAAATATATAGGTCTTTTGAAAACATTCCAAAGATCATCTGGTATATTAAGTTCAGAATTATATGCTAAACCATTAATTGGCCAATATAAAGGATATGAAGCTACATCATCCATAGCAATCTTTTGAACTTCTTTATATAAAGCCCATCTTTCTTTCTGATCAGTAGTTACTTTTATTTCATCAATTAATTCATCTACTTTTTCATTATGATAGGTACCAAAAATAGCATTCCAACCTGATTCAGAATGCCAATTTTCAACAAAACTAAATGGAGATGGGGAAGTAGATGACCATCTTTCTCTAAACATTGGAGCATCTCCTCTTCCAGTAACATCAAGATAAGTACCCCATTCAAGTGTTACAACTTCTACTTCAATTCCAATTTTAGATAATTGCTGTTGTATTTGTTGCACTTCTAAAACTCTCTCTCTATAGCCAGATGGAGCAAAAATCTTTGTTTTAAATCCGTCTTTATATCCTGCTTCTGCTAATAATTCTCTAGCTTTATCTAGATCTTTTTCATATGCTTTTGCAGAATCTACTGATGCAGGATGAAAATTAGGTACTCTTCCAACAGCTGGAACTGCCATTTCTCCCCTAGTAAGATCTATAAGTTCCTGCCTATCTATTGCATAAGCAACTGCCTTTCTTAATTTTGGATTACTAAAAATTGAATCTTCTCTTTTATTAAATACTATTCTGTGATCCTCAAATTTTTTATATGAACCAAATTTTAAATTATCTGGATTCTGCTTTTTCAATCTAATATATTCACTTGCAGGAAGCTCTGCAATGAAATCTACTTCTCCTCCCTGTAGTGCCATTACTGCTGAACTAACTTCAGGATAAAATCTATATTCAATAGTTTCTATTTCTGCATTTTCTCCCCAATAATCTTCATATTTCTTTAAAACTATTCTCTGGCCAGCATCATGTTTTTCAAATTTATATGGACCAGCTCCTATTGGATTTTGTTCATATTCCTGCCAACCTACTTCCTGAACATAATCTTTTGGTACTATATGTCCTCTTAAGCGGGCAGTAGTTAAGAAAGTTACATTTTGTTTCTTTAAAGTTATTTTTAAAGTATAATCATCAATTAATTCTAACTTTTCTATATCAGTATAATATTCTCGATGAGGAGATGCTAAATCTTTATTCATAAATGATTCATAAGTAAATTTAATATCTTCAGCTGTTAATGGTTCTCCATTATGAAATGTTACTCCTTTTTTTACATGAAAAGTATAAACTTTTCCTTCATTACTTATTTCATAATCACTAATAACAGAACCTTCAGTAGTATATGAACCATTTTTGTCAACTTCAATCAATGGGTCACAAACTAAACTTAATATAAATCCAGCTTCTGTATCCTCACGAGTAATTGGATTTAACTTTGACGGTTCAGCCATTAACCCAATTTTTAATGGTTTTTGTTCAGAAGCCCTAACAGAAAAAGATGATAATAAGAAAACAAAAACTAAAGCAATAATAATTAGTGAACTATATTTTCTCATAAATATAACCTCCTATAATTTTTTGATACTCAATTTCTCAATTATGATTATCTTATACTAAAATAAATGACAGGCTACCCTCCTTCCATCATCTAATTTTTTTAACTTTGGCTCCTCTTTTTGACATTTATCTATAGCCTCAGGACAACGAGGACTAAAATTACAACCCTGAGGTGGATTAACTGGACTGGGTACTTCTCCAACAAGAGCATCTTTTAATTTTATATCAGGGTCAGGAACAGGTACAGACTTAAATAATCCCTTAGTATAAGGATGTTTGGGTTTATCATATATGGTTTTTGCATCACCAATTTCCACCATTTTTCCTAAATACATAACACCTATTCTATCTGAAACTACTCTTATTAGATTAATATCATGAGAAATGTAAAAATAAGTTAAATCAAATTCTTTTCTAGTCTTATCGAGTAATTTTAATATTTTAGCTTGAACTGATACATCCAAAGCAGATGTTGGTTCATCAAAAAATACTAATTCTGGCTCAACAGCTAATGCCCTCGCTATCCCAATTCTTTGTTTTTGACCTCCGCTTAATTCATGTGGAAAACGTATCATATGTTCTGTCTGTAATCCCATAAGTTTAAGTAATCTAACTATTTCTACAGTCATTTCTTCCTTATTTTTTGCTAAATTGTGAATTTTAAATGGTCGTGACAAAGTATCAAATACAGTCATTCTAGGATTTAATGAAGAATGAGGATCTTGAAAAACCAAACTCATTTCTTTTCTAATATTTTTCAATTCACTTTGCTCATAATTTGTTATATCATTATTATTAAGGAAAATTTGGCCATAGCTAGGTTTTAAAAGACGAAGAATTGTTCTGATTAAAGTAGATTTACCACAACCTGATTCCCCTACAAGCCCAAAAGTTTCACCTTTCTTAATTTTTAGATCTATTCCATCTACTGCTTTTACAGAACCAGCTGGACTATTAAAATATTTTTTTAAATTATTTATTTCTAGTATATTTTTCATATTATCACCTTCTATGACAGGCTACAGAATGATTTTCTGCTATTTTTTTTAGTTTTGGTCTTTCTTTTTTACATATTTCTTTTGCTTCTTCACATCTTGGATGAAACCTACATCCAGGAGGCGGATCAATCAAACGAGGAACAGATCCAGGAATTTCAACCAAATCTTCTATTTGAGTTTCTGGGCCAAGTAATGAGTGAACTAATTTATCAGTATAAGGATGGACAGGATTTTTAAATAATTCATCTACTGTAAGTTCTTCAACTATATTACCTGCATACATTACAGAAACATAATCACATATTTCACTTATTACTGCCAGGTCATGAGTAATATATAAAACTGTCATCTGTAATTTTTCTTTAAGATCATTAAGCACTTTTAAAAATTGTGCCTGAATTGAAACATCAAGAGCAGTAGTAGCTTCATCTGCAATTAAAAAATTAGGATTACAGGCCAACATCATAGCTATCATGACTCTCTGTTTCATACCACCACTTAATTGATGTGGATATTTTTCAAGCAAGTTTTCTACATCAGGTAACTTAACCTTTTTTAATTCTTCAATTATTATATCTCTATATTTACTCTTAGAGGTATTTCTATACATTTTTACTGACTCTTGTAATTGATTTTCAATAGTAAAAACAGGATTTAAGGATGAACCAGGATCCTGGAATATCATTGCTAATTCATTTCCTCGATAATTATCCTGCATTTCTTTTTCAGTTTTATTTAGAAGATTTTCTCCTTTATACAAGATTTCTCCTTCTTTAATCATAGCATTATTATCAAGTAAAGCCATTATAGATCTACCGGTTACACTTTTCCCACATCCTGTTTCTCCTATCAAACCGTGAAAAGTTCCTTCTTTTATAGAAATATTTACTCCATTTAAAGCTTTAAGTTCACCTTCTTCTGTTGAAAATGAAACCTTCAAATTATTTATATCCATAATTGCTGCCATAATTGATTCCCCTTATTTATTTATTTTCTATTAGTAGTTGGATCAAGGGCATCTCTTAGACCATCACCAATAAAATTAAAACCTAATACAGTAATCATAATAAAAATACCCGCAGAAGTTGAAATCCAGGGAGCCTGTAATAAATAATCTCTTCCCGCTGAAATCATTGAACCCCAGGAAGCCATTGGTGGCTGAACTCCTAAACCGAGAAAGCTTAAAGTGGCACTAGCAATTAAAGCAGTAGGCATCATTATACATACCATAATAATTGCTGTTGGAATAGCATTAGGAATAACATATCTTAGTATTACATCAAAAGTAGACTCACCAATAGCATAACCAGCTTCTACATAATCAGCCTCTTTAATAGATAAAATTTTACTTCTTACCATTCTTGCGTAGGTAGTCCATCCAACTATTCCAAGAGCTATTACAACATTATAAATACCCTGACCTAATATACCTGCTATTGCCATAGCTAATACAATCACTGGAAAGGAACGGAGAACATCAACTAACCACATTACAATTTTGTCGATCCAACCTCCTAAAAAACCTGCTAATATTCCAAGAATTATGCCTATAAATCCTTCAAATAAAATTATTAATATCCCTATAGAAAGAGCAATCCTAGCTCCATAAAAAAGCCTTGACAAAACATCTCTCCCTAATGCATCAGTTCCTAATGGATGTGATTTACTTGGCTTTTGTAATTTATTAATAGGATCAGTTTCATATGGGTCATGAGGAGAAATAATAGGAGCAAAAATTGCTATACCTATCATTAATGCAACAATAACTATCCCAAATACAGCAAGCTTATTTTCTTTAAATCTACGCCAGACCAAACTTAACTGACTAGTTTTTTGTTGCTTAAGATTAGAAATATCCTCCTTAATTTCTTCATAAGTGATTTCTTTTTCCATATTTATTCCTCCATTCCAATTCTAGGATCAATAGTTGAATATATAATATCTGCTAATAAATTAGCTAAAACTACAGCTAGTGAAATAAAGAGAAGTATTGATTGTACCACAGGATAATCTCTTGCTAAAACACTATTTACAAGTAAAGTTCCTATACCACCCCAGGAAAATACAACTTCTATTACAACTGAACCTCCTATAATCCAAGGAAGTCTTAGAGCTAACATTGTTACAATTGGGATTAATGCATTTCTCAAAGCATGTTTTATTATTACTAAATAATATTTTACTCCTTTTGCTTTAGCTGCTTTTATATAATCCTGATTTAAAACCTCTAACATTTCTGATCTCATTGGTCTAGCAAACCATGCTTCTTGTCTTAAACCTAAGGTCAATGCTGGTAAGATTAAAGATGAAAAACCAACCATCCCCCCTATAGGAACCCAGCCTAATTTCAAACCAAATATATAAAGGAATAAAATCCCTAACCAAAACGATGGAATCGATATCCAGAACATAGCCTGAACTGTAGAAAAATAATCAAGCCAGGAATTTCTCTTTAAAGCAGCCAAAATTCCTAAGGTTACCCCTACCAATAATGAAAATACTAAACCAGATATAGTTAATTTGAGGGTTGCCCCTATTCTTTCAGCTATTAATTTATTGACTGATTTATTATATCGAAGAGAAGTACCTAAATCGCCTTTAAGTATATCCCTTACCCAGAGAAAATATTGCTCAGGTAATGGCTTATTAAGATTATATTTTTCTCTAACAACCTGAACATTTTCCTCAGAAGCATATTGTCCCAACATTATCCGGGCTGGATCTCCAGGTGTGAGGTGTAATATAAGAAATGCTATTAATGTCACTCCTATAATTGTTAATAATGTTCTAAATAATCTTTTAGTAAATTTAACTTTTTTGCTATCCATATTTATATACCTCCATTGCTTCTAAGTACTATTTAGATTTACTCAAAAGTCCCTTTTACTTTCACTTCATTATTTTCAATCATAATCTTACCTTTAGCTATAACTGACTTTATTTTTAATTGATCACTATCTAATATTACTAAATCCCCATCTTTTCCTTTAGCAATTTTCCCTTTATTTTCTAGCTGTAAATTACGAGCTGGATTTGTAGTAATAACCTTCAAAGCTTTACTCATATCAATTCCTTCTGATAATACAGCATCTTTTACTTCTTTAAAAAGTGATGACACTTGCCCGATTCCTAAACCAATAAAATCACCATCATTATTAAATTTAGGCAAACTACCTTGTCCGTCAGAAGTAAAAGTTATATTATTAATATTTACCCCCTCTTCAATAAAATATTTTAATGCTTTACTACACTTGGTTTCCCCGTTATCTAAAAACTTATCAGTTGTACTAGTAGTAAAATCAACTAGACCGCCATTAATGGCATAATTTAAACCTTTGGCTAATAAATCTACATTACGATTTATATGGGTAGGTACAAATTGCTTTCTAGGTATTTCTGTTTCTTTTACTATTTTTTCTAAATAATTTAATTGATCATTGCCATCTCCAAGATGCAAATTAACAATACCTGCTTTATTTGACAGAATTCCTCCAACTCTTGCTTCTGCTGCAGCTTGTTTTACTTGCGCTATAGAAGGTTGAGATGAACGATGATCAGAAATAGCAACTTCTCCAATTCCTAAAATTTCATTTATTAAAATAATATCTTTTTTGATTTCACCTGTTATTGTTTTTACAGGAAATGAATAAGATCCAGTATACATATAAGCTGTAATCCCCTCTTCATTTAAAGCTCTTGTTTTTGCTAATAAATCTTCACTTGATCTTGTTATTCCATCTGTTCCTAAACAACCAATTACTGTTGTAATTCCTGAAGAAGTTAAAGTACTTAAATTTATTTCAGGAGTTCTAGTACT
>Ga0209931_1001029_pt1 | contig 15827 bp, 12 predicted proteins | sample SalPonR1_B_D1_MG_FD_185697 | JGI IMG/M metagenome (GOLD analysis project Ga0209931, IMG submission 185697) | Salt pond soil microbial communities from South San Francisco under conditions of wetland restoration - Salt Pond MetaG R1_B_D1_MG... ...
GTATTGTGTATATATAATATTATTTTTAGGGTAATAGGAGGTTTTTATGGATTTTATATTAGGACAAGCTAAGATTGTTCTTTATGTAATAATTTTTTGTGCTAAAATTTTCGAAGTTTCTATCGGTACGCTAAGGATAGTCCTTGTCAGTAAAGGACAAAAAGTCAAAGCAGCACTAATAGCCTTTGTCGAATGTGTTATATGGATTTTGGTTGTTAGCACAGTTTTAGTAGATATTACCAGTGATCCTGTAAAAGTAGTAATCTACTGTGCAGCTTTTGCAATAGGAAATTATATAGGTGTTTCTTTAGAAAACAGGTTAGCAATGGGCCTTTCTTCTATTCAAGTAATAACTAATCTAGAAGAAGGAAATGAATTAGCCCTACTTCTAAGAGATAACAACTTTGGTGTTACCGTAATGAAAGGTTACGGTAAGGAAAAAGAAAAAGAAGTTTTAATACTTCATATAAAAAGAAAAAGGATTTCCGAAGCTGTTAATTTAATTCATTCCCAATTAGAAAATGCTTTAATAACAGTGAACGAAGTCAAAGTTGTAAGAGGTGGATATATAAAAAGAAAATAATCAAATATAGGATAATATATTTTTCAAATTTAAAAAACTACGATAATCCTCTTCCATTAAAATATCCGATAAGTTGATTATTGTATCTATAACAGGGGTTTTAACCCCTGTTATTTTACCTAAATTTGAAATAGGTGCCAAGCCGTAAGGTATATCTTCTTTTATATATCTTGAATCTAAACTAGAGGGTGCCAAGCCGTCTTTATGTATTGAACTCTTTGACAAGGAACTATGAAGATTGGATTCTTCTGAAAGATATGTAGTTTTCATAACATCTTCAAGGCTTTTGAGTTCTATACCCAAAGCCTTTCCTACATTTATTCTCTCCAAATCAATTTTATGTATAATTTCAGCTATATTTTTTGTAATACCCTCATTATAAAAATCAAATTTCCCTTTTTGATTTTCTATTCTACCTAAATTAAGTAGTAATACCGCTGGATGAATAATCGAATTCATATTTAAGAACTGAATCTCTAGATAATTTTTCTTGGTTTGTAAAGTGTCCCAAATCTCATTTAATAAAGGGAAAATATGATTCAAAGATTTTTTATTTAAAGATGAAACAAACACTTCCCTTTTAGTTCCTTTTACAATTGTAAGACTATCATTAAATTTTCTACAAGGATACAGAAAAGAGCTAGAACCAACGGTTTCAATTAATTCTTCCTTTTTAGTTCCTGCTATCATATTTTTAAGCTCCCAAACTCCGTAGTTGTCTGGAAAAAATACTACATTTATATTTTTATAAACATTTGAAATCAACTTATCTAAGTATTTCTTTCTACAAAAAGCAGGAACAGTTATGAAAACTAAATCGGCATCCTTCATAGCTTTGGACATATTATTTGTAATTAAAGAAATTTCCCCTTTTGTATTAAAACTTCCTTCGATAGTCACTTCCCAATTTCTTCTTTCTCTATTTAATTTTTTTTCTTTATATATTTTAACCTTATTACCTTTACTAGCTAAAAAAGCTCCTAAAGTAATTCCAACATTTCCTTCACCTAATATACAGTATGTTCTCACCTATTTCACCCGCTTTTAAAATATTTATTATAATTATATCAAATAAATGATAATATTAAATAGAAATATACTTAAATGTTGACTGATTTTTTAAATTAAGATATACTATATTATAAATGATATGTCAACATGTCTATTATGTTAATTTAGGAGGTTATATAATGAAAACTTTAATGACGGGTAATGAAGCCATAGCTAGGGGAGCTTACGAAGCAGGAGTTCTTGTAGCATCTTCTTATCCTGGCACTCCGAGTACGGAGATAATGGAAAATTTTTCTCAATATGATAACGTTTATGCTGAATGGGCTCCAAACGAAAAGGTAGCTGCTGAAGTAGCTATTGGTGCTGCAGTAAGAGGTGTTAGATCCTTTGCTTCTATGAAACACGTAGGCGTTAATGTGGCTGCAGATCCTTTTATGTCATATGCTTACCACGGTTCCAACGGTGGTTTTGTTTTAATTACCGCTGATGAACCTAATATGTTCTCATCTCAAAATGAGCAGGACAATAGACTCTACGCTAAACATGGCAAGGTAGCTTTGATAGAGCCTTCAAATTCTCAAGAATGTATAGACTATATGAAGTATGCTTATGATATAAGCGAAAAATACGATACTACAGTACTCTTTAGAGTTACAACTCGTATTTGTCATTCTAAAACTGTAGTAGAACTAAAAGATAGAGTAGTTCCAGAAGTTAAACAATTCGAAAAAAATCAAAAAAAATATATTATGGTTCCAGCTCATTCTAGAAAAAGACATCCTCAAATAGAAAAAAACTTAGAGGAGCTTAGAAAATATTCCAACAACTGCCCTTTAAATAGGGTTGAAATGGCCGATAAGAGTATTGGAATCATTTGTAATGGTATTTCATATGAGTATGCAAAAGAAGTTATAGGAGATAAAGCATCATATTTAAAAATCGGATTTTCTAATCCTCTTCCTGACGAAATGATAAAAGACTTTGCTCAAAAAGTAGATAAACTATATGTAATTGAAGAAAATGAACCTTTTATGGAAACACAAATTAAATCATGGGGTATAGATTGTATTGGTAAAGATTTGTTCCCTATTTGTGGGGAATTTAGTCCAGAATTAATAAGGGAAAAAGTTTTAGGTATTAAATCTGAAATTTCTCATACTAGTGAATTAGATGCACCTTCCAGACCTCCTGTACTATGTGCTGGATGTCCTCATAGAGGTTTGTATCAAGAACTTAAAAAATATAAAAATAAAGCCTTTTTCTCTGGAGATATAGGTTGCTATACTTTAGGATATTTACCACCTCTTGAAGCTATGGACTTTTCCGTATGTATGGGTGGTTCGGTAACTGCAGCTCAAGGTTTTCAAAGAGGAAATGAAATGGCCAAGGACACGAAATATAAAGCTTTTGCATTAATTGGCGACTCAACATTTTTTCACTCTGGAATAACTGGTTTAGTTAATATGACTTACAACAATACTCCCGTTACAACTATAATTCTAGATAACAGCATCACTGCTATGACCGGTCACCAAGAAAATCCAAATACCGGTGTTACCGCCAGAGGAGAAATTACAAACAAAATAGATATAGAAAAACTTTGTATTGCCTGTGGTGTTAGTGAAGAAAATATAGTAACTATTGACCCTTACGATTTATTAGCAACTAAGAATGCTATTAAGATGGGATACGACAGTAAAGAACCTTTCGTAATTATAGCAAAAAGAGAATGTGCACTTCTAAAACCTATAATTAAAGAAAGATCCAAGCTGAAATGTAAAGTCGATCCTGAAAAATGTACATTCTGTAAATCTTGTTTAAGGACCGGATGTCCTGCACTTCAAATAAAAGATGACAAAGTATTTATTGATGAAAGCCAGTGCAATGGATGTACAGTTTGTCTTCAAGTTTGCCCATTTGACGCAATAGAAAAGGTAGGTGAATAAAATGACTAAAAACATTTTATTAGTAGGAGTTGGAGGACAAGGAACTATACTTACCTCTAAAATCCTATCTCAAGGACTATTAGAAGCAGGTTTTGATGTTAAAATGGCTGAAATACACGGTATGTCTCAAAGAGGCGGAAGTGTAACTACTCAGATAAGATATGGTGATGCAGTTTATTCTCCTTTGGTAGAAAAAGGTGCTGCGGATATCATAGTATCTTTTGAAAGATCCGAGGCATTAAGATGGTTAGAGTATCTTAAAGAAGATGGTATTTTAATATTGAACGAACATCAAATACAACCTTTCACAGTTACATTGGATTTGTCAAAATATCCTGAAAACCTTGTGGAAGAATATAAAGATAATGTTAAAAACTTCAAATCTTACAACGCCTTTGAAATGGCTAAAGAACTAGGAAATTCAAGAGTCATGAATATTATTCTTTTAGGCTCTTTAGTTAAGTATTTAGGTCTAGAAAATATAAATTGGAAAAATGTAATAAAAGAAACTGTACCGGAAAAATTTGTCAACTTAAACATTCAAGCTTTTGAAAAAGGGTATAGTATATAAACAATCTATAAAAAAAGTCTATCCTTCTAATAGGATAGACTTTTTTAATTTAAATCTAAATCGATATAAAACTTATATAAATCACTATTAATAATATTCTTTGAATATTCTATAATTTTCTCCTCTTCTGAAAAAGTGATTTTTTCCCAGAGTAATACTGGACTATTCATTTGGATTTTCATTAATTCTTCTTCTCTTTTCCCCGATATAATAGGGTCTATATATATTTTAGCTCTTTTCTGCTTTAAAAAACAATATTCTTCTACCATATCATGGATAAGATTTATTTCACTTTTTTCGATATCTAAAGATAAATAGTATTTTACAGGAAGATAAACATATTCTAATGCATTTACTTTTCCATTTATTATTTTTGTCCTTACAATTTCAAAAACTTCTTCACCATTTGATATATCCATTTTTTCACAAAGTTCTTCATTAGCTTTTATTTTACTTTTACTCAAAGTTTTATGTTGTCCTTTTGTAAGAGAACTATCGTTTTCAAACCCATAAAATCTATGCTTTCTTATATCTTCAAAGTTTTTTTCTGTAACAAAGGTCCCTTTGCCCTGGATCCTATATACTAATCCTTCGTTTACTAAATCTCTTATGGCAGTAGTAGCAGTAATTCTGCTTACATTAAATATATCACCTAAATCTTTTTCTGAAGGAATCTTTCCTCCTGCTTTTATTTTTCCCTGCTTTATATTTTCCTTTATATAGTTTTTTATTTTAACGTATTGAGGTATATTATTCATGATTCCCTCCTTATGTGATGATAATATTATAAACAACTTTTTTTAATAAGTCAAAATATGATATATCATTTTATGATATTTGCTTCTTTACTGTATAATTTATAAATGTTAAAATAATATATATATTGCCTAGGGGAGGAAATAATGAGTAGAATAACACTTAATGAACTACATAAAGAAATATTAAACGCTTTAACGAATGATGATTTTTTGAAAAAAGTAAATTTAACTCAAGAAAAAATACATTCTTTGGTTTTAAATAAACATTTTGTTACCAAACTATCAACTTTAGTCAGTAGAGATAAAATAAGCTGCCAAAACATTCTCAACCTGTGTATCGATATTATGAATAATATTTCTGATAAGAAACACGATGATTGGCTTAATTATACATATAATTACGTTCTTAATTTATCTTTCCCAAATGCAGTAAGTTTGAAATTAGATCCTAAATACGAAAAAGGTGCATTAATCTATTTAAAAATACTTAGAGTAGTTTTTACTAGTGTAAAAGAAAATAGAGATTTTAATAAATTTTTAGATTTTCAATTCTTAAATGAAGAAGAAATATCTAATCTTAAAAATCCGCATGAATATATAAGATTTTTAGAGTTATTCGATAAACTTTATGTCTATGAACTAATGAGATTAAATAAGGAAATAACAGGCTATAATTCTCTAGATCATATTGCCGGTGTTCATCACGTAGCTATGCATGTAGGTAAACAACTTGATAAAGCGGGTATCCCTATTTATTTAGGAAGAGTTTCAGGTGCATCAGCCGGCCACGATATAGGTAAATACGGTTGCAAGGGTGCGGAACTTACTAGAGTTCCATATTTACATTACTACTACACAGAACAATGGTTTAGAAGGTTTAACATACCTCAAATAGGTCATATCGCTGTAAATCATTCTACCTGGGATTTAGAACTTGAAAACCTTCCTCTGGAGTCCTTAGTACTTATTTATGCGGATTTTAGAGTGAAAAATAATCCTAGCAAGAAAAAACATAAAATGGAAATATTTGGTCTAGAAGAATCATTCCAAGTTATTTTAAAAAAATTAGATAATGTAGATGAAGCTAAGGAAAGAAGATATAGAAGAGTTTATGAAAAATTAAAAGATTTTGAAAACTTTATGATTAGTAAGGGTGTTAATGTTTCTTTAGATGGAGAGTATGAAAAAGTAGAAGAAAAAGATTCTTCACTAATGTCTGATTATGAAGTGGTAAACAACTTTATAAATATGGCTATCAGTCATAATATAGACTTGATGTATAAGTTAAGTAGCGACGAATCCTTGAGCTTAATACTTGAGGCAGCGAGAACAGAAAAAGACTGGAAAAATATCAGAGCTTATTTAAATATATTTACAGAATACAATACATATCTTATACCTAAACAAAAAATGCTTACTCTTAATTTTATGTACGAACTGCTTGTTCACAAAGAAGGCGATATAAGAAAACACGCAGCAGAACTTATAGGCTCTACAATAGCAGGTTTCGATGACGAATACCGGAAAGAAGTTCCTGAAAATCAAGAACTTGAAAAACCTGAAACTGATAGTTTTGAACTTTGGGATAGATATTTAGATATTATTATAAATCCAGACCATAAAATCATTGAAAAGCATAGACAATGGATAGGATACTGCTTAAAAAATATGGTAGGTGAATTTTTCAAATATTGTGACAAAGATAACATCGACAGATATTTGGAAATATATATAAAAAATATTAAGTCAAGTTTTAAAATAGAGGAAAACATTTTTTTTCTATTAGATTCATTATGGAGACTACCATACAAAAATGTAACTGATGAACAACTTAAAATGATAATTGATTTTATTGTAGATATAATGAGAGAGAACAGCAATGGGCATAATGACGATTACAATAATTTAGTAGTTGGCTTAGACACTGCTTTACGTATTGCTGAATTAGTAGACTACGAAAACCAATCTTTATACCCTCTCAAGGATTTTATTAGGGAATCAAAACACCACGACAATTTATCAGTATGTCACTTAAAATACAAAATTGCTTGCTATCTACATCTTGAGGATAATGTGATAAGTTATTATAAAACCATGCTTATAAAAACATCTGAAAATCTATCAGAAATTTTCCTAATGAATTTAAAAGCAGCTGTTCACTGGATTATTAAGGCAACTAATATAGAATTTATCAAAGAGTTTATGGAAAATATATCTCCTATGTCCAGACTGCACACCGCAACTCATTTATGCAATCTTGTAAAAGTAAGTGCCGTAGAATTTGTTAGGAATAGCGCAGGTTCAGCTCTTTTACAATTAGCGCCTCTACTATCTTACGATCAAAGAAATGATGTTTCCGTAGAGCTTTTAAGAGGTTTAGAAATAGAAGGTTATGAATTTTCTAAATATATACCTCAATATCTAGGAGAATTTATGCTTTACTTACCTCCTACAGAGTTAGATGAATTTTTAGATGATTTTAACGATTATGTTAAAACCAAAAGTGGAAGAACTATACCGCTAATTCTAAATACTATAAGTGTTATTATTGAAAATTATGCCAACTATAAAGATAGATTTGAAGAAGACGAAGCTACTTATAAGGATAGGTTGCATAAAATGCTTGGAGTTTTGATGTGCGGATTATCAAACTACAACTCTTCTGTAAAACAGGAAGCTTTTTTATACATAGGAAAAAATATATTTGCTTCAAAGGTTCTATCTTTAGAAGAAAAGAAAAATATTTTTCAGCTCGTAGGAAAAAAACTTCTTACACTTCTAGCTGAAAAGGTCTCCGACGATTTATTTTTCTTCAATAATTCTGCATCACTAAATCATATATATAGATTTATAAGTGATTATAACTTTTTTGTAGATAAGCTAGATTATAAGGAATCGAAAAAGGTGGCTTTTTTCCCAGGTACTTTTGATCCTTTCTCATTAAGTCACAAACAAATTGTGAGAGAAATTACAAAGTTAGGATTTGATGTTTATCTTACTATAGATGCCTTTTCATGGTCTAAATTAACTCAACCTAGAATGTTTAGAAGAAATATTGTCAATTTATCTGTAGCAGATGAGCTTAATGTCTATCTTTTTCCAGATAATATTCCTGTTAATATAGCAAACAGCAGTGATTTAGATTACTTGAAAAAAATATTTGAAAATAAAGAATTATACATAGTAGTAGGCAGCGATGTAATAATCAATGCCAGTGCATACAAAGGAAGACCTAAAAAATCTTCTATACACTCTTTAAATCACGTATTATTTAAAAGAGCTAATTCTGAAACAAAAAAAGAAGATATTCTAAAAGCTAAGGAAGCTGAGAAAAGAATAAGAGGAAAAGTAATTAATCTTAAGCTACCTCTTCAATTAGAAGATATAAGTTCAACTCAAATTAGGGAACATATAGATGAGAATAGGGATATTTCAAATCTAATAGATCCTTTAGCTCAACAATATATATATGATTACGGACTTTACCTTAGAGAACCTCAGTACAAATCTCTAATCGAAGCTAAATCTTTGAAAATTGAGGTTATAGAAAACTTAAATGAAAATATAATTAAAGAAATTGGACACCATATATTTATTCATACTGATTTATACAAAAATACTGGAGAAAAACTAAATAGTAAAAACATGAAACTTTTGATTATCAGAGACCATGCTAACAAAGATCAAATAATTGCTTTTTCAGCATTTCACTACATAGAACTGACTCAACTTTACTCAGAATTTGAAAACACTAAAGTTACCAGCTATTTAAGAGAAGATGCTGCAGGAAAAATTATGGTAATCGATGGATTTTACTTTAATAAAAAGGTTAGTTATTCTAATCTAGAACAAATAATAATAACAGAGACTCTCTCTCATGGCTTATCAGATAATTTAACATATGCAGTTTATCATAATATATTAACTAATATTAAGTCTGAAAAAATATTTGAACTCCTTGGATTACAAGGATTCACTCAAGTGCCTTCTGGAGATGAAAATGTAAATGTTTACTCTGTAGATATGAGCAAAACCATATCTTTGATGCTCAATATGGTTAGTTTTTTAAAAGAACCTTTTAAAAATAATCCAATAGTATTAGATGAAATAAAAAAAGCAAGAAAAAGACTTCAGAAAGCTTTAGTAGAGCTTTATCCTAGATCTTTAGTTTTATCCTTTGACAATGAAATGCTTCATCATAAATTAATTGGAAAAATATGCGACATAAATAACGTACCCACTATACCTACAAAGCCTAGATATCTAGGTGATTACATGTGTGTGCCTTTTGGTAATATTATGCAGGGAAAAGTTGCCCCAAATACCGTAACTAAATCTCTTCATACTGAAAAGATGTTTTATCCTGATTTAAGAGGATTTAAGGTTGGAGAATATCCTAATTACTCTACCCTTGAAAATCAAATTAAAACTATAAAATCATTCGATAGAACAGTAGTTTTAGTTGATGATCTACTACATAAAGGTTATAGAATTAAAGCCATCTCTCCTTTATTTAAAAAGGAAGGTATATCAGTTGATAAAATAGTTGTAGGATTGCTATCTGGACGAGGCAAAGAACTTATGGAGATTAACAATAGTGAAGTTGATTCTGCTTATTTTATACCTAATCTAAGAAACTGGTTTAACGAAAATCTTATGTATCCTTTTTTAGGTGGAGACCATATAATGCGAAGTGATGGGAAAAATTTAAATTTAATACGTTCAATTAATCTTATACTACCATATGTAGCCCCTCATTTTATAAAGGATACCCATAGAGACAATATATTCAATCTTTCTATGGTTTGCCTAGAAAATGCAAAAAACATACTGGAAACATTAGAAAAAGAATACCAAGAACTGTACGAAAAAAATCTCACCCTAAGCAGATTAGGAGAAGTAATAATATCCCCAAGATATCCTGATAAGGGAAAACAATTAGATTACAAATTTAATCTTAAGCCTTCTACATTTATTACCAACGACATAGAACATCTGCTAAGGTTAGAGAGAATCATCAAGGAGGAGTAGTATGTACTACTACAAATATAAAGAACACCATCTTATATCAAAGGATAAATATTCAGATTTAGAAGAAATATCTTTTCAAAAATGTTTTTCTAATGATAATATTATTTATTATTTAGGTAAATTAGACCCCAAAAAATCAAAGGACACTTTTTCAATTTCTTGTCCTACACTTATGAATCTGGAAGAAGAAAGCTTAGATATTTTGAAAACGAAACAATTTACAGAAGCAATAAATTCAAAGATTATAAAAAAAATAAATGATAGAAAAGTCAAATTTATAAATACAAACAAAAATAATTGGAAAGAGAATATTGATTTTAAGCTACCTAAAAAATGGAAAATTAACGTGCTAGCCTTAGGAGACGTAGGAAGTACTCTTGCTCTAGGCTTAAAACTTTTAGGCAAGGATCATATTGAAAAAATTGGAATATACGATCTTTCTAAAAACAACAGTCTTAGATGGGAAAGAGAACTAAATCAAGTAGTATTTCCCTTTGAAGAGGGAAAGTTGCCTGAGGTTAAAGTAGTTGAATATGATAAGCTTTTTAATTGTGACATGTTTGTTTTCTGTGCAACAAAAGCTGTTCCTTCCTTAGCTACTAAAACTAAGGATGTAAGAATGGTACAATTTGAAGAGAATTCGAAAATTATAGAAGAATATGCAAAACTAGCAAGAAGTAAAAACTTCAAAGGGTTTTTTGCTGTAGTTTCAGATCCAGTAGATCTCTTATGTAAAAAAGCTTTTGTCTCAAGCAACACAAATAAAGATGGCCTATTGGATTTGAAGGGTATATCCCCCGAAAAAATAAAAGGCTACGGTTTAGGTGTCATGAATGCAAGGGCTATCTATTACGCAGGGAAAAATCAAAAAACTCAGAGTTATTATAAAGAAGGTCGAGCCTTTGGACCTCATGGAAAAGGATTAATTATTGCTAATTCCATAAATAATTACGACCCTGACCTTTCAGAATACTTAACAGAAAAAACTATAAAAGCAAATTTAGAAATTAGAGAACTTGGATATAAACCTTATATTGCTCCTGCTCTATCTTCCGGTGCAATATCTATTTTAAATACTATATCACAAAAATGGCACTATTCCGCTAATTTTATAGGTGGAGTATATATGGGAAGTAACAACCGCAATTTAGATAGCGGTCTTGAAATCGAAAAACTAAAACTCCCAGATGAACTTTTTAAGAAAATAGAAGAAACATACAAAATGTTAAAGGAAATCATCTAATGAAAAACATACTTGTTTGTCCTGAAAAACCGGGATCTATGTTAAAAAAAATGATAAAATCAGCAAATGCTGAAGGTTTTTTTAAAGAATACTACAGTAACTATGAAAAGATTAATTACAGAAACAAAAGAATTTTATTTGCAGTAGAACTTGAAGATTCAGGTTTAAATATTGAATTATATAAACTTATATGCAAGTTGAAAAAAGATAAAAATAAGCCTTTGGAAAATTCTGTTGCTGGTATATTAATCCACAGTAACAGTGAGTTGTACACTCGAAGTCAAGCAAGAGATCTTATATTTTCCTGCAATATGATGGGATGCTCTTTTCCAGGCAATCCTATAACAGAAGCTACAGGTAAATTAAAAAATTTTATTAACTATGAAAAGTTTTTTAATATGACTTTGGAAAAAGCGTGTATGAAAAATTGTAAAGAGCTATCTGAAAGAGTAATTAATCACGATAAAAGCAAACTTAAAAATCCTAAAATATTAGTGCTACATTCAAGTAATTCAGAAATATCAAACACTTATATGCTTTGGAATTTAGTAAAAAAGAATTTAAGAAATACAAATATAAAAGAAATTCATATAGGTAAAGAACAAATAATCGACTGTAAGGGATGTTCTTTTAAAACTTGTACTCACTATGGTCTGCAAAACAACTGCTATTATGGCGGGATTATGGTGGAAGAAATTTATCCCTCTATATTAGAAAGTGATTATCTGATTTTACTATGTCCCAACTACAATGATTCTATTACTGCCAATGTTAGTGCTGCAATAAATAGATTAACTGCTTTATACAGAAAAACTCCTTTCTACGACAAATCTCTGTTTGCAGTTATAGTTTCAGGACATTCTGGTAGTGATATCTTAGCTAAACAGTTAATAAGCGGATTAAATATAAATAAAACCTTTAAACTTCCAAAAGAATTTGCTTTAATGGAAACAGCAAATTATCCAAAGGATGTATTAAAGGTTGAAAACATTGAAGATAAAGCAAAAAAATTCGCCCAAAATATATTGAATTAATTTATTTATCAATCCCTTTTCTAGATAGAACTCCTTTTTCGCTGTAGTAGTGTTTAACTTCTTTCATTTCAGTAACTAAGTCAGCATATTCTACTACAGCTTTTTCTGCATATCTGCCAGTTATTACTACTTCTATATTTTTTTGTCTTTTTTTTACAGTATTTATTAAATCCAATGTAGAAAATAATTTAAAATAAATAGCAATAGTTGCCTCATCTAATATCACTACATCAAAATCCCCTTTGGAAAGAATTTTTTCTATTTTTTTTAAACCTTCTACAGCTGCACTAATATCTTCTTCTTTTGGGTCTTCAAAAACGAAACATCCCCTTCCAAGTTGTTCTATGCAAAGATTTTCAAAGTATTCTGTTAGTCTAGTTTCACTGTATTTCATATCTTTTACAAATTGACCTATATACACTTTCTTGCCTGCACATAGGGCTCTTACAGCAAGACCAAAAGCCGCTGTGGTTTTGCCTTTTCCGTTTCCCGTATAAACATGAACATAACCTTTTTCTTCCATATATCTGCCTTTCTATATTATAAAATTAGCTATTATCAAAAATAGAATTTGAGAAAACTCATTGATAAAGCCTAGTGTATCTCCAGTAGTCCCATCGATTTTTTTTGATATACTTTTAGTTGCTATTCCTACTGCTGCAAAAGTTAACACCATAGGTATCAAAAGCATATAGTTCAACAAAATACATAACACAAAAGAAAATCCAAAAGCGGAATTTCTTACACTTTTATCTGATAAAGTCACAAATTTATAACCTAAACCATCTTCTCCTCTAGCATAACTGCTCATATATGCTGACAACATTGTAGAAGATTTTCCTACTACAGGCACTAATAAAACACTAGCTACACTTCCTTCTCCTAAAAGAATTACATAAGCTATAACAACAAATATAAGACCTAAAGCACCGAAAGTCCCTAGTCTGCTGTCCTTCATTATTTCAAGCTGTCGTTCTTTTTCTCGACCACTAAATAAGCCATCTAGAGTGTCTCCTAAACCGTCTAGGTGAATACCTCCTGATATCCAAAGATAAAAAAGAGTCAAAATTAATCCTAATAGATAAGTTGAAGATATAAAGGAAAAAAGCTTTAATACCCCAAGACCAAGGCCTATTATTATTCCTATTACAGGTAAAAATAATATTCCTAATTTATAATCGCTATCCTTAAATTCTAACTGTATTTTTACAGGAATTCTTGTAAAAAAAGTGATCATTAACAATATGCCTTTTAAGCTGTTAAATAAAATATTTTTCATAGATTCCTCCTATTCATATATACCTATTATTTCAACAGGTTTATTTAGTGATTTTTTAATTTCTTTTAAATCAACTATATTTTTATCTACAGTAGCTATACAACAAGTTGAGGGTCCTGAAGATTTATATATGTTCACCTCTTTTTCATAGTATTTCAAATTAAGATTTCTAAAATTTCCTATATTTTCCGCTTCATAGTTTATTCCTTTTGATCCTATGGGAACTATATCAATAATTCCTTTAATATTCCTAAGAGCTTTAACAGTAGATGCATTAATATTCTCATCTTCATTTTGAAGCACTTCTTCTCCTACATTAGGTTTTCCCACTAGAATAAGTTCATTTTGTGATTTAGTATTATAAAATCTAAAATTCTCTATTACTTTATATCCTATTGCTACCATCCCAAGGGCTGTTTGGTAAGTTTTAAAGTTTTCTTCTGTGCTTCCTGTTAAATCTATCTCTTCTTCTGGATAATATTCAGCAAGATATCTATTAATTCCCTGGATTATTCTCTTTGCTGTATCATTCATCTCAGCACATACGTTGTTTACTATTATACTGGGATGCACACCCAGCGCTTCTAATTCACAAGTTATAACATTTACGGTATAATACCCTGTTATTTCTGGAGGTATTTTAAATTCATCCATTTCTTTTAATCCAATACCACCACTGGAATCACAGGCTACAAAAATTTTTAAATTATTTTCCAAATCTATTACTGATACATCTCTGTAGTTCTTTTCCTTCATATTTACCTCGCATCAAATTTTTCTTCAAGTCTTTTTATATCTATTCCTATACCAGATACAGTTAAATAAACTTTATCAGCTATATTAGAAATAAATTGATTAGCTCTTCCTGCCGTATCCCTATACATTCTTGTAAATCTGTTGATTGGGACTATGCCCATTCCTATTTCATTGGATACAAATACTATTTTTTTATCTTGCTTATGTACTAAATTGATTAGGTCATTTATATCTCCCAATATTTTTCTTTCGATTTCTTCATATTTTTTTATTTCAGTGGTATCCTCTAGTTGTTCTTCTACATATATATTTGATATCATTACAGTAATACAATCCAATAATACTATATCTGCACTTTTGAATTTTTTAGACGATTCTAGTTCTTTGAAGTTTTTATATTTTTCTATCAATAGCCAGTTATCCGGTCTATCTTTTTTGTGTTTTTTAATTCTGTCTTCCATTTCTTCGTCAAAAGGTATTGAAGTTGCCATGTAGAGTATTTTATCTCCTTTAGACTTACATAATCTTTCAGCAAAACTACTCTTACCGCTTCTTGCACCACCTGTAACTAAAATTACTTCACTCATTTTTCCTCCGTCAATTTATAAGTATTTTTTCTGCTACCTTTATTCCATCCATAGCTGATGACATAATTCCACCAGCATATCCCGCTCCTTCTCCACAAGGATAGACTCCTTTGATACTGCTTTGAAGACTATCATCTCTATCTATTCTTAAAGGAGAAGAACTTCTAGTTTCTACTCCTGTCAGTACAGCATCATAACTGTTAAATATATTTATTTTACCGCCAAAGTAATTTACGCTTTCTATAATATTATTAATTACATAATCCGGCAGACATTCTTTTAAATTAGCAAATTTATATCCCGGTTGGTATGAAGGTTTTACTTTTCCTAATTCTTTACTAACTATCCCCTTTTCTAAATCTCCAAAAAGCTGAACAGGAGCTTTGTAGTCTTCTCCCCCTAGTTCAAAGGCCTTTTTCTCCCATTTTTCTTGAAACTTGACTCCATCAAGAGGACTATCAATATAATAATCTTCCGGAGTTATATTTACTAAAATAGCACTGTTAGAGTTTTCTGCATCTCTTTTAAAGTTACTCATTCCGTTTGTAACAAGTTTTTCCTCTTCTGATGATGCTCCTATTACGTATCCTCCCGGACACATACAGAAGGTGTAAGTGCTTCTGTCTTTACCGTGATGAACAAGTTTATATTCAGCTGAAGGTAATACATTATGCATTTTACCGTACTGATTAATGTCTATATCTTTTTTAAGATGCTCTATTCTTAAACCTATTGAAAATGCCTTAGGACTCATATTTAAATATTTATCCAGCATATAAAAGGTTTCTCTACTGCTGTGTCCTATAGCAAGAACTATATCTTTTGTTTCTATTTCTCTTTTATCTGTTATAACTTTTTTTATACTATCATTCTCTAATACAATATCTTTAAAGGTTTCTTGGAAGTAGAATTTTCCTCCTAGTTTTTCTATTTTTTTTCTTATATTTATTACAATTTTTCTTAAGTTATCTGTACCTAAATGTGGGTTCTTTATATAGTTTATTTCTTCAGGTGCTCCGGCATTTACA
>Ga0209931_1001037_pt1 | contig 15766 bp, 7 predicted proteins | sample SalPonR1_B_D1_MG_FD_185697 | JGI IMG/M metagenome (GOLD analysis project Ga0209931, IMG submission 185697) | Salt pond soil microbial communities from South San Francisco under conditions of wetland restoration - Salt Pond MetaG R1_B_D1_MG... ...
AAACAAATCCATTACGCGATTCCAAAGGTTCCTTTCACCGACAGAAAAAATCGATTTCGTCATTTATAGCCGGGTATAAATCCGCCGTGCTGACTAAGATTGACGATTTTATTGACGACCATCAATTGTCAATATCTAAATTCAATCGGGCAAACTCCTTATGGCAGCCCCGATACCACGACCACATCATCCGCGATGAAAAGTCGTATCATCGCATTCGGAATTACATCCTAAGCAATCCTGAAAATTGGGAGGAGGACCGAGATCATCCGAATCCAAAAGGATTGCCGGATCACTCAAAAATTCCGTAACTTACAATAATGGCACTTCCTTTGAAAATAAGATGGGCTTCCATAGAGAAGAGTTTCACTGATTGCGCATTTGGAATGGAGGAAAATGCCGCGGCGGAACAACTCGGCATGAGCACAGGCAGCACAGAGCCCGAACTCAACAGCTACTGGTTCACTTCTGATCACCTAGTGTCATTATCACTAGATAAATATGGAAAATTCGCAGTAGATTTTTGTTCAAATCGAGGTGCGAGGGAGGAGCATAGCCCAAGCTACGCGACTGTGGAGCAACGCAGGGTTGAGCAAAAAGATCAAGACTTGGTCCGTTTGGGTTTAGTGGTAAGGACACTAGTGAATGTTGATAATGGGAAGTTTAAGTAAGCTATTTAGCTACTCACTGAGTGGCCTTTTTCAATAAATATCTTTTCTGTGCCCAAGGTTAATGACTTGCACAAGCAGTACATCATCTTGAATTTCATAGATTATCCTGTAATCTGCTACACGGATGCGAAAAGCATCTCTGCCTTTTAATTTTATGTAGCCTTGCGGTCTCGGGTTATTGCCTAAGTTTAGAATGGCCGTTTTGATATTGGAAAAATAAGGCGAAGGAATTTTAGCAAGCTTTTTCTGTACCTTTCGTTCAATCTGTACTTTATACATCTTTTTTACGGATTTCTTCAATTTTTTTAAAAGCTTGCTCGGCATCCATAAATTCCTGTTTGCCTTGTTTGGCTTTATCGTATAACTTTATATCCTCTAGTTCTTCCAAATCATCTTTCATTTTCTTATACTCCTCAATAGGAAGAATTATCGCCAGTTTTTTCCCGTGATCGTCTGTTATAAATTGTGTTTTCATAGTATATAAGTTTTTTTGTGCTGTGGTAGGCCTGATTGCCGTATCAATTAGGAAGAAAGGTTTTCAACTTTGTTATCTGAAAAATATTGGAGGTTTAAAAATACAATCTCTTTTTGTAGCAGAAATCGATACCGCACGTTAAAGTACATCAGAACGGAGTGAATTGCTTTCTCTTTTCATTTGCCAATGACTATTTGACGGTTGCAACGCGCTAAGTTATCGAAAATCAGAATTTGCATTGTCTACTTATCCGATATTCTTTATTTATTGCATTGGTTCAAGAAAATAAACACAAAGTTGCTCAAAAATAGTTCCATTTGTGCAGGCCTGTGGATAACTATTGGTGAAACGCCATTTTCGTTTTGCATAGCCGGGGGTGCGTTGAAAAGCCCCCTCCTTGATCGGAATCGAACACAGCTCATGAAAAGGCTAAATGGGTTTAGGAATATGCAAGAGTATATTGGTTGCCTGTATTGTGCTTACCTTTTTTTCCATTGGTCAGGATGTATAGAAGTGTGAAAAACAGCCGTTACAATAAGGGTTTCATTTTGTTCATAAAGGGTATAATGAATGATGTAAGGGAATATATCTAAAACGGCACAGTGAGTTGCATTGTATCGAATAGCGAAAGCATGGGGATTGTTACGAATAAACTGAATTTTGGAACGGAGATCTTTTGTAAATCTTTTGCCTAGACCTTTTTGTCTTGAATTATACCAACGGGCAGCTTTTAAAATATCCTGTTTAGCAAGCGGTAGGATAGTAACTGTATACATCTACAGATTGTCTTCTATATCATCCATAGCTGCATCAAAATCTAAAGCCTCTTCAGGGTTTTCCTTATGATCTTCCATTCGCTGGCGTACTTCTTCTTTTTGCCAGTCAGGAATATCGAACTGCTCAATATCTTTATACTTGTTTTTGAGTTCGATCCACTCCGATATGGGGATGAAAACACCCGTGGTTTCTCCTTTGTTATCTGAAATATATTGAACGTTCATAATGTTTTTTTTGGTATTTAATCATCGCTAGTAGAATCACTGCCGTATCTGTTGAATACCCTGTTGTGATCTTTTATACAGCTCTTTCTTACTTTGCCATTGTTTAGCTCGGACATTATGTTTAGCGAAGTCGAACCAGTATACTGTTTCGTTGCCTAATTATCTGAACAATAATCCACTGCGATTCTTCCATATTCATGAAGTGGAGATGACTCGCATTAAATCAAGTCGATAAGAAATCGCTCTGTCATAAACTGGCGATTTTCGTTTTATTATTATTTAACTCTAAGGTAGCCAAAATCAGTATTTGAAAGGTTAGAATATTCCTTGTTTTTTTCATTCCTGATTTAAAACCTTCATACAAACCAATAGGTAGTCAAAATTTGTAGAGACGCAATGCGATCGCGTCTCTACATTCCCCGCGATAGGGATAGAAGCGGCAGGCAGGGGCCCGGGTGACCAGCAACCGTGAGGCGAGGAAGTGACCCACGGAAACTCCCCGCAGCCCTACGGGTGCGGACGCCAGGGTCCCTGACTACAAGCGGATAGCCCGGCCCCAGCCTTGTTGTAAGGAGGGAGTCTGGTGAAGGACTTTTGGGTTTTGTCTGCTATCGAGGTCGTATGTGGAGTCTTCATGGCAGGGCTGGGGATCGCCCAAAAAATGTGCATTTAAAAAAGGCTTTGTTCCTATTGCACTTGCTTTTTAATGAATATTGACCCCATTCAATCTGCGCTGCCGATATCCTTCAATTCCTTCTATTGTTATATTATATAAATATTGAATGTGATGGCGGGATGGAAACAAAAAGGCTTGTTATTAAGCATTATGAACGAAAAAAATGGCTTTTTGAAGGTAGATGGAGGGATCGTTTCTCTGCAGTTTTTTTTTGTGAACTCTCGTATTATCTTTAACGGTCAAACTAAAAATGTTATCTGCATCGGAGGCCGTGAGATTCCTCAGGCAGCTTTTTGAAGATAAAATGAGTCTATACCATATATCCAAAACGAAATAAATGAGATTGAATTTTACCACCGCTTTTGCATTCTCGATTTTGATTTTCTTGCCCGGGCTTCTCTTCGCTCAGCCGCCTAATAACGATTGTGCAGATGCGACGGAGATCACGGATTTGGATGGGACTTGCGTTATTTATCCTTTCACTGATGCTACCTATGATACGGGTGCCAACACCAACGGTTCCTGCGCAAATCCGGTGGATGCACCGAATATTTGGTTTTCATTCACAGCTGATGGCTCGGAGGTGGATATTGATATTTTTGGCATTGGAGACAATGCAGAACTTTCGCTGGGTGAGTTCAATGGGGGGGACTGTCAGCCAGGGAATTATACAGAGCTGGAATCTTCTTGTACGGGAAATGAGTTGAGTTTTGACAATTTGCAGGAGGGGGAGACTTATTACCTCATCGTCACTTTTGAGAATAGTATGGGTACAGACCTCCGACTGTGCATAGACAATCCGGAAGACGGGGCGGCGCCTCCCAACGATGATCCATGTGATGCCGAGGTCATCAATCCCAATGGAACCTGGTATTCGGGGACTACGGTAGGAGCCAATCCGTTAAATGTAGGGGGAAGTGACATTACCATTCCCGGCTGTCCGGACTATGGAGAAAGTGTGGTTTTTTACCAATTCAATCTCTCGGGAAATCAAAATGGCTTTGACATCAATTTTCAGAATGTGACGGATATAGTTACGATCAATGTGGCTGTCGTATTTTTTGATCCCGATTGTAACTCTGCTCCCACTTATATTGACCCGACTTACTGTGGTCCCGTCGCAACCTATCAAACGCTCTCGTTTGACTGTATTGACCCTACCCTGGACTATTATATCTGGGTGAGTTCCAACTCGGATGAAGAAGGCGATTTTGAAATCCAGGTGGATGGTCAGGAGCCGCCGGCGGGTTGTTCGGAAAGCGATGAGTGTCCGGATGCGCTTGATGTGAACGTAGTTACTGGACAGACTCCTACTTGCATTTCTGGATGTAATATAGGCGCCTGTGACGATATTCAGGGAGGAGGTTGTTTTGACAACACGAGTCAGGCTGGAGTATGGTACTCTTTTACGACAGATAATGATGCGACGAATGTGAATTTGAGTGTGAATAGTGATAACATTAATAATATTCAGGTCGCGATTTATTCAGGGAACTGTGGAAACCTTACTGGCGTAGCTTGTGAGACGGGGAATAATGGTCAGGCTTCGATCATACAGCAGAATGTAACAAACAATACAGAATACTATGTCCTGGTTTCATCGCCCACCGCGCAAGCGGATGATTTTGAACTATGTATAGGTACGACGGCAGATCTCAGTAATTGTGTGACAGATAGTGATTTAGAAGTGATTAATACCTCTCAAGGGTCACCGCCCACCGGACCTTTTAAACCCGGGGAGCAAGTTACTTTTCGGTATACCATCAATGAATTCACGGCTGCTACCAACGGTTGCCAGTGGTTACAGGGCATCGTTCCTATTTTTGGGAACGGTTGGGCACCGAATTCTTTTCAAGCGAATGGTCGCCCGGTGAATGCTGTGGACCCAATGACACAATATACCGGAAATTGGGCTTGGTATGACCAGGATCTGGTGACTTATAAATGGGATTCTCCCTTTTATAGTATTTTTAACGATCCGGTATCGGGACGGAAGAAAATTTGTTCTCACTTAGATCCAAATTGTATCAATACCGGGGTAGTGAGTGGGGAAGGTATGCCCGCCGGTTGGTTTGCCTATTCGCCGGGAGGAAGTCCTTGCTGTGCTGCAACCGGTAATCCTAACGATGGCTGGGGTGATGGAGCCGGATGTGGCAGTATGGGCGGCTGGACGGTTGATTTTACTTTGACGGCTCGGGAATTTGCAGGCCCGGAAGGCTGTGAGGAAACGGGCGAAATTGATCTTTCGGTACAGGTATTTACTTTTTCAGATGGAGAGGTGGGGTGTTACTCCTGCTCTCCCCAATCCAACAATGCCGTTTGTGCCGAGGACTTCCCTTCGTTTGCATCTCGAACCAATCAGTGTTGTGAAGGGCCCATGTTGATTCCTGAGAATTCCGAAATTTGCTCGGGGAACTCAACGAATATTGATTTGATATCAGACCAGGATGGGCAATTTGTGGTTTCCTATTCCTGGACAGTCGATGCGCCCGGAAATGTTATCGGCGCGGCGCCCGGCTCCGGAACGAGCATTAATCAAACGCTGACCAATACGGGAAATGGACCTTCGGTTGTCGTATATACCATCACCCCCGTCAATGATGTAGGATGTTTAGGGGATCCCAGTGAAATTGAAGTTACGGTACTGCCTGAGATTGAAGCTGAAGCTTACGATGGCCCCGAACCTATTGAGGGATGTGCAGGTGCCTCATCCATCGTTCTAGGTGGTAACCCTACGGGCTTAGGAGGTAGCGGAGGGCCTTACACCTATCAGTGGAACAATGGGCTCCCCGGGGAATCGAACCCTGAGGTTACTCCCAATACCTCTACGACCTATCGGGTCATAGTGACGGACGGGAATGGATGTACAGGTGAAGATGAGGTCGAAGTTATTATTGCTCCTGCTGTATTATTTGAACTCGTTGGGGATACTATTCTCTGTGAAGAAAATACCCCATCGACCATGGAGGTCGTTCCTCTAACCGGTACGGCTCCTTATGATATTGAGTGGGACGGTCCGGATGGCTTCCAAAATGGAACGGAAGCGGAAATCAATGTCGAGGGTAATTATGAAGTGGTCGTGACGGACGCTAATGGCTGCACAGGGACACAAACGTTTTCGATCGAGATTAATTCTACACCGGATATTCTGTTTACGAATATTGATAATGTGGACACCCTATGTGGACTGGAAGGGCCTTACCAATATTTGGCTACTGGGATCTCTGATGGGAATACTTTTTTCTATAATTGGAGCACACCCGTTGGGCCTCAATCCGGCGAAGTGGTGGAAATCAACGGTGGTGGAAACTATATTCTGACTGTGACGGATAACTTAGGTTGTGTGGCAACCGACTCTTTCTTTATCCCTCAATTTCCTTTGCCAGAACCCGAAATTCTGGGTAGTGATGAGATCTGTTCGGGCGCCTCAGCCATTCTAAATGTAACGGATACTTTTGCACAGTATCAATGGAGCACAGGCTCAGATACGGCTACTACCCCAATTGGAGGGCCAGGAACCTATTACATCACGGTGACCGCTGATTCTGGATGTGAAGGCATAGATTCTTTTACAGTCAATTTGGATTTGTCATCCATTGCAGATGCTGGTCCCGATCAAGTGCTTACCTGCGCCAGCGACACCCTAATTCTGGATGGAACGGCCTCTTCTTCAGGAGCCGAATTTTTGGTTCGCTGGGAAACGATGAACGGAAATATTCGATCGGGGTCAGATACCTACACGCCGGTTGTTGATCAAACGGGACAATATTTAGTTTACATCACGAATACAGACACGGACTGTGAGGCTATAGATACCGTTACAGTGTCCATAGACACGCTAGCTCCGGCTGCGGATGCCGGACCTGATCAAACGTTGACTTGTTCTTTGACGTCCACTATACTACAGGGAAATCCGACAGCTGATCCCAGCCACAATACTTTTTGGACATCGATTGAGGGCTCATTCTCCGGGGATGCCACCGCCGACTCCATCAACGTCAATGCCAGCGGTCGTTTTGCAGTGGAGGTGACGAATCCCGTCAATGGCTGCACGCAAACAGATACCGTGGAAGTATTCGCTGATGATGACCTACCCGTAGCTCAGGCCGGGGCCGATGGAGTAATCGATTGTGCTGCCGTCAGCTTTCAGGCGGATGGAACGGATAGTGATAGTGGTGTAGTATATACGTATAATTGGACGACAAATTCCGGGGTAATTGAAAGTGGAGCGAACACCTTGACTCCCGTTTTCTCCAGTGAAGGTCTTTACGCACTGGAGGTATTGGATACTTTGACGGGTTGCTTACAAACCGACACCCTTGAAGTCCTGGATATAAGAGCCCCATTAGGTGTGAGCTTACTATCCGATACGACCCTGACTTGCGGAAACGATACCTTACTTATTCAGCCTGGTTACGATACCACTTCGTATTACAACGTACAATGGAGTACAGCAGATGGAGTAATTATCGGCAGTGGAACAGAAGAAACACTGACCGTGGCTGACGGGGGAACCTATACAGTGAGTATTACTGATCCGGAAAACCAGTGTGATACCAGCCTGAGTATTTTGGTTTCGGTATCTCAAGACATACCCATCGCCGAGGCCGGGCCTGATGATGAAATTGGATGTAATCAGTCGGTGGCTGTACTAGATGGAACAGCATCTGGTTCTGGCCCTCATATTTCTTATCAATGGGTTGCTATTAATGGCGGATCTATACAAAGCGGCGCGAATTCTTTGACTCCCGAGGTTACGACAGGGGGAGAATATATTCTTATGGTGACGGATACAATGACTGCTTGTGTGGGAATGGATACGGCTTCTGTCACGATAGCCGATGGGCGTCCCGATGTGCAAGCCGGACCGGACCGAGTGATTGATTGCGACTCCTTGACCGTTCAACTGGAAGCTACGGTGTTGAGTCCAGATGAAGACTTTATATTCGAGTGGACTACGCTAAATGGAAACTATATTGGTGGAGAGAACAGCTTGACGCCCAGCGTTGATGCCGCGGGGGATTATGAATTGTCCGTAATTGACACCACCAATGGCTGTGAAACTGTTATTGGAATTCAAGTGACCGAAGATTTAGAGGAGCCAGATATTATTGACTCTTACACCGATAGTTTACTGTGCTCAACCACTTCGATAACTCTTGACGCAAGGGGTTCTTCTGAGGGAAGTCCATTTATCAATGAGTGGGGAACCACGGATGGTAATTTTATTGGTAGTATTACAGGTTTGGAAGTTGAAGTTGATGCCCCGGGCAATTACGTTCTGACCATTACGAATACGGATAATAACTGCACTCAAACTCAAGATTTTACCGTTGTAGAGGATAGAGAGCTTCCCATAGCAGATATAGAAGTCCCCTCCATACTAACATGTGAGCAAGACGAGGTGGTACTTGACGCCTCGGCCTCTTCTCAGGGCAATGACTTTACTTACAGTTGGACAACAACAGATGGCAACATCCTTTCCGGAGCCGATGCCCTTCAGGCAACGGTCAATGAGCCGGGGACTTATACCTTATTGGTGACTAATGAAAGAAATGATTGTTCTAGCCAGCTTGATGTTGAGGTGTTGCAAGAAACTGAAGATCCCACCCTTAATTTAGCGCCTTTTGGTATTCTAAATTGTGCAACGGAAGACTTGCTATTAGATGCCAGTGCGTCGATTGGTGGGCTCTTGAATTACCGGTGGACTTTACCGGATAATACAGTAATAGAGGGAGTGAGTGAATCTGAAATCACAGCCGTTTCTCCGGGAAGCTATACGCTGATAATAATAGACCAGGAAAATGGCTGTTCGAGCGATACCACTTTACAAGTTGAAATTGACACCTTGCCTCCTCAAATCAATTTAGGGAATACACAAACCCTAACTTGTGATCAACAACAGCTTTCCCTGGAAGCAACAATCAGTCAATCTGGAGCAAACCCAGTGATCAATTGGACGACACAGGCCGGCAACATTTTAACTGCCACTGATGGACTGACCATCGATGTGGATGCTGCCGGATGGTATCGAATTGAGGTTTTCAATCCTGAAAATGGCTGTGTTTCGACCGATTCTGTGGTAGTGGAACTTGATGAGAATTTGCCAGAAATTATTTTTGAGGATTATGATACTTTAAATTGTCGCAATGAAACCATTGTTTTATCTGCCGAAGGATCGAGTACGGGCCCATCCATAAGCTACAACTGGACAGGTCCAGAGCCAGGAGCGATTTTGACGGATCCGGCTGGCGTTCAGATTGAAGTGAATGAGCCGGGAGTTTACCAGCTTACGCTTTTTGACATGAGTAATAATTGTGAGACGACGCGCCAACTCGAGGTTAATCAGAATATAGAAGCTCCCATCATTGATATTGTGCCTCCAGCTGAATTCAATTGCGATATTGGAGAACTTGCAATAGATGCATCAGGGTCATCTTCTGGTCCTGAATTTACGTATGAATGGTCTACTGTAGATGGGAACCTTGTTTCCGGCATAAGTAGTTTATTGCCAACTGTGCGAAGCGGTGGAACCTACACGCTTGAAATTACGAACCAGATCAACGGATGCAGCAGCTTGGAAACGGTGGTAGTCGAAGCGAATTTTGAGCTTCCCCAACTTCAACTCGAAGAGGAGATAAGCCTAAACTGTCGGGATTCTGTTATCGCCACCGAAGTCGGAGTGAATACGGGTGGATCTTATGGCGTGGTATGGAGTACCAGTGGGGGTAATATTATCGGTCCAGTCGATGAGGAACAAATTGAATTGGATGCACCGGGGATATATCGCGTTGAGGTAACCGATAGTCTGAGTAGATGTAGCAATTCGGACTCTGTTCGAGTGATTGACCAGCGTGAAACTCCGAGCATTAATATCTCAACACCTCAGGAGTTGAGCTGTACGCTCAGGGAAGTTCAGATTACGGCTACGGTGAGTACTGAAGGGACCTTTGAATATCGTTGGTCTACGGACTCGGGTGTAATTGTGTCTGGGAATGGCACACCATCTATTGCAGTTTCCAGTCCGGGCGACTATGTTATAGAGGTAGAAAATGTAGAAACGGGATGTCTGGCGGTGGATAGTGTTGAAGTCCAACAAGTTGAAAATGATTTCGAAGGTTACAGCCTCCAAGTAACGGATGCCCTCTGTATCGGTGATGAAAGAGGGTGTATCGCTATCGACTCCATTTCAGGCGGAACTCCTCCTTATCGAATGTCAATCAATGGAAACCTATTCATTCCGGCTGATCGGGAACCCTGCAATGTACCCATTGGTGAAAATTCAATAGTGCTTCGAGATGCTAATGGCTGTGAAATCGAGTATACTTTTGAGCTGAATCCTCCTGAGATTTACGCATTGGATTTGGGTGAGGATATCGTCATTCGAAGCCCTTCCACGGATACGCTTGATTATACAACGGACCTTCCAGTGGAAATCATAAGCGATCAGGAGTGGTTTTTAAATGACTCCTTATTCTGCCGAGGGTGTGAAAATGTAGTCATCGATGTGTCCGAAGAGTATCTCGTCAACCTGAAGCTATTTTATGCCGATGGGGACTGCTTTATTGAGGACATCTTACACATTCGGTATATTGACGAGTTGGATGTGTTTGTCCCCAACGTATTTACTCCGAACGGAGACGGTCGCAATGACTTCTTTACGATCTTTGGCGATGAAGATGTTCAGTCTATTCAAAGCCTTCTCATTTTTGATCGCTGGGGGACCCAGCTGTGGGAAGGACGAAATCTGACGGCGGGTAACGAGCCACAAGGATGGGATGGAAGCTATCAGGGTGAGATTGTCCCCGTGGGCGTTTATGTATACACTGCAGAAATACGATTAGACGACGGATCTACAAAGCGACTTCAGGGAAGTATAACGGTTAGCCGCTAAAACGGGAACGACCTTGATCCATGATTCGTTAAAAGAATACAGATATTATTAGAGGGGGCGTTTTATCTATTCTATATGGAGATGCTCCCACTAATTTTCTTTTACGTTATTTTTGTTGAATGAAATCAACAAAAGCGGGGTGTTTTTGATATGAGACCACACATCGGCCGATTGTTTTTTTTCTTCATCGCTCTGGCGATATATCCCGGAATGGACTTGTGGTCGCAGTGTCAAAAAACAGGCCCCTATGCAGTGGAACCCGGAGATCGGTTTGAATTTACGATTTCTATCGACTCTATCGATGTGGATGATTTGTCGGATCCCTTACAGGGCTTATGTGCAGTATCTTTAGAATACGAGCACCAATCCGTTTCCAATATGCAGATCGAATTGGAGTCCCCGGCCGGGCAACGCATAACGCTGGTAGGGCCGATAGGAGTTTCAGACCTTACTTTTTTCACCCAGTGGAATATTTCCTTCCTGCCCTGCGGAGCTGCAGTAGATCCGGACCTGGATTTTGACGATACGTATTCGAATTTGTACTCATGGGGTGTACTCGGAGAAGCTACGGGATCCTACTATCCCTTTAGTGGCTGCCTGGAAGATTTTGATACCGGGCCTATAACGGGTGACTGGAAGGTGATTGTAAGAGATCAGGGTTTATTTTATAACGGTGAAATTCACAGCATAACACTTTTCTTCTGCAACCCCACCGGACTGGAATGTTTGGATTGTGCAGTACCTGAGAACACTTTTTCATCGGACTCTTTAGTTGTTTGTTCCGACGCTTCACCCTATTCTCCGGATTTAGATACAGCCGCTAATTTTGATACCTCATTTCACATCAATGCTTACCTTTTCCAAGAAGGAGATACCATTTTGTGGTCAGATACCGACTTTCTTGTCGACTCCCTGGCCTTTGGCACTTACGAGGTCTGTCTGTGGACAATGGAGCAGGCCGATTCGGCTGCCTTTTTTGGTTTGCTCGACTCACTAACCCACCCGGATAGCCTACTCAGCGAGGTTCAGGAAATTGGAATTTGTGCCGTTAATGGAGATTGTGCTCAGCTCCAATGGTTTGATAACACCGATACCTTATTCATAGATACCATCCTCTGCTCCGGGGAGTCTTTAATTTTTAGGGGTGACACTTTGGATACGACTGGAGTCTATCTGTTTCAGGATTCTTCATCCATATGTCCACAAACCCTTCGGGTTAATTTAGCCATTCGTCATCCCATGGCCCAGATTCTGACTCTGGATACCCTAAACTGTGAAAAGGATACTGTGGTAGCAGATGCTTCGTCTTCAGTAACCGCAGATAGTACTCGGTTTCGATGGGAAACAGCAGGAGGGCAGCTGTTAGGCCGTTTACAGACCTACACTTTTTCAACGGTTGGGAATTATCAAGTCATAGTATCAGACGGGATTTGTCAGGATACGCTGGACTTTGAGCTTTTATCTGATGAAGAGCTACCTGAATTTGAAATCTCAGGAGATACGACAATTACCTGCTCCCGGGACTCAGCGATTTTGTTTCTCGATACGATCGACCCCGGAGCCTCTTACTTTTGGGTGGTAGATCAGGACACCTCTTTCCTGGATTCTATTGTGCAGAATATAGCCGACACCATTTACTTTTTTGCGGAGGGGACGAACGGTTGCCGGGATAGCCTGGCTATTATACTCACCGAGGACTTTCGTGCCCCCGTATTTGCTATAGATACTCAAGTAACTTTATGTCCGGGTGATACCGCTTTATTATCTGCTGTTGTAGATACGGCAGAAAATTACATCTTTGAATGGTCAGGCCCCGATGATTTTGTAAGCTCAAAGCAGGATACACTAACAGATCAGGCCGGAACCTACATATTGCAAGTTACTCATCCCGAAACAGGCTGTTTTCGATCAGATACGCTGAAATTGGAGGAGTCGCCCTTACCCGAGATGCCGGAAATTAATTCAGACACCCTGAATTGTCTGCAGCGGAGCGTTCTACTTCAATTGGATACCGTCGTTTCAGGGTGGAATTATTTTTGGCTAGGCCCATTGGGGGATACACTAGCGATGGCAGAACCTGAGGTGGATCTGGCAGGACGCTATATTTTATGGGTGTCCGATCCGATGGCATGTTCGGATTCGATTCACTATGAGGTTCCTGAAACAATCAATTTTCCCCGCTATGAGATACGTCCCGATACCCTGGGTTGTATTGATGAAAGCGCCCTTCTCAGCGTAATATTCTTTTCGGATTCCTCGGGCTTCAATCCAAGCTGGGAAGATCCGCTGGGCCGAATTTTTGAGTCGGATAGTCTGGTCACCAGCCTGCCGGGGTCTTATATATTCAGACTATCTAATGGCGACTTTTGCGAAACCGCGGATACTTTTCTTTTACTGGAAGATTTTACGCCTTTTGATCATATCCTTCAGGCAGACGCACTCAATTGCGAAAGGCAAGAGGCAGAAATAACTATTTCCGGCGGAACGGCCGATTTCGATTTTCAATGGGAAGGCCCCGATGGGTTTTCAGCCACAGGCGATACCCTTACCGTCACAGAGCCCGGGCCTTATACCGTGGCTGTTCGTTCCGTCAATTGCTTCTATGAGCGCGGGATCCGAGTTGAGGTAGATACGGCTTCTCCACCAGTTGAGTTTGAACTCTTGGCCGTAAATTGTGCCCGGGACACCGGTCAACTCACCTTTCAGAATTCCAACTTGCGGGAACTGTCGGTCTTTGCTCCAGACTCTGCAAATGTAGATCCCATTCCGGGTTTTACCTATTTGTATCAAGCGGACACGACGATTACTTTCCGCCTGGAGGGCACCAACGGATGCACGACAGATGCTCGACTCAACTTACCCGTCGATACCCTGACGGCACCCATAACTACCTTCGTCGACACAGTTACCTGCGATCAAAATCAAATACAGGGTCGCTGGCAAAGTGGAGGCATGGTAAGTCAAAGCAATTGGTTTCAAGACGGGGATCTGATTTCTACGACAGACACCTTCTCCACATCCCGCCTTGAGCCTCTTCAACTCGAGCTGGAGTTTGACAATGCCTGTATCTTTGACACCTTAATTCAGCTTCCTGTCGATACCGTAGCGCCGAATCTTCTCTTCTCCGCGTCTGATTTGACTTGTGACCAAACAGAATACAATCTAGAAGCGGATGCCACAAAGGCATGGCGAGAAGTAGTTTGGATTACACCTGATAATGACTCGGCTTTCAGCACCCTGTCCATTCCCATTCAATTTGATGGAGAGTATCAATGGCAGATCACCGGCGCTAATGGCTGTAAAAGATCAGGCCGATTTATGATAGATCAAGATACCACTTTGGCCGAGGTGCAGGTGCAGGACACTTTGATTCCCTGCGATCAAGATCGTCTCCAACTCATTCCCGAAGCGGACAGCAGCGAGTGGAATAGCTTTTTTTGGCGTTCATCTGATGGATCTGTCTTAAGCGAATGGGCGCCCACGGTAGGGGAGGGTGCTTATGCCTTTGTTTATCAAGGCGATAATGGTTGTGTAGATAGTTTATCCGTCGAAGTTCGACAGGATGAAGTGCAAGCGACAGTCAGCAATATCGACAGCCTGTACATTTTAGATTGTACGCAACGCACAGACACCCTACGACCTCAGATTGAGGGTATGCCTGATGCGACTCTCTGGATCCGCCCGACGGGTATACTTCAGGTGGGGTCTGAGATTGAAATTGCTGAAGCCGGTAGCTACCGACTTATTATCAGAGAACGCGGAATTTGTTTGGATACCCTGACGGTTGACGTTCAGGTGGATACCATCCCACCAGTAGTCACCCTTGCTGCCGATACTTTATCGTGCAATCAGCCTGAAGTCCAGGCTGAAGTTGATATTCAGGCAAGCGATCCTCAGTTTCAGTGGGAAGGGCCATTGGGCTTCACCTCTGATGAGAGGGAGCCCACTCTCCAAAGACCAGGGAAATATGGACTTACCATTACGGATGAAAATGGCTGCTTTACTGTTGACTCGCTTGATGTTTTTGCCGATCTGGAACTGCCCGAGGTGAATGTTCCCGATAGCTTATTTACCAATTGTGACCGTCCCATTGTTCCCATCCAAATTAATATTGCAGCTGATGAAACTATTGAATGGTGGGATGATGGCCAGGTGGTCAGCACCGAAACCCAGCTGGAATATCCGCCGGGAGACTACCTCACAGCCGCAGTAACCGGAGCTAATGGCTGCACAGGTATTGATTCCATTTATCTTTCTGAGGAGCCCAAATTTCCACAAGCCGACTGGTCATTGCCGATTCTGGCTTGCGATAATTTGCGCGATACCATCGAATGGCTCGGAGCAGATGGCGTTTACACCTACCGATGGTCGGGTCCGGAAGCCTATACCCACACGGGGCAACAGCCCGTGGTCAGTGTCCCCGGTTTGTATACGGTCCGGTATACCAATGACGCTCAATGCGAAACCATAGACAGTCTCAGCGTGCAGGCCAGCTCGCAGCCTCCCACCTTCAGTTTGCAGAGCAATGACACCTTGAGATGTTTGGATAGTACGGCCATTTACCAGATCATCTTGAGTAATCCTGCGGAGTACGAGTATCAGTGGCAAGCCCTTTCAGGTCGAATTGTCAGTTCTTCAGATGAGCTGGAGGCCAGTCTGCAGGGACCTGGAGAATTTGTAGTTACGGTGCAGGATAGAGACCGTTTTTGTGTGAGCCGTGACACCTTTGAGATTGCATTTGCAGATCCTAATGAATGGCCGTTGGCGTATCAGTCCTTTGACCAGGTATGCATTGAAGATACTCTGCGAGGCATTGAAATTCAGGGGCTAGACACTTTAGGTGTGGGTCCCTTTACTTATATTTTGGACGGAGATACGGTGGAGTCTGCTTCTCTCAATAATCTGCAGCCGGGCAATTATGCACTTGAGGTTTACGACCGTCAGGGATGTCAGCAGGAAACGAGTTTTGAGGTGCGTGATGGGATTGATCAGATATGGGTTGATATTGGTGAAGATGGAGATGTCAATCTGGGTCAAAATCTCAGCATC
>Ga0209931_1001045_pt1 | contig 15733 bp, 34 predicted proteins | sample SalPonR1_B_D1_MG_FD_185697 | JGI IMG/M metagenome (GOLD analysis project Ga0209931, IMG submission 185697) | Salt pond soil microbial communities from South San Francisco under conditions of wetland restoration - Salt Pond MetaG R1_B_D1_MG... ...
AGAAGTAAAAGTAATACTTCTAAATAAATAAAAAGAGGTAAAAAATGAATAAAGAAAATATACAAAATATGTTAAAAGATTTAAAAGATAACAAAATAAAATCATTATATTATAAAGTATATAATAACGGGTATTATAATATGTTAAAATTTAATATTACTAATAGTTATAAAACAACAAATTATGTAGCTATAAGTAATAATTATAATGAGGTTAATTTAGTTATAAATAAAATAAGAAAAATAACTAAAACAAACAATCTTTATTTTGTAACCATAAATAACAATATAGAAATAATATTAAGTAAAATAAAATTATAGATTAAAAGAGAGGTTAAAAAATGAATTTTAAGCAGAAATTAGATTTAAGGAATAGTTTTATTAAATACTACACTTTTTTAGAATTTATATATATAGATAACAAATTAGAACAGGTAAGCTTACAAAAGAATTTAACTTATACTGATTTAAAAAATTTTAAGCAGACAAATTTGTCTAAATTGGAATTTTTAAATTTATTAGATAAGTTTAATAATCATTTAAGATTTATAGAACTAACATTAAAGGAGGTTAAAAAATGAATTTAAAAAGAGTTTTAAAAGAGCTACCAGACACTTTTACATATAAAAATAAAAAATATAAATGTGAGATGTACGGAAGAGAATTATTTCCTACTAAAAAATACCCTACACGAAGTAAAGAAATAATATATAATTCTGTAGATAATACGAACCAAATATATATTTATGAAGATACAATAGAAGAGTTTAGTTTAGTAGATTAAATAATTTAGAGGTGTTAAAATGAATAAAGAAAATAAATATAAATTAAATAATGAAGAAATAGAATATTTAATTTGTTGTGTTGAATCAGATATAATAGATATAGAAGATAAAAAAGATAAAAGAATTTTATTAAATAAATATAAAAATATACAAAAAAAATTAAAGAGGTTATAAAATGGAATTAACAGAAAAAGATAAAATAAAATTACCTATACTTTTACATTTTGCAAAAAAAGAAAATGTTGAAGTACAAAATATAATTAAAGGTATAACTTATAATAAATTAGAAAAAGAGATATCTCAATTAGAAAAAGGAATAATAGACAGAGAGATATTAGGTAATATATTAGATGTTCATTTTGAGAATAATTATTACGAATATTTGCCTAAAAGAGATATAAATAATATTATAGATGATGTTCATTATGAATTAGATTATTTTATAGATAATTTATTTAATTTTAGTTTTTTAACAAATGAAGATAAAGAAGATATTAAAAATGATTGTTTATATGAATTTAGAGAGTATAAATATGAACAAGAAAATTAAAAGGGAGGTTATAAAATGATTTATACAGAAGTTAATGTAAATGAATTTATAAGGTATTTTTTAAATAGCTCTTATAAAAATAATTTTTGCATTAAAGGACTAAGAACCTTATATAATTATCTAAACGATTTTGAGGAGAATATAGGGCTGGATATTGTAGGTATTTGTTGCGATTATACAGAATATGAAGATTTTAAAGAGTTTAAAAAAGAATATAATATAAAAGAGATTAAAACAGAAAAAGACATTATAAACTATACAACATATTTAAAAATAGACGGAACAAATAAGTTTATAATATTGAATTTTTAATAAAAGGAGGATTAACTTATGGTTCAAAAACATAAAGGAGTTTTATTATGTTTTAAATGTAATACTGGACTTAAAGCAATTTATTGTGGCGGTTCAAGGTATCTTAAATTAAATAAATATATGTATTGTCCTAAATGTAACAGGATATACAAGATTAAACAAGAAATAATATAGGAGGATTAATTTATGGATAGAAGAATGAATAAAGAAAATAAATATAAATTAAATAATGAAGAAATGGAATATATAAATATAAATGGTAAAAATATAATACTTAACAAAACCAGAAGAAAAAAATCTTTAAAAGAATTTTTAGAAGATTTTAGATAAATTAAAAATATAAAAAGGTTATTAGATATAGCCTTTTTATTATCTTTTTAATAATTTTAATATGTTTTAATATGATTTATAAAATTACTAATTCTAAAATATTAAAGGCATCAATAAACATTACTAATTTTTTTGTTTGTTTAAATATAAAGTGTGGTGTTAGTGTAAATATAATAAAGGCATCAACCACAGACCTATTAAAGGCATCAAAAATTAATACAATATAATATATAATAAATAAATTGTAATTACTTTATCAAGGCACGGCATTAAACAAACTGTTTATTAGAAACTAAATTCTTTAAGTTCTTCTGAGACAAGGCAAGATATGGTGCAGCAGAAACAGTGTCTGAATGACCTAAGTATTCTTGTATTTGTCTAGGGGAAGCATTAAATTTATCTACTAAAATTGACCCGCGAAGCTTTCTTAAAAAATGAGCATTACAATCTAACACACTTATTATTTGTTTTTGAATAGCTGAATTACAAATCTTTCTATTCTGTTCAAAATTATGTGAAAATAAATATTTTTGATGTAATAGATTATGAACTTTAATTTTATCTTCTTTAGTTTTATACTTATCCAATAATGCTTCTTTCCAAGAGTAACCTGTCTGTGCTTCAAAATTATAATAGTTATAAAGATATTTAAACCACCTTGTTACATATTTAATAAAAGTTGCATCGTGAGGGGTAGAGTAAGAGACTGTAGTTATCTTAAATTTACGTTTTTTATTTTTGACATTGCCTGACTTAGTTCTAAGATACCAAATATTACTTTCTTTGAATACCCTAAGATGACTCATTCTCATATCTGGAACTTCAGAAACTCTAGAAGCTTGAAGATACATTACACTTATCAAAGCCATTATCATAAGAGGTTTATGTTTAACTGTTTCCCCTAAGTACTTTTCTTTTAACCTAGGCTCTGCATCTAATAGAAAATACTTGACTCCGCCTGGATGTAGGTACTCTTTAACTGCTTCTAATGGTTTATAATAAGTAGCATGTCTCAAGTTCATATATATAGTAGATACAAACTTATTAAATACTTTTTGTTTTTGGAAAACACCCCTGGGAGAGAGTATAATTTCCCATTTGCTCACTTATAATGTGGTAAAAACATCCATAAAAGGTAAATTTGAAAGATATTGCTATTTTATAGTTACTAATCAGTTACTAATCAGTTACTAATCAGTAACTACTAATCCATAATAGTTTTTTTGCCACCCAAACCTTATATTAATTATATTCTATAGTTTATAGGAGAAATAGTAGTTATGAGTATGCAAATTTGTACACTTAAAATATTATGAGTGTACAAAATTGTACACTAAAAAATTTATAAATATACAATATTGTACAATTTAAATATAGTTGGTTTAAAATTAACTCTTTTTATTACTTTTACTTTTATAATTATATTTATAAACTTTTCTATATATAATATATATGATATAAGTTATTAATTTATGTGTGTCTCGTCCACAGCACATAATATATATAACTTATATCCCACCTATTTTTTTTTATAAATTATAAATTTTATTTAATATTCATAACTATATATCAGTAAAATAGATTATTCTTCAAAATACATGATTATGTATTAATCGTGTATTGTTCGTGTATTAATCGTGTATTGTCTACATAACAAAATCAAGGTCAAAATACTTTGAATACTTTTAAAATACATAATTAATACACGTTTAATTTTACCTTATCTCTTTCTATTACTACTTAAAAAGAATATAATACTTTAAATACATAATAAATATATATATAAGAAAAAGGGTAAGATAAGATACAACATAGTCTGTTGAAAGTGTTTTCCCCAAGTTTTAAAGTCCAATCGTGTATTCGTGTATTTTGACTTATACATAACACCACATTTCAATAAAAAACAATCTATTTAAAAACCTTACCACACATATATTACTTATTAATAAATAAAAAACTGAGGTGTTAAAATGACAGTACAAAAAGAAAAGTTTATTGACCATGTAAAAGTTCACAGAAATAGTAGATATGTAACCATACCAGCATTCATACGTAGAAAATTAAAACTTTTACCAGGAGATTCTGTAGAATTAGTAATTTGGAAATCTAATGTTAATAAAGATACAGAAGACATAGAGTAAAGGTGGTTTAGTGGACGAATATAATTCAATCCAAGGACTTTTATCAATTTTAAATTTAAAAGTAATAAAACTAACAGCATTAACTTCTGGGGCAAAATATTTTATATACAGACCAGACCCTATTAAAAATCTGTTGATTTTATCTGCTGGTGTTAAGTATTCTATAGTTGATGATATAGTTTCTCACTTTTCAAGATACGATATTGATTGGTATTCAAAAATACAACCTGGAGAGAAAAATAAGACTTTCAAAAAAGGTGTAGCAATAGTTAAAGATTATGTTTCTTATAATTGTGAGTGTTGTTCATTAGTAACAAATAACCCTGGAGAAGAACTTAAATATTCTGAAAAAGGTGTAACTTATTTTAACCTATTTCAAAACACAGAACTACTTGTAGAAAAACCAATTTTTCAAAAAGACTTTTCAGTAATAGAAAAGATAATATTTAATTTGTGTAGTGAAGATGTTGAAAAATATGAGTGGGTTATGAATTGGTTTAAATGTATTTATATCCAACCAGACTTTAGATTTACAACATCAATCGTTTTTATTGGAGAGCCAGGCACAGGTAAAGGAATGCTTACAGAAGTATTAAGACATATATTCCAAAATACTTGTTACAGAGCAAATTCAAAGGATTTAGTTTCTAATTTTAATTCTCAACTTTTTGAAGGTAAGTATTTACTTTTAGCAAATGAAATTCTTGACCAGAATAAAAAATATCAATTTTCTAACGACCTCAAAGAATACATCACAGAAAAAGAGATTAGTGTTGAAGGCAAATATATGAGCAGGTATGTTGCAAAAAATTATGTTAAATTGATTATGTTTTCTAATAGTAAACAACCAATCGTAATTGAAGAAAGTGACCGTCGTTATTTTGTATCTGCATCTAAAAAAAGAATAGATAAAATATTAACTAAAGAAGAATTAAACAAGTTTTGGGAATTAGGAGATTTTTTTAAAAATCAGGTAGAAGGTTTTTGTGCGTATTTAAATAGTTGTGTTGATTATGATTTTGATAAAGTTACAAAAGAACCCCCACTAACTGAAGAGAAGAAAAATATAATTGATATACACAAAACTGATTTTAAACAAATTATTGAAGAAATAATAAAAGATGCAAAATCAGGAATAGAGTATGATGTTAGACAGAATGCTTGGATTGAGTTTAGCCTATTATACAATTTATATCATAACGAAGACTATCAAAGGTATAGAAAGAAAACATTAACTAAAAAAAAATTTGCTGCTAAGTTAAATATAGAAGGTTTAAAAAAAAAACAAAATACAATTAATTCTATAACAAAAGTGAGAGTAAAAATACCTGTAAAAATAATAGATGAAATTAATAATACAGAGGAAGGAGTTTTTAGATGAGTAGAGAGGTAATGATGTTAGCTATTAAACGAAGGCGAAGAAATAAAGAGTTATTAGAATTAAATAGAAAAGATTATATGAGAGACTACCAGAAAAAATATTACGCAAAACATAGAGAAGAGATATTAGCAAAAAAACGAGAATGGTATGCTAATCTATCTAAAGATAAGAAAAAAGAATTTATTAAAAAAAGTAATTTAAAAAATATAAAATAGGCGGTAAAGAAATATGAGTACAGAAAAAATTAAAGATGAGTTAAAAGTTACGAAAGCTCAGGCTAAACTAATTGGTGCTACTTTTAAAGGCGAAATAATAAAGAAAAGATGTTCTTTAAGAATTTCTAATAGACAGTTAATTTTTAATAGTTTCAATTATGAATTGCCAAGCATCAAAGATTTTAATACAGATTTCAAATGGGTATTAACAAAAAAAATTAAGTCGGGAGACCTTGTGAAATTAATCACTAAATATCCAGCAGAAATATATGTTGTAGATAAAATTGAAAAAAAAGGGAGTGTAAAGCTATGGTATATTTATAGAAATAGACCTCAGCAAGCATGGGTTCATAATAGTTTGTTATATAAATTAAAGGAGGAATGAATATGAAAAATAAAATATATAGTGCTTGTGACCAAAGAATTTGTAATTGTCCAGAATGGGTTGTTTTAAAAAACAAGTTTATAATTGTGGATGATTGGAATAAAGTAGCTTTTATAGATTTACAGAGAGTAGATGATTATTTATTAGGTGCTAATTTTTCAGCTAATGCATCTGGAGTTACTTTATGTTTTCCATATACAGAACAACACAGAATTGATTTAACAAAAACACAATTTGATAAACTTAAAAAAGATTGGGCAAAATATAAAAAAGAAAATAAAATAGGAGATGAATAAAATATGAGTTTAGAAGAAATAAAATCAGAAGAACAACCAAAAGTGAATTTAGAGTTTAGTGTGGATAATGTAAAAGAGCTACCAAACATAATAACTTGTGTTGTAACAGATTTAACATTAACAACAGCAAGTAAAGTTTTTGGAGAGAGTGCTAAAAATCAAGAACAACAAGTTTTAAAAATTGTTGTGGAAAATGATAGTTTAAATTTTAAAAGAGTTATTCCTATCAACTTTTATGGTTTTGAAACAATACCCCATTATACAGCACAAGGAAAAATAATCAAAAAGTATGGTGGGTTAAAGGTAGGTACTAAGTTAGAAGTTGCTGAGAAGGAAAATAGTAATGGCTTTTATAAGGTTGTGGTATAATGGTAAAAGAAATTACCTGTCCAGTATGTGGGTGTGATATCATTAATAACACCCCTTCAGCACACACAGTATTATTAGATGGGCAAGTAGAATATATTTGTAAAAACTGCTACTATCAAAATTTTTATTTAACCGATAGACGTTGTGAAGTTTGTAATAAAATTTCTTTATTTCCTCATTTCGTAAGAAACAAAAATAGGTTAAAGTTATTATGTAGTACATGTGAAAAATTATATGATAAAACTAATGATAAGAGATAATTATGGGTTCAAAAGATTATGAGTTAAGTTATGATTATAATTTTTATTGGGATAGTTGTAATAACATTAGCAATTTTGCATCTTATTATCAGCAGTTAAATACAATCAACAAGTATAAACCTAATAATGTTTTAGAGATAGGAGTAGGGAATAGATTAGTAACTAACCAATTAAAAAATAAAGGTATAAAAGTAACAACTGTAGATATTAACCCTAAGTTAAATCCAGATTATGTGTGTGATATTAGACACCTGGAAGTTATAAACACCCACTTTGATTTGATTTGTGCTTTTGAAGTTTTAGAACATATTAGATTTAGTAATTTTGAAGATGCACTTATAAGTTTAAAAAAACACAGTAGTAAATATATAATTATTAGTTTACCTATTAAAGCTACAGGTATTACTTTTTATTTAAATCTTCCAAAGATAAAGCCAATTTATTATTATTTAAACCTTCCTATCCCTTTGAGACAGAAAAGCATCCAAAATAATACAGCTCATTTTTGGGAAATTGATAAAGTTGGTTTTGAGAAATCAAAGATAATAAATATACTTAGGAAACATTTTAATATACTTGAACACTATAGATTATATATGAACCCAAGACATTATATGTTTGTATTACAAATTAAAAATGAAAAAGAGGTTATTTTATGATTGATTTTGAGTTGATAGATAAGATACAAGATATAATTACTATTGTGGCTATACCTATAGCAACAATATTATTAATTTGGATACTTATAGAAGTTAAAAAATTAAGAGAGGTAATATTATGAATATTCTTTTTATTGGTAACACTGGAAGTAGTGCAACTAATTTTAAAAAAGGTTTGTTAAAATATAAAGATATTTCGCGAGTAGATGTTATGTTTGATAGTAACGAATGTACTTCAGGAAAAGCAGACACTAGTTTTTTAAAACCTAAAGATTATGATGTAGTAATTTATTCATACCCTTTTTTAAAAACTTATTTTAAATATGTTAAGTATGCTTTGGAGGCAAAAGCAATATTTCATTGGAGAGGTACAGACTTGCGTGGGTTAGATTTTAAGAACCCTATTAAAAATAAACTTTATAAATTAATACATTCTGCTTTTAGAAAGTTTCTTTTAATACATAAACATTACCATATTTATTCTACACCTGACCTTGGGTGGTGGTTTCGTAATTCTACTCAAAAAAATGAATATATTCCAACACCGATTGATACAGATAAGTTTAATATTACAAATACTAACAATAGAACCAAACACTATGTGTTTAAATCAGGTGCAAGAGGTTATAAAAAAAATAAAATTAAACACGAAGACATGCCAGGTTTTTTAAACACTTTAAAATCTGCAGAGGTTTATCCTGCATTTAATATACACCCAAAAATTATGAGTAACCTTTGTGCTGAGTGTTTAGCTTGCGGTGTTAAAGTAAAGTGGCACGAGGATAAAGATAGAGCTTGGGTTTTAAATAATAGGTCAATCCCTATTTGTTCTGAAAAACTACACCAAATTATTTTAAAAGTAGTGCGGAATTAGTTAAAAGTAAAAGCACCTATTTATAAACCTTTTGAACCATAACATATATATAAATATAAAAATAAAAAGGAGTTATAATATGGTTAGATTTAGAGAGTTAGATTTGCTATGTAAATTAGGAGTTATAGGAGGACTTATTAGTTTTGTTATTTTTGTTAGTTCCTTTTTGCTTGGTTTTCTTTCAGGCTTTTTGGCGGCGATAGTGTGATTGAATTAAAAATATATGATGGTAAAAAATTATATAAAGAATTTGCTTTTGGTAATTGTGATGAAGAATGGGTTATATCCGAAAAGGAGTTTTATGAAGGTAAGGGCTTTAATTGCAAAATTTATTATAGAAGGAAAAGAAAGTTTATTTCTGTTTCAAATTTGTTTGAATTGTTATCAGATATAATTGATGATGGTAACGAGCATGCTTCAGATATAATGCCAGAATTACGCAAAAGAATTAAACGAAGGATTGAAAGATAGGAGATGATATTGTGAGTAATAACAGACATATTTTTACAACTTATGTTAATCCAGAAGATTATCAAAAGTTTGTAGAGAAGTGTAGAAGGAATGAAATTACACCTTATGCTTTTTTAAAAAGAGCAATTAAAAAATATATAGAGGAGGAATAACATGAATGGATATTTAATAGGGATTATATTTTTTGTAATTGGTTTTATTGTTTCTACAATTGTGTGGACAGTAATAGGTTATATGAATTCACAGAAAATAACAGCTAGATTTAACAAAGGTTTAGAAGAACTAAAAGATATTAATCAAAATTCAACAACACTTTATAAAGAAGAAGATAAATAAAAATAAACAAAGGAGTGATATTATGTATGCACAAAAAGATTTTATAAATGAACACAAAACAAAATTAATAACAAAGTTAGGGAACTACAAAGCAATGCTTGAAAGAAAAGCAGATATGTTAGGAAATATTTTAGAAGACATTGATAACGAAACAACAAACCTAGATTTTTGTTTTGATTTAATCAAACATATTGAAAAAGCATGTATTTTGGAGAGTAGAAATATAACAGATTATTTAGTTATTACTGATGCTCAATTAGATGCAATAAATAAAAAATATGCAGAAGCAGATAAATCAGAACAAAGTAAAAATAAAAACCCAGAGAAAAAAGAACAACCAATAACAGAACAAGAGAAAAAAGTTTTTAATAAAAAAAAAGAAGATAGTGATAAGAACGATGGTTTTGAAACAGAAATAGATGAGTTTGATGATTTATAAAGGAGGTAAGAATATGATAACTATACAAGATTATCCGAAAGAAGTGCAACCACTAGTGAGAATGAAAGTTCTTGAATGTGGTGTATTAACAACATTTATGGCTTTATTAATTTGGTTGATACCAAAAGCAACAGGAACTTTCTTTTTTATATTTGCAATAATCTCAATGTTATTAGCAACAATAATTCTTTTTTTTAAGAAATTTATTGAACTAAGAGAGTTATATCCAAAAGACACTAGATAGTGGGTGTTTATATACTTGGAATCCCTAATATTAGTATAATGTTAATTATACTTACACGGGGGTGACATGCCATGGGTTTATTCAAAAAAGATAAAGGACAAGCAGGTTCTGTAATGGGGGTTTTAGCTTTAATTATAGCTGCTGTTTTAGCAATCATAATCGTTAATGCATTTATTGATGCAGGTAACTTTACAGATACAACTTTAACAACTCTTTTAGACACAGTACCATATATCTTAGTTTCAATAGGTATTTTTGCTGGTCTTGGAGCTATGGGTTTATTTAGATAGTTGATTAATCAACATTGGATGGGGTGCTTCGTTCCCCCATCTTTTCTATTTTTATAATTAAAAGTAAAGGTTTATAAATTGTTTGTAGCATATTATATATATGATATGGATTAATTTTTTAATACTCTCAAGTTTAACCTTTTTTTTATTCATTTTCGCCTCTATTAAACGAGAGCCGATGTATTATTTATTTTTCCATATCTGTTTAATTATTATAGGAGTAATTTTATTAACTTCTGGATTGTACATTCCTGGGGGTTGGTTACTTGTTTAATTTTAAATATTTCTATTTATTTTTATTTGTATTAGTTTTAGGTTTTGGTAGTTTAGCTTATGCTTTACCTCCATCAGGAAACTTGACAAATGTGTGTTTTACAGATGTTGTTTGTGACAACTATGGCGATGCTACTTTAACTGATTTTAATCAAGTAGAGTATTGTACTATAACTAACATCCACACACCAGAAGAATATAAATCTGTTTTTATAGAAATAGTTCAAGGTGGGCATTATGATTCTTCAAGAAACCACGAATTAATTATTACTCCCGATAGTCCTTATCTTGCATCAAACTATTCTTTTTTTGTGAATGGGGCTGTGAACCCAACATATGTTCTTTGTCACGAAGCTCAGAAAGATGTTAATGGGGGTTATGTTAAAGGCATAACACTAGATGCGTGGGTCACGGGGAATATAGATTCTAGTAATCAAAAGGTAGAAAATAGTTTTGATATTACTGCAATTGAAACAAAAGACATATATTTAGACCCTGAAGAAAATAATATTATATTTTTTATAGGTATTTTACTTATTGTTTTAGGTTCTTTCTTTGGGATTGTAGATACAGTTAATATAAGTAGAAGATGGTAGTTTTTATGAACGATGAAGAAATATTTAATGCTTATGACAATACACCTTCAGATTGGCAAGACCGTGCATATAGACCACGTGTTAAATCTGAAGAAGAAATGTATACTGATTTTTTAAGACCATCTACACAAACATCTTTGAGATTGATGAAAGGTGTGGATGAAAGTAATAGGGAAAAAACAGGTTATGGTTATTCTGGTTTTGATGAAACCAACACTTCAGATTTGACAACGGCTAACTTGAAAGATGACATTAGGGTAGGAGCTAAGTACATCAATCATTGTAATATGCTTTTGTCAGATTTGGAGACTTTATTTGTGGTGCATGGTATTGACACTAGACCTAGCCACAGACTTATTCTTAACCAACGTGCACAATATACTTCATTATCCAAAGGTATTAATGGTAAGTTATTAGAAGCATTAACAGTAAGGACAATTAAAACATATAATCGCCAAGAAGATTTCCACAAACATCAATCTGAACAAAATAAAGAAAGTTTTTTTAATAAGGTATTTGGTGGTCAACCAAGAAATGTAGACCCACCAAATTATCCTAGAGTATAGAACGGAGGAATTTAAATGTTAAATGTAATACTTATTTTTTTAAACATCATATTTTTGTTTATCATCTTATTTTTATTTATGATAGGTGGTAAATATCTTAAAGCAAAATTGAAAGAGTTTTTACCTTTTTTGAAAGGTACATATAATTGGGTTATTACTTTTAAGAAAGGGGGCCCGATTGATATAGACTATGTTTCTACAAAAGGTGGGTCTGCTAAAACTACCGAAGAAGAAACCCAACTAGAGAATACTACTCATGCGTTTATTGATAAAGCAACAAAGAGCCAAGCATCTATCCATTCGTATGATATGAAACCAGCTTATGTTATTGCTGAAGGTTGCCCACTAAATGTATTAGTAAAGAGGATGGATTATGAACCTACTATTATTGAGTTAGAAAAATATAAAGCAAAGATTAAAAAAATAATTGCTAAACAAGATATAAGATATTCAAAAGGGCTAATCAACATTTTAATCAATCGCTTTAAAAAATTAAATGATAAACTAGAATATTTGCCACAAGCTCAGCAATTATTATATTTAACATTTAAAGAATATGATTCCGAAAGGAATTATGATTTAAGAGATTTGAACGAATTATTACAACACATATATTCTGGTATTAATTCATTACAGGGTTTGTTAAAAGATAAAGATAAATCAATGATTAATTTTACAGATTATTTTTCAAATGGTAATCTTGCGAGAATATTTAATAAAAGATTCCAAGAAGCTTTAACTAATGGGCGATTACAAATGGCTCAAGAATATGAAGACAAAAGCAAGTTTATGAAGATTGGTAGTGTTGTAGGGGTAATAGTAATTTTGATATTTGGTTTCCTTCTTATTAAACAAGGCAACATTATAGAAGAAATGAATCAAAACATGCTGACTCAGACACAGAAACTATCTGAGAAGATTGATGATTTAAATACCATGCAATCAATATCTACAGATATAGATTTGGATAACAACCCAATCAATTCAAATAATACTGAAAATGGAGATGCCAATGACTGATACATTTGGAGAAAAATCTTCAAGCAACTTAATCCTTAGTGCTTATAAATTTGATGATATTAAAGATGTCAATTTAAAGTATCTAATGGTTGTAGGATACACCCAAGCAGTGTCGTTAGTTATTAAAGCAAATAATGAAGGGTTAAAAGACTACCCTGTTGGTGCTGCGATTTCTGCAACAATACAGTGCATTAATATTATTCAAAGCCAAACACCGCCTAAACATCACACTTCTAAGTTTGATACTTATCGTAAGTATTTGACTACATGCTATAATGACTTACATGGGAATGGTTTAGAAGAGCCAGAAAAATCAAAAGCAATGTTATACTGCCAAGAGGTGCATAGAGAAATGTCCCGTAAGCTAAGTCAATTAATACACGGTATGAGTTTTGAACATCCAGAATCTGCAATGATATAATTTGATTAATTATGAAACAATATTTAGAAGCATTAGCAACCAAGCATAAGGATGAGATTCCTGATTATTTGGATGATTTGCCTGATGCTTCTAGAGAGATATTATTGCCTATTTATTTAAAACGTTTTCAGAAATCTAACTATTTTATGACTGGCGTTGGTATGCCAGGAGCTGGAAAGTCATTAGGGTTAATTAGAATCTTATCATTATTAGATGTTGATAAAGAAACACTGCAACCTACGTTTGACCCTAAGAAACAAGTAGTGTTTACTTGTCCTGCCTTCCTTGACCGTGTAAATGCAACTGACCCATTAACACATCCAGGGTATGCATTATTGTTTGATGAAATAGAAATTGAAGCACACTCTCGTAGCTGGAACAATATATCAAGACAAATAGAACTAGCGGTTTCTACAATGCGATTTAAACAAAACATATTAGCAGCATCTCTACCTTCTGAGCTTCAATTAAATAAACGTGTTAGAGCTTTAAGAAATGCAAGAATGGTCTTTGATGGCATTGACTTTCGTACTAAGATTTCTCGTGCAAGATACTATACATTAGACTATACACAAACTGCAGACACACATTCTGGTAAATATAAAAACATAGAAGCAAAAGCCTATAATGTAAGGTACTATACTAAAGACCCTGAGAAGTCAATTAAGAAGGTTATTAAAAAATTATATCTAAAAAAACCTTGTGAACAAATAGTATACGATTATGAAAAGAAGAAAAGAAAATACCTTGAAGGATATTACCAAGACCAGGTTAATGCTTTTAAAAAAGAAGATGGTTCTGAGAATATTACTTTTGAAAAAGCAATAGAGTTCATACACAAAAATAAAAAACACCTAGGTGTAGATGGAGAGATTAATGCTACACTGGTAGATGAAGAATTAGGTATTGGAATTACTAAAGCAAAGAGATATATTAAAGCTTACCAAACCAAAAAAGAGATAGAAAGAATTAAAAGAAAAAAATATAAAGCAAGTGTGGAGAAATAGAATGTTAATAAATATAATACAATCAGCGATAGCTATTTTGTTTTTGGCTTGGGCGTGGTTTACAGATTATTATGAAGGTGTAGTTTATAGAATAACATCTATATCTTTTATTTTAATTAGTTTCTTATTTAGATTAGTCATGTTTATTTATTTAGAATCTATAAACGATGCTATTTTATTTACAACCACCTCTACAATTATTTTTATAATTTTTATTTATGTTAAATTTGTTTCAGACAACTTTACTAATAATAATAGTAGTTTTGGTTTAGGAGATGTATTATTATTAGTTGGGATATCTGTTTTATTTGATGCCACTACAACCTTATTTGTAGTGGTAAATTCATATGTTGGTTATATTTTGGATTGTAAGTTTTTTAAATTTAAGAGTTTCCAAAATGAAAATCTCGGACAGACAATATATGTCCCTTATATCTTGATTGGGTTATTATGTTGTATAAGTTCATTGTTTATATAGTGGGTATTTATATACTTAGGAAACCATATATTATGTATACAGATGTATACATGTGATTATTATGAATATGAAAGACACAACAATTCGGTTAAATAAGAAAATGGCTGAAAGACTAAAGAAAATGAAATTAACAGATAGAGAATCTTATAACTCTATCATTAAACGAATTTTAGGAGATAAGAGATAATATGGTTGATTTAAAAAATGTATTTAAAGAAGTAAAAGTACCTAGACCTCAAATATCTACTAGAGCTGCTTATAGTACTACACCTGCACAACGTAGAAAGTATATTGGAGATATTACTAAAGCAAGAGGCAAAGCAATGGAATATAACAAGTATATTTCTCAACAACGTTCAGAGTATATTAAGAACCAAGAAGAGTTTCAAAGAAGACTTGCAAATATAAAGAAAGCTGCTCAGCAATATGAAACTAGCCGTTCTGAGATAGCAAGTGAGATTGCGTCTTTGAGACAATATGAAGCTAACTTAAAATCTCAACAAGCTAAGCTTGAAGCAGAGAAAAGAAGAAGCCGTAGTAGTAGCAGTAGCAGAGGCAGAAGTTATAGTTCTTGGTCTAGCAAACAACCTGTAAGCTCAGTTGTAAAACAAACCTCTGGGTATAAGTCTGCAAAGGTTAGTAGACCAAAAACAAGCAAACCTGTGTTTGGTAAAAAAACAATATTTGATAGTTTATTTGGATAAGATGATTTTGCATGGTAGAAACAGTAGCAGTACCTTTAAAAGTATCCAGTAGTAGTGTTCCTCAATCAGGAGCTGCGAGAGATATTTATAAGTCTGGTTATTCTGGAAGAAGACAATATTCAGAATTACAAGCTGAAAGAAAGATAGCTGCTACCGAAAGCCAAAAACAACAAAAAGAATTAGCTAAATTGAAACAAGACATTGCGCTAAGAGAAAGAGAATATAATAAAGAACTTGCTTCTTTAGAAAGAGAAAAAGAAAAGTATGGTGCTGACTATGAGCAGTATGCTGATAAGTATAAAGAAGTCAAGGAAAAGGAAGGTAAGTTTATT
>Ga0209931_1001049_pt1 | contig 15721 bp, 10 predicted proteins | sample SalPonR1_B_D1_MG_FD_185697 | JGI IMG/M metagenome (GOLD analysis project Ga0209931, IMG submission 185697) | Salt pond soil microbial communities from South San Francisco under conditions of wetland restoration - Salt Pond MetaG R1_B_D1_MG... ...
GGCGCCGGCCGCGCCGTAATCGATATCGATCACCACCAAATGTCGGATACCCCCGGGCGTCGCTATCTCCGCTTCCTCGTCCAGTGACTTGCCCAGCAGACCGCGCGCCAGCGGTGAATCCACCGAGATCCAGTTTCGATCCGGGTCGATCTCGTCGGCCCCGACGATCCGGTAGCTGTTCTCGCTGCCGTCGGCGTCCTCGACCGTCACGCGTGCCCCGAAAAACACCTTGCCGGGGTCCGACGGCGGCCCGTTTACCGGCTTGACTTCGTCTACGCGCTTGCCGAGATAGCGGATGCGTCTGTCCATCTCCCGCAACTGCTTCTTGCGGTAGATATATTCGGCGTTTTCCGATCGATCGCCCTCGGCCGCCGCCGCGGTCAGCGCCGCGACCACGTCGCGACGGTCGACCCATAGCTGCTTGAGCTCGGCTTTCAGCCGCGCCAGCCCACCGGCGGTGATGTACGGGCTGGATTTGGGTTGCGGGGGTCGCCATCGGCTCATGCGCCCGTTCTAACACGTTGTTTTCAATTGCGTGCGACCTTTTTGCTTGCTCGGGCGTCTATGTAGCAGGATGAACAAAAACGCCTTCAACCAGCCGCTGGACGCGCTCTGCCTTAAACGGCTGGCGAAGCAGTGTCGCCGCACCCAGGAACAGGTCTATCGGATGTTCGTCGACGCCGCCTGGACGTTGGCGATTCGGCTCACCGGCTGCGAGGCGGCCGCATGGGACGCGGTCCACGAAGGTTTCGTGCGCGCGTTCCGCCAGGCCGGGCAACTGCGCGATGCAGGCGCATTCGGGTTCTGGCTGCGGCGCATCATCGTCAATCAGACGCTGGATGCCCACCGCATGCGCGGTCGCGAGAGCGCCGAGGGGCCGCCCGAGGCAAGTTGCAGCGCACCCGATCCTGCCTGGCTGGACCTGGAATCGGAGTTGGCGCGCCTGGATCCCGCCGACCGAATGGTGCTCTGGCTGCACGATGCCGAAGGCATGACCCACGACGAAATCGCTTCGCTGGCCGGCATGACGGCGTCCTGGTCCAAGACGCGTTTGAGCCGAACCCGCACCAGGGTCCGCGAAGCGCTGAACCGGGAAATGCTCGACGAGGAAACGACATTGGAACCGAGGACGGTCGGCAATGAAAAATGACCCGCTGAATCTGAAAAACCTGCCCGCATCAAGACCACCCGACGACCTGTGGCCTTCAATAGCGGCTGAATTGGAGCAGACCCCGAAGCGACCCGTTCGCCGCTATCTGCTGATCGCCGCGGCGGCGTCCCTTGTCGTGGCCATCGTCACGACCATGCCTTTCGAGCCGTCCGATCGCCGCGACTATCGAAGCGACTATCGAAGCGACTATCGAGGCGATTATCGAGGCGCGACACCCGCGGCCCAGCCAAACCCCGAACTTCAACAGGCGCGCGCCGCATCGGCACGGCTGGAGCAGGTGCTCAGACGCCAGCGCGACGGCCTGCTCGACGCGACTTCGGTCGAGTCGCTGGCGTGGATGGAGCAGGAACTCGCCTGGCTGGACATGCAGCTTGCCGACAGCCCGTCGGATACGCATCTATGGCAACAGCGCGCGAACCTGCTGGCCGAAATGGCCGGCCAATATCAACACAACAACTGGCAGACCGAGCTTCGACTTGCCAGCTATTGACTCCCTGGCAGTGAAACCAAAAGGAGAACCTCATGAACACTGAAAGAACGATGATCAAATGGCTGATGGCCCTGGCCCTGCTGGGCGGCGGCTCGCTGCTCTCGGCCCAGGAAGACGAGTTGGACTCGGCAGAAAGAGCTGAACTCCGCCAACAGATTCAGCAGGCGCGCGACGAGATGGCCGAGGCGGCCCGTCGCATGGCCAGATTGCAGCGCCAGCTGGGCGCGGGCGACAGACGGATCGACATCCTGCGCCTTCACGGCGACGCGTCGAACGAAGTTCGACAGGCGGCACCGATATGGTTCGGCGACAACGAGGACCTGGCGCTCGGCAAGTTCCCGCCGCGGCTCGGGGTTCTGCTGAGCGGGCCGGCCTCCGATGCGGCCAACGAGATCATCGGGCTCACACCGGGCGGTGGCGCGGAGATGGCCGGAATCGAACAGGGCGATCGCCTGGTGTCCGTCAACGGCAAGCCAGTCGCGGAGGGCGCACCGGAGAGCATCCGCGATGCGCTGAACGGCATCGAGGCCGGCAAGTCGGTGCCGGTGGTCATCGAGCGCGACGGAGAGCGCCTGGTCTTCGAGGTCGAAACCTCTTCGATCGCCGGAGACGTCAGGGTCTTCGGGCTGCGCCCGATGCCCGAAGACGGCGAATTCGAGCGCGAAATCGTCATTATGCGTCCGGACAGTCCGCTCGCCGGAGACGCTCCGAGACTACTGACACCGCCCTTTCCGCCGAGAGCACCGCTGTTCTCGGTCCTGGGCCACGATTCGGACCTGATCAGCAATCATGCCGGTCTGGAGCGCTATTTCGGTACCGCCGACGGCGTTGTGGTGCTGAGAATCGATCCCGACAACGATTTCGGCCTGCGCGACGGCGATGTCGTGCTCCGGCTCGACGACGAAGCCATCCGCCGACCGGTCGATCTCGGTCGCCTGCTGCTCGGGCACGATCCAGGTGACGAGGTGGTCTTCGAAATCATGCGCGAAGGTGTATTGACACAGATTCCGGCGACCGTTCCCGCACGAACCGAGCCGCGTGACGCATTTCCGATGAGAATCGAGTTCAATACCGCGCCGGAGCCAGCGGACGCTCCAGCGCCACCGCAACCGTTTTAGCGTCCACGCCGCGTCAGGTCCCCCGCAATCCCCGATTGCAACCCCGGCACCGGTCCTTTCCGTGCCGGGGTCTCACACAGATTTCAGGCGGGTCACCAGCTGCGTTGCCAGCCGGCCCTTCATCCACTGGATGAAAGACTTGGTGTCGGCGCTTTTCTCCGGATCGAATTGCGCGGCCGTACCAATCACGTTGACCTTCACGGTACTGCCGGCAAGCTCGAGATGCGCCTGCTCCAGCGCCTCCAGCATTCGTTCCATCACCGCGTCTGCACCGGCCTGACCAGTCATGGGCAGGATGGCCAGGGGAATGTTGCGATCGCTGGAGCCCAGCGTGCCCAGCAGATCCAGATCGCGCAGGTGTGGCGGGAGAATATCGAAGACTTCAGGCATCAGCGAACCAATCTCCTCGGTCGAAATGGTTCGCCAGTCGGTCTCGTTTTCGTGTACCTGCGCGATCATGAGCATGATGCAGGAAAAAATCGTCTCGTACCTGACGCACGTCGAGATTTCACGCTTCAGGAAATAGGTGGTCGCGACCGGGTTCATGACCGCACCGGGAATGAACTCGACTCGGCTCTTGCGCTTTAGGCGCGCCAGGGTTTCGCTGTAGATCGAATCGATCCGATCGGCCGAATAGCCATGAGACTTGAGTTCGCGCTGAAGCGTATCGCCCAGCGTGCTCAGGTTCGGCTGACGCTCAACGATCTGTACCAGCCGGTCGGTCAACTCCGAATCATCGGTGACCTGGCTCTTGCCAAGCAAATCCATGATCCGACTGGTGCGAAACGTGTTCGTGGATCGGTCCACGTGTGCATCCAGATCAGCCTCGATCCGTTCGGCGACGGCAGGCGAAACACCTTGCTCGCCGACTTTCCGGATCAGCTCTTGCTGGGTCTTCTTGATCTCCTCGCGCAGGCGGCCCTGGTCCATGTCGCCACTGGTGCCCACCAGCTCGCCGCTGACGCGATCGATATATTCGCTGAGCGCGTTGGAAAGAATGTTTTCGTCCTGCCTGGCGCCCTGGCGCAGCTCGGACGCCAGCACGATCAGGCGCGCCGCTTCTTCCGGTTCGCGCCGAATCTCGCGAAGCAGTTCATCGACCGAAAACCCGATGCTGTCGGCACCCTGTTCCAGCAGCCCGACGAGATCGTCGCTTTGCAACTCGGCGGTCAGCTGATTGACGAACTCGATGTAGTCCCCCAATGGCATGCCATCTTCCAACAGCGCTTGCTTGAGCATGGGCAGCAGGCGCTTCAAATCGCGCGATTCGGGAAGCACGCGTCGAATGATCTGCGCCAATCGGTTGGCCGAAACATCGCCGGCTCGGTACTCGTCGCGAACGATCGAAACCACGGTCTGGCAGGTCAGCTGGTCGAGCTCGCTCAACACGCCTCCGCTTTCCGCCAATAGTCGGGCTGTTTCCTCCTGGCCGGCAAGCCCGCGAGTGAATTCCTCCCGCACCTTTGACACCGCCTGCATGACGCTCTGCAGCGAGAGCGCCTCGCCATCTTCGGCGGTCCCCCTGTCCACCTGCACGCCCAATCGGCGGATCTGCGCGACCACGCCGGCCTGCCGCTCCTCGTCGCCGATCGAGGCATCCAGCAGCTGTCCGGCGACCTGGCTCGGCTGCTGCATCAGCGCACGCATAGAGAATACCTTTTCGACCCGCGACAGCAAATCCTCGGAGGAACGGTCCGACTCGCCGCTCCTGCCACCGCTGGAAACCGCCTGTTCGGCAAGATCGGTGAGTTCCTCCAGCCCGTCGCGACTGATCACCTCATCCTCGCTGGTGAACTTGCGAAGCACGACATGGTTGACCTTGATCGAATCGACGCCGTGCCCGTCCAGCGCCTCCCGAACAGCTTCGATGTCGTCGTAATCATCCGGGCTGGTCAGCACGTTCATCAAGTGCTTCAGCGCTTCGCTATCCAAGCCGTTGCGGAACGTGATCGACTCGACCTTCAACTTTCGAAACACGATGGCCAGCCGACCGGAATTGAATTTGGCGTCGACCGGATGATCCTCGACGAAGAAGGCACCCCGATCGAGCATCAACGTGATCGGATCGACCAGGGCCAGACACTCGCCGAGCCCGGCCAGGAAGGTTTCGTAGGCGCGTTCGCTGACCGGGTGATCGCTCCCGTAGGCGCTTGTGTTCGTGACCGCGGAATTGAACTGCCGGCCGACGATCTCGGCCTGGCGCTGAGTCAGCCCGGCACTTTTCTCTGCAACCTGGCTCATTGCACCACCGGCGGGGTCCAGTGCAACAGCGCCGACCTGAATGCCTCGCAGCTGGTAAAGCGCTCCTCGCGCCGGGGCGACAAGGCCTTGAGAATGATCTTCTCCATGGCCTCGTCGATGTGCGGCGAACACTCGCTGGGCGCAAGCGTGAAAAGGCTTTCGGGCCGCTTGATCTTGCGCAGCAGGATGCGTTTTTCATCCTCGTCCTGGCGCAGCGGCAGGCGCCCGGCCAAAGCTTCGAACAACACCATGCCCATGGCGTATATATCGCATCGGCGATCGGTTTCCTGGGCTGCGGCTTGCTCCGGGGAGAGATACAACACGCTTCCAACCACCAGCCCCTGTCCCCAGTATTCCATTCGCGCCGTCTTGGCAATGCCGAAATCGACGATAAGCGGCCGGTGCGCGCTTTCGTCGATCATGATGTTGGCCGGCTTGATGTCCTGGTGTATCACGCCTTCGCGATGCGCGTAGCCCAACCCTTCGAGCACCTTGCTCAAGATATCGACGACGCGCCCGGGCGCAAGCAGTCGGCGTGAAGCCACAGGATGCTTTAGCCGATTGCGGATCATGCGCCCGAGGTCGGCGCCGGAAATGAGCTGCATGACCTGAAAGAAATAGTCGTCGTCCTCGCCCATTTCGAAAATCGGCACGATATACGGGTGGCTGAGTACCGCCACAGTCTCGGCTTCGTCACGAAACTGGCGCCGGGAACGGCCGGAATCTCCCGAGTGCCTGGGCAGCAGCTTGACCGCGACCTGTCGCTTCAGCGACTTCTGATACCCGACGTAGACACCGCCCATGGAGCCGCGTCCAAGCGCCTTGACGATCACTACATTGCCGAATTCACGGCCGATCACCGAGTGCTGGTCCAAATCCAACGCCTGTGCCACAGCTCTCATTCCTGCAATTTAATCGTGATGGAGATGAAGTATAAACCCTTTGCCCGTCAAGTCGAACAGGGCCAAACTGGCAATCCCCGGCCGCATGAGCCATCGGGCGGTAAGTACACTGTCGCCATGCGCATCGTCGCCCACACCTGCTCGAATACCGAAATCGTCTGTGCGCTGGGGCGCGCGAACTGGCTGGTGGGGGTCGACGATCATTCGGACCACCCCGCCGACGTCGTGCGGCATCTGCCCAGGATCGGCGCCGACCTCGATGTCGACGTGGAAAGGATCCGGCGGCTTGCGCCGGACTTGGTGATCACCTCGCTGACCGTACCCGGACACGAGCGCTGCCTGGCGCGTATTCGCGAGGCCGGCCTGCCGCACCTGGTCACCCGACCGCAGTCGCTGGACGACGTGGCCGCAGACATTCGTCGCATCGGGCGTGCGCTGGATGCCGACGCCGCGGCGGAACGACTGGCCGGGCGTTTCGACGCGCTGACCGAACGCTCGCCGTCGCCCGACCCGGTGCCGGTGCTGGTCGAATGGTGGCCCAAACCCGTGATTGTCCCGGCCGGACGATCGTGGGTCAACGAGATGCTGACGCTGGCCGGCGGTTTCAATCCTTTCGCCCAGGTGGACGCCGAAAGTACCGAGGTCTCGACGGACCGGGCCGTCGAGGCGATGCCGGAAGCCATCGTGATGAGCTGGTGCGGTGTGGACGAGGCCAAGTACCGGCCACACGTGGTGCTGCGCAGGGACGGCTGGCAGGACATTCCGGCCATTCGCAGCCGCAACATCCATGCGATCAGCGAAGCCTGGCTCGGCCGTCCGGGGCCACGGCTGCTCGACGGCATCGAGCGGCTGCGCTCGGTGATCGAACGCTCTCGCGGCGACAACTGAGGCAACCGGCCGGGACAGGCCGCACGCCGGTACAATACGCGCCAATGAAAAGCACACCCGAATCCGAAGCGCCTGCCGTGGGCCTGGTCAGTCTGGGCTGCCCCAAGGCCCTGGTGGACTCCGAGCAGATCATCACCGGTCTGCGACAACAGGGCTATCGGCTGGTCGACGACCATGCACTGGCCGATCTCGTCGTTGTCAATACCTGCGGCTTTATCGATTCGGCCAAGGCCGAATCGCTCGAAGCCATCGGCGATGCGCTGGACGCAAATGGTCGTGTGCTGGTTACCGGCTGCATGGGCGCGAAGCCCGAGGACATACAGTCGATACACCCGCGCGTGCTGGGTGTGAGCGGCCCGCACCAGGCCGAGGCGGTACTCGGCGCGGTCAATGCGCACCTGCCGCGGCCGCACGATCCCCACGTCGACCTGGTCCCGCCGGGCGGGCTGAAGCTGACGCCTGGGCACTACGCGTACCTGAAGATTTCGGAGGGCTGCAACCATCGCTGCCGCTTCTGCATCATTCCGGCAATGCGCGGCGACCTGGTCAGCCGGCCGATCGGCATGGTGCTGAAAGAAGCCGAGCAGCTGGTCGATCGCGGCGTGCGCGAACTGCTGGTGATCAGCCAGGATACCAGCGCCTACGGGGTCGACACCCGTTACCAGACCGATTACTGGAAGGGTCGGGAGATCGAGACCAGGATGTACGACCTGGCCCGTGAACTGGGTCAACTGGACGCGTGGGTCCGACTCCATTACGTCTATCCCTATCCCCACGTCGACCGGGTCATTCCGCTGATGGCCGAAGGCGGAATACTGCCCTATCTGGACATCCCGTTCCAGCACGCTAGCCCGCGCGTGCTCAAGTCAATGCGCCGGCCGGCCTCGTCGGAGAACACCCTGGAGCGAATCGGCCGCTGGCGCGACATCTGCCCTCACCTGGTGATCCGTTCGACCTTCATCGTCGGCTACCCGGGCGAAACCGAAGACGACTTCAGGATACTGCTCGACTGGCTCAGCGAGGCGCAACTCGAGCGGGTCGGCTGCTTCAAGTATTCCCCGGTCGCCGGCGCGGCCGCCAACGAACTGCCCGACGCGGTGCCCGAAGAACTCAAGGACGACCGCTGGCATCGCTTCATGCAGCACCAGCAGAGCATCAGCGAAGCCCGCCTGGCCCGCCGCGTGGGCAATGTAGAGCCGGTCATCGTAGACAAGATAGACGGCGCCACCGTCGTGGCTCGCAGCTACGGGGATGCGCCGGAAATCGACGGCGTCGTGCTGCTTCAGGGTTCGGGCGGGATCGAAGCAGGAGATTTCATCGATGCAAGGATCACGGGAAACGATAGCTACGACCTGTTCGGTGAGCATGTGAACTAATTCGCCAACGCATGATCTGACCACTGCGCCAGATAACCAAAACCCCAAAATCCATCGGAGTAGGAATATGCAAATCAGCAAGTTGTATAGATACGGAATCATCGCTGCCGGGATGGTCGTGGCGACCGCCACGATGCTCGGTTGTAGCGAAGATGCCGCGACCGAAAGCGCTGAAGAATCTGCCGCCTCCAGCCCTCAGATGAACCAACGCAAAGCGCCTTCCCGTCCCGCCCCGGCCGAGCCGGTCTCGAATGCGGACGAGAATGAAGACTTCCGAGTGATGCCGAGCCTGAACGGCTCGCTCGATGAAGATGGCATGGGACTCGATGTCATCATCGATGCAAGCAGCAAGCAGGCGTATGCCGACAGCCTCGAGTGGATTTCACAGGATGCCTCCAAGGAACAGTTCGCCAAGCTCGAGAACGCCATCCGTTATATGCACATGTACGATCCCGCGGTTCTCGGGCGCGAAGCCGAACTGCTCGCAACACTGGACGGTAAAACCGGCCACGAAGTGATCGCACGAGCGCAGGAGTTGATGAAGGAACGACGCGGCCAGAACTAGTTCAACCCGCCACCAGCGGCAATCCCGAAACGAGGCCGTAGTAACGGCCAGACTTTGGGGCACCTCAGCCAACCGGTTTGTCGACCCAAGGTGACAGATCCACGGATGGACGACGTATTGCCGATTTCTCTTTCGTTTCAATGCACCCCGCCCGGTGGGGTGCATGCCTTGCCTGTAGCGACCAAACGGGCTCGCGTACTTTAATTCAGTGCTGCCGGGTTGCCATGCGTGACCGAGGCTCGAGGCGATTCATCGCCACAGATGACCTGAAACAAACAGCACTGTGAGAATCCAGGACGGGACGAATACAAAAAGACCCGCCACCTCTCGAAGCAGCAGCCTTCCCTGCAAGCTCCACGAAACGGCACGTCGGTATCTCGCCTGGCAGGCTGGTCCTGAAAAGAACAAGAACGTCATGGTCCCACTCCATTGCGTGTCAGTGTTGTCGCAATGGAAACACGCAGCCTTCTCAGAACCTGAGAAAGCTGTTGGGGCCGGACCTACTGGCGATCACGGCGCGATCACGACTAAAGCTCGGGCTGCTACGCCTGGCCCGCAACAGTCATTCCATCGACCAGCAGCGAAGGTACCTGGATGTTGCGCCGCGTCTCGAGGTCGCTGCCGGCCGCGATCAGTCCGGAAAACATTTCGCCAAGATTGCCTGCTATCGTGATTTCCTCCACCGGGTATGCGATGCGGCCGTCCTCGACCCAGAATCCCGACGCGCCCCGCGAATAATCACCGGTGACCAGGTTCACGCCCTGCCCCATGACCTCGGTCACGACAAGACCGCGCCCCATCTCGACGACCAGTTCTTCAAAGTTCTTCGTGCCCGGCGAGAACACCAGGTTGCGCACACCTCCGGCATTGCCGGTCGTCTGCAGGCCCAGCTTCCGGGCCGAGTAGCTGCCGAGCACGTAGCGCCGCAGTACGCCCGCCTCGATCAAGGGCTGCTGCCGCGTGGCAACCCCTTCGCTGTCGAAGGAACTGGAGCGCGCACCCCCGGGAAGATGCGGCTCCTCGTCGATTCGGACCCACTCCGGGAACAGCTGCTTACCCACCGTATCCAGCAGGAAACTGGAGCGCCGGTAGAGATTGCCGCCCGAGACCGCGCCGACCAGATGTCGTACCAGGCCCAGCGCGACACTGTTGTCGAACAGCACCGGGGTGCGGCCCGATGGCGCGGATCTGGCACCCAGGCGCCGAACGGCGCGCTCGGCCGCCTTGCGCCCCGTGATGCCGGGGTCTGCAAGGGCCTCGAAGCGTCCCTGGTCGTCCCAGTCCCAGTCGCGCTGCATGCCCGATGCGTCGCGGGCCACCAGGACGCAGGACTGGCCGAACCGGGTGCTGCGACCGTTGCCGACGAAGCCGTGGCTGTTGGCGTAGATCCCTATGGCCGCGTCGGCCGACACCGAAGCGCCCTCGGAATTCTCGATTCGGGCATCGGCATCCATGCCGGCCTGTTCGATCAACTTCGCCCGCTCGATCAGGGAGGCCATGTCGAGTTCGCGCGGGTGCCATTGGTCGAAATCCTCGATCCGGGAGGCCATCAGTTCGGCCGGCGCAAGCCCGCCGGCGGGATCGGGCTGGGTATGCCGGGCGATCGCCAGGGCCTGATCGACCGCGCGCTCCAGCGATTCGGCGCCGAGGTCGCCGGTCGAAGCGCTGCCGCTGGCGCGGTTGATGTAGACGGTGACCGATACGCCGCGATCGCGCGCGTCTTCGAGCACATCGATTTCTCCCAGCCGAACGGTGACGTTGCGTCCATGGCTCGAAGACACGCTGACCTCGGCCGCGTCCGCCCCGCCGGCACGGGCGCGCGCCAGCACCCGGGCGGCCGCGTCTTCCAGCATCGCTCGTTCGCTCTCGGCGTCTCTCAGCAGCGGCGATCCGGCCTCGATATCACGATTCATGACCTGACTCATTGCGTGCCTCCAACGGTCAGACCGTCGATTCGCAGCGTAGGCTGGCCGACGCCTACAGGCACACCCTGCCCTTCCTTGCCGCACACGCCGACGCCGGAATCCAGTTCCAGGTCGTTGCCGACCATGGCCACGCGCGTCAACACGTCGGGGCCGTTGCCGATCAGCGTCGCGCCCTTTATCGGCGCACCCAGCTTGCCGTTCTTGATCCGATAGGCCTCCGAGGCGACGAACACGAACTTGCCGGAGGTGATGTCGACCTGGCCGCCGTTGAAGTTCACCGCGTAGATGCCGTCGTCGACCGAGGCGATGATCTCTTCCGGCGCGTGCTCGCCGGGCAGCATGTAGGTGTTGGTCATGCGCGGCAGCGGCAGGTGCGCGAAGGACTCGCGCCGACCGTTGCCGGTCGGCGCAACCCCCATGGCGCGCGCGTTGAGCTTGTCCTGCATCAGCCCGGTCAGGCGGCCGTCCTCGATCAGCACGTTGCGCGCGCCCGGCGTGCCTTCGTCATCGATCGACAGGGAACCCCTGCGCTCGGCCAGCGTGCCGTCGTCGACCACGGTGCAGTGCTCTGTCGCAATTCTTTCGCCCATGCGCCCGCTGAAGGCCGAGATGCCCTTGCGGTGAAAGTCGCCTTCGAGGCCGTGGCCGATCGCTTCGTGCAGCAGCACGCCGGGCCACCCCGGGCCGAGCACCACCTTCATGAAACCGGCCGGCGCGTCGACTGCCTCGAGGTTCACCAGCGCCTGGCGCACGGCCTCGTCGGCAAACTTCTGCCACGACTCAGGCGCCATCAGGCCGGCCAGCGCATAGCGCCCACCCCCGCCGGCGTTGCCGGATTCGCGACGGTCGCCCTGCTCGGCGATGACCCGAACGTCGAGGCGGATGAGCGGCCTGACGTCGCCGGCCAGCGTGCCGTCGCTGGCGGCGACGAGGATCGACTCGTGCTGGCACGAGAGCGAAACGCTGACCTGCGTGATCCTTGCATCCAGCGACCGGGTGTAGGCGTCGATGGTCCGCAGCAGGTCGACCTTGCTCGCCGAGTCGGCGGCCTCGACCGGGTTGTCGGCCGCATACAGCGCCGGCGCATGCACCGGCCGGGTCACTGCCGTCGCGCCCGAGGCCCCGGCGCGGGCGATCGCGCGCGCGTTGCCGGCCGCCTGCATCAACGCCGGCATGCTGATCGCATCGGCATAGGCAAACCCGGTGCCGGTGCCCGAGATCGCGCGTACGCCGACGCCCTGGTCGATCGAGAAACTGCCGGATTTCACGATGCCGTCTTCCAGCGACCAGCCTTCGTTCTGGCGGTGCTGAAAATAAAGATCGCCGAGGTCGATCCGTCCTTCGACCAATCGGCCGAGCGCGCGTTCTATATCCCCGCTGTCGATCCCGGCGGGCGTCAACAGCGACTGGGTTGCCAATTCAAGCATGATTCGAAAGTCCTTGTTCGTGGTTCGGATATTCGGGCCGGCCGGCCCGTATTCAACCGCTATCGTCGGTCTTCGCGGCCGTCTGCGCGCTCGACGGGCTCGACCGCGACGGGCTCGATGACCGGTTGAGCCCAGTCTCCCGTCACCGAGTAGCGCACCTCGGAAATACCACTCAGCGGCTTGGAAAAGATCTGCTGCAGCGCCGCGCCGGCGGCCGCACCAACCGGCCCGCCGGCCAGGGCGCCGATCACCGGAAGCGCCGAGCCGACCCCGGGGCGCACGATCAACATCTGATCGTAGGTGCGGTTCTCCAGATCGGTTCGCCCGCGCATGCGCACTTCGGCGGCCGGTGCGTCGATGCGCATGTCCTCGGTCGTGGCAATGCCGGTGGCGAGGTCGAAATGGCCGGCCACCCTGTCGAACGCGAGGCCTTCGCCGAACACATCCGAAAAATCCAGCCGGAGGCGCCGCGGAATGGAATTCAGGCTGACCAGTCCGAGCAGGCGCCCGGCGCCGGGGCTGGCTTCCGGGATGACGCCGTCGGTGATCACCAGGTCCAGGCCACCGTCGATTCGCGACAGCGTGAGATCGAGCGGACTGCCCGGCCACCGGCCATCCAGTTCGATCACGGCCTGTCCACGCTGCAGCGCAAGGTCGAAGCCGGCCTGGTTCAGGGTCTGGCCCAGGTCCGCCGTGGCCAGGCGAATTCGCATTCTGCTGAACGGCCCGTCTGCGTCCCGCAACCATTCGCCCGATCCGGTCAGTTCCAGCCCGTCGCGGCGGCTGGCGACCTGCTCGATCTGGAGACCGCGATCCTCGCGGTGGGAACTGAGCCGGAACTCGCCGAGGTCGAGCGCGCCCCACTGCAGGTCGCGCACGACAATGTCCAGCGCGGGAAGCCGGGTCGGATCCAGGCTGGACGGCTCGCCCGGAGCCGCCGGCTGGTCCCGCTGCGATGCTGGCCAGGCAAGCCGGTTCATGTCGGCCACGATCGAGCGGTCGGCGACGCCGGAGGCGGGAAAACGAATCGATCCGGCAACCTGCTCGCCGTCTCCGTTCAACCGCCAGTAATTTTCCTCCCGATTCAGCGAGAGTGCGACACCGCCCAGCGAGGTCTGCTGCACCCGAAGATCATCGACCGTCAGATCGAGCCATCCCGACAACCCGGCACCCTCCTCTTCCGGGGCCACCCGGAGGCCGCTCGCGGCGGCCTCGGCGAGCAGGCCCAGCCAGCCGTCGACGTCGAGCATCGGCAGGCTGCCCTCGACGATGAAGTTCTCGGCCGTCGGGAGATCGACCGCGGCACCGCCCAGCCCCAAGCCGAGCTGCCAGTAGTCCTCCACCATCAGCCAGTCACCGGCAATGCGGTCCGCGATAGCGAAGCGGACCGGCTGCTGCGCGTCGCCCAGCGGCAGAGTCATTTCAAACGGCCAGACCGCACCGGCCGTTTTTTGCAATGGCGCCGGCAGCCCGGATTCGACGCCTTCCAGGCTGCTGGTGACGCGAAGTTCGAGGTTCTTGCGCTGGTCGGCCGATTCGCCGGGCCGGAAAGCGATGTTGAACGGGGCACGCCCTTCCAGTTGCTCGAGGGCGGCGGACAGGCCGGCTTTCCAGCCCGCCGGGATCAGTCCGCGAATCGGAAATTCACCCTGAAGCGAAAGCCTGAAATCCGGCCGGAACCAGCTGTCCAGCCCCACCGACACCGACTCGTCGAGCATGCTCGCCGACACCCGGGCCGGGCCCAGCCTGTCGCGGGTAAACGGCAGCTCTCCGGAAATCCGCTCGAGCGCGATGCCCTGCTCGCGCAGTTCGACGCCGGCGCCGGCGAAGTCGATGACGCCGGCCAGTCGCCAGTCGTTCTTGCGCTTGACTGGAAACCAGATGCTGGCCTCGGCCGACGCCCCGCCCTGCCATTGCAGCCGCGCCAGCGCAGGTTCGACGCCGGCCAGCGGAAGCGCACTGGTCAAGCGGGCCAATCCGTCGGCGCCGGCGTCCACCGATTCCAGCTGCAGTTCGATCTCGGCGTTGCGCGCCTCGGCAATGCGCACTCGGGGCGCCTTCAGCGTCACGCCGGCGACCTGCCCCGATTCGCCGACGGCGGTCATCGATTCTCCCGAAAACTCCACTTGACCTTTGATGTTCTCGGCTACCGGCCAGCCCCGCGCATACGCGAGCCGGAGTCCCGAGAAGGAGGCCCTGCTGTTGACGGAGCCGGCTGGAACATGAGTCTTCCATTTGACCGGTTCGCCGAACAGCGTCGTCACCGCCTGCGCCGAGCCGACTTGCAACAGCGCTTCATCCAGCCACTTGCGGGTATTGGGCCCTATGCCCCGTTGGGGCAACCAGCGACGCGGCGATTGCGAACTCAATCGCGGCATGTCGATCACCAGATCAAGAAACGGCGTATCGCCGGCCAGTTCGATAGCGCCGTCCACAATCGCCCGAAATTCGGGATGCTCGAACGACAGGCGGGAAAAATCCAGGCGCGTCCGCCCCAGACCCAGCATGCCGGAAACTGCGTCGAACACCACCGGTTCCGGATACAGTTCCGGCATGTCGACCGTCGCTGCGCCAGCCGGCCTGAGCAAAAGCCGATCACCGCCAAGCGCCAGCTCGGCCTGCTCCAGCATCAGGTTGAACCCGTGCCCCGCGAAATTCGCGCCCAGAGCCTCGATTCGTCCCTCGGCAAGGTAAAGGGCGCCGGAAGCGCTGGCACCCAGACGAAGATCAAAGGCGGTGCCCGACAGGCTTGCGGGCCAGTAGCGCGAAAATCCAAACCAGGGCTGTAGCAGCGCGTGCAGATAGTCGAATTCGATCCGCTCTGCAACCAGCGCGCGTCGGCCCTGCCGGCTACCGTAGGCGAGACCTTCGATCAACACCTCGGCACCGTCTCCGAATTCGCGGGCGTTGAGCTCGAGAGCCAGTTCATCCTGATGCCATGTGCCATCGAGCTCGAAGTGGCTGGACATTCGGCCCGCAATTCCGCCCTCTGCCAACGAATGCAGGTCGACCTCGCCGTGCAGCCTTGCGCCGTCGGCACGGTTCCAGTTCAACCACCACTGCATCTGCGCGCGAAGGTCGACCACGCTCCCCGCGGTGGATTCCAGCGCGAGCCTGGACAGACCGATGTTGGGGGCACGGGCGTAGCCGGCAAGGGATTCAAGCCTGGACCGCGGCATGTTCAGCACCAGTCGGGCCTCGATCATTTCGCCGGAACCGCCATCCGGCAGCGCGTCCAGCCGAACCAGCAGGCGCTCCGCATCTCGACTCAAGCGCGCTTCCGGTACAGCCAGGTATAAGTCGGGAATGTTGCGCGGCACGATGCGAATTCCGGCATCACGCAACATGACGTCGCCGGCGGAAACCGCCTGCTCCCAGCCTTCGGCAAAGGTACCGCCGCGATCCAGCCGCCAACTCCACCGACCCTGGTCATCCTGAGCCAGCAGCACGTTCAGTCCGAGCACGACCAGTTCAAAGCTGTTGCGACCGGGTCGGACCAGGTTGTACAACTTGAATTCCAGCCGAGCCCGGTCGACATCCAGCAGAGTTTCTTCAGGCGCGCCCACCTCAAGCCCAATCAACGTAATCTGGGGCGAAAGACGGGGCCAGCGAGCCTCG
>Ga0209931_1001052_pt1 | contig 15696 bp, 12 predicted proteins | sample SalPonR1_B_D1_MG_FD_185697 | JGI IMG/M metagenome (GOLD analysis project Ga0209931, IMG submission 185697) | Salt pond soil microbial communities from South San Francisco under conditions of wetland restoration - Salt Pond MetaG R1_B_D1_MG... ...
CCGAAGCCGAACGTCAGGCCGCGCAGGCGGCTGCCGAAGCCGAAGCCGAGCGTCAGGCCGCACAGGCGGCTGCCGAAGCCGAAGCCGAGCGTCAGGCCGCGCAGGCGGCTGCCGAAGCCGAAGCCGAGCGTCAGGCCGCACAGGCGGCTGCCGAAGCCGAAGCCGAGCGTCAGGCCGCACAGGCGGCTGCCGAAGCCGAAGCCGAGCGCCGTGCTGCCAATGCTCGCGCCGCACAGGCATCGACTGCCGGTAGCGGCGTTGCGGACAGCTCGGCCGCCTCGGGCGTCATTGCCCGTACGCCGGAAAATATAGCGCGTCTCGGCAACGAGCTGACGCCGATGGGCTCGCCCAGGGCCGGCAACGCGGCCGGAACAATCCCGGCATGGGACGGTGGCTTGACGCGTGAAGACTGGCCCGCCGGCTACTCGCCGGGCGATCGTCACCCGAATCCCTTCCCCGATGATCGTCCGCAGTTCGTGATTACCGGCGAAAACTATCAGGAATACGCAGACCAGCTGTCGGTCGGGCAGATCGCGACCTTCGAGCGCTATCCGGAGACGTATTTCATGCGCGTGTACCCATCGCGTCGTTCTGCCTCGTTCCCCGAGCGCACATACGAGATGAGTATTGCAAACGCCTCGACGGCGGAACTGGTGGCCAACGGCGAGGGCATCGAGGACGCCGCTGAAGGATTCCCGTTCCCGATTCCGCAGAACGCATACCAGCTGATGTGGAACCACAAGCTGAAATACAAGGGAATCGGCGGTACGCGATACAACAACCAGGTTGCACCCACGACCAGTGGCGCATACCAGTTGGTGAAGCTGCGCGAGGAAATCCTCGGTCTTTACTACAAGGAAGGGATGACCATCGAGGATACCAACAACATCCTGTTGTACTTCTTCCAGGAAGTTGAATCCCCGGCCCGCCTTGCCGGCAACATTCTGCTGGTTCATGAAACGCTCAACCAGATCGCCCAGCCTCGTCAGGCGTGGATTTACAACCCGGGTCAGCGTCGCGTGCGGCGCGCACCCAACGTCGCGTATGACAATCCGGGCACCGCCTCCGATGGTCTTCGGACCAACGACATGACCGACATGTTCAACGGCGCCATGGACCGGTTCGACTGGGAAGTCGTAGGCAAGAAGGAAATGTATGTGCCTTACAACTCATACGATGCGCATACGGCGGACGTGACGACGGACGACCTGGTCATGGCCGGCCACCTGAATCCGGAATACATGCGTTACGAATTACACCGCGTCTGGATAATCGACGCTCGTCTGAAGGAAGGCACACGCCATATCAATTCGCGACGCACGTACTACCTTGACGAAGATTCCTATCAGATTCTTCTGACCGACCATTACGACCAGCGCGGCGAACTGTGGCGTGCCTCCGAAGCGCATTCGATCAACTATTACGATGTCCCGACCTTCTGGACGACACTGGAAACGCACATGGATCTCCTGTCGGGTCGCTATGTGGCCGTCGGTCTCGACAATCAGGACCCGGTCAACACATTCAATGTCGAACTCTCTCCGAGCAACTACACGCCACAAGCGCTAAGAACCCGCGGACGCCGTTGATCGACTCGACGCCAGGCAGGTTCCAGAACAAGCGACCGGCCCGGCTTCCGGGCCGGTCGTTTCATGTCGGGATTACGGAGCATAGCGATGCGAATATCGCAAAACAATGACAGCATCCTGCAGCCGCTAGCGCTCCTGATGCTTGTTCTGATGCCGGTTCAACTTTGTGCCCAGGAAGAATCGATCGAGCCGAAGCCCGCCATTCAGGCGCCGCTGGCCGATGAAAGCCTGATGCTGGACGTCATCCGACACGAACAGGGTTTCGTCTCTGTGGGCTCCAGGGGCCATGTGCTTCTATCCGACGACGGTCGTGATTGGCGCCAGGCCGGCTCGGTACCTGTGCAAGCGACATTGACGCGTGTGACACAGTTCGGTCGAAGGCTCTGGGCCGTAGGACACGATGCGACCATCATTTCCAGTACGGACGCCGGAGAGACCTGGTTCATTCAGCATTTCGAGCCCGAGGCCCAGGAACCGTTGCTCGACGTATTGTTCCTCAATCCAAATGAGGGATTCGCGATCGGTGCGTACGGTCGCTTCATGACGACCAGCGACGGCGGCATCAACTGGGCGTCGAGTCGCCTGACTGATCGGGTCACCTCGGAGGCGATCGACTGGGCCAGTCTGGTCCGTGCCCAGGGCGATATCGAGACGATACCCGACGAATTTCAGGACGGCGAGGACGTCGACCCCAGGGCGGATGCCAATCTCGGGTGTTACGAATTCGGTGAATGCCATCTCAATGCGATCATTCAGGTCGATTCCGACCGCCTGATGATCGCCGCCGAGCGGGGTTACGGCTTCCGCAGCGTCGATCAGGGCGAGACCTGGGAAGCATTCCGCTTCCCCTATACCGGATCCATGTTCGGCCTCCTTGAGCAGCAGGACTGTCTGCTCGCTTTCGGTTTGCGCGGCCACATCCAGAAGAGCTGCGATTTCGGCGATACCTGGGATGAAATTCCGGTCGACAGCCAGCAGACGTTGATGGGCGGGAAAATCGCCGAAGACGGCTCTGCGATTCTGGTGGGGGCGGGTGCGACGAAAATGCGACTGTATCCGGATGGAAGCATCGAACGCGACGCCGATCAACTCGGTAGCGACTATGCGGCCCTGGCGTTGGCGGAAGACGATGGTCTCGTCATCGTCGGCGAAGATGGAGTCAGCTATGAATAAACCGGGCGCCATCAAGGGCGGAATCGCCAACGCGATCTTTTCGATACGGCCGCTGATTTTGCTGATCTTCCTGATCGGCACTGCGATCATGGCCTATTACATGGTGCAGCTTCGGGTCGATGCCGGCTTCAAAAAGCAGCTGCCGCTGGAACACGAGTACATGCAAACGTTCCAGTTCTACGAAGAGTTCGGCGGTGCCAATCGCATCCTGGTCGCGCTCATGGACAGCGACGGTGATATGTTCGATCCGGAATTCTTCCGCGCATTCGAGCAGATCAGTAACCAGGTCTTCCTCCTGCCAGGCGTCGATCGCGCCAGCGTTCGGTCGATATTTACCCCGAATGTACGCTTCGTGGAAGTCATAGAGGATGGCTTTGCCGGCGGCAACGTGATTCCCGCAGACTTTGCGCCAACGCCGGAAATGATGGAACGTGTGCGTTCCAATATCATCAAGTCCGGAGAGGTCGGACGACTGGTCGCGGAGGATTTCTCGGGCGCAATGGTCTGGGCCAATCTGATGGAGAGCAACCCCGAGACCGGGGAAAAGCTCGACTACCAGGAAGTCGCTGCGCAACTTGAGCAGATTCGCTCCGAATTCGAGAACGATCAGCGCACGGTGCACGTGATCGGTTTCGCCAAGATTGTCGGCGACATCGCCGACGGTGCGCGCGGCGTCATCGCGTATTTCGGCGTCGCATTTTTGATCACGGCCCTGTTGCTTGCGTTGTACTCGAAGTCGCTGTGGCTGACGGTTCTGCCCCTTGTCTGCTCGACCGTCGCGGTGATCTGGCAGCTCGGGATTCTCAGCCTGCTCGGCTACGGCATCGACCCGATGAACATTCTCACGCCGTTTTTGATCTTTGCCATCGGTGTCAGCCACGGCGTACAGATGATCAGCGGCTGGACGGCCGAGAAACTTTTTGGTGGCCACTCGCCGTCATCTTTGCATCGGCGAAGCGAAGCCCATGATGAATACGGCATCGCTTCAAGCCTGGACGCCGCCAAGGCCACGTTCACGCGTCTGCTGGCGCCGGGATCCATCGCCCTGCTCAGCGATACGATCGGTTTCCTTGCAATCTATCTGATCAATATCCGGATCATCCAGGAGCTCGCGCTGACGGCCAGCATCGGTGTTGCGGTCATCATCTTCACTAACCTGGTGTTGATGCCGGTACTGCTTTCGTATGCCCGCATTCGAAACGCCGAAAAGTTCCGCGAGAAGCTCTTCGCCAAGGCGGCACAGACCTCCTGGATATGGCGCATGCTTTCAACCTTCACGCGTCCGGTGCCGGCACTGATAACGATTCTGGTCGCGGCGCTTTTGTTTGTCGGTGCGGTTTACAAATCCCAGGACATGAAGATCGGAGACTCCGAAGCCGGGGTGCCCGAACTGCGTGCGGATTCGAGGTATAACCAGGACGCGCGCCTGATCAGCGACCGCTTCGCGCTCGGTGTCGATCAACTGGGGGTGATTGCCGAAACCAGTTCGCAGGCCTGCACCGAGAACTACGAGGTGATGGACCGTATCGACAATTTCGCCTGGCAGATGAGCCAGGTGGAAGGGGTGCAAAAGGTTCTGACGCTCCCGATGGTAGCGAAGATCGTCAATGCCGGCTGGAACGAAGGCAACCTGCGTTGGCAGGTTCTGCCGCGCAACAAGTTCGTGATGCGTCAAAACCTGCAGAACATCGATACCGATACCGGACTGCTGAATCGCGATTGCAGTGCAATGCCGGTATTGGTATTCATGGAGGATCACAAGGCCGAGACCATTCAACGGGTCATCGAAAGAGCGAAGGAACTACGCGCGGATTTGACGATCGATCCCACGGTTGCCATTTCCGATGATCTTTCGGACACAGTGACGCCGGATGCGGAGCCGGCTAACGGCTTGATGGGATATGCAGAATCGATTGGCCTGGTCGCTGGCAAAGTGGCGCCGGAGCTTACTACCGAAGATACCTGCAAACAGCAGGTTGAGCCGACCGAGGATTGTCTCAGGTTCAGGCTGGCCACCGGCAATATCGGCGTGATGGCCGCGACGAACGAAGAGGTCAAGGCCGCCCAGACGCCGATTCTGCTTTATGTATACGGGGCGATCATCGTACTGTGCCTGATCACGTTCCGTTCGATTCGCGGCACCATCTGCATCGTGCTGCCGCTGGTTCTGGTCAGCTACCTGGCCTATGCGCTGATGGCGTTTCTCGACATCGGCCTGAAGGTCAATACCTTGCCGGTGGTCGCTCTGGGGGTAGGTATCGGGGTTGATTACGGAATCTACATTTTCAGCCGGCTGCGTGAGTACCTGAATGAAGGCGCGTCGCTGGACGAGGCGTACATGCGAACGCTGCGGCTGACCGGACGTGCGGTGCTGTTCACGGCGGTTACGCTGGCGGTGGGCGTGGGCACCTGGGTGTTTTCGGATCTGAAGTTCCAGGCCGACATGGGAATCCTGCTTTCATTCATGTTCATCTTCAACATGATCGGCGCAATGCTTATTCTGCCGGCGTTGGCCCGCTGGCTGCTTCGGCCGCGCGAAGACAGGACTGCCGCCTGAGGCAATCGTGGTTACCGGCCCTGATGTTCCGCGGCGGCGGGGATTTTCCTTGCCGCCTGACCATGGTTGCGGTGCCGTTTGTCGCTTCAAGCGGTCAATCGCAGATTCAACTGCGGACTCAATCGTGATTGATTGCGCAAGCGGGATCTTCAGCTCGCCGTACTTCCTCATCCAGCCAGACGCAAAGTTCGCGCGCGCCGTCCAGAACGCGCCGCGTGGGTCGCACAAGGAGCGCCGGATCGACGTGCAGGATATTGTCGCAGGCGACCGCGCGCAAATTGCGGTACGACGCCCAGTGCGACGCGGATTCGGCGTTTCCGTCGCCGCCGATCACGATGGCCGCCGGGTCGCGCGCAAGGACGGCTTCCAGATCGACGCTCGCGGCCTCGGTATCGAGTTCGCCGAATGCATTGACAGCGCCGCACAAGGCGAACACCTCGTTGATGACGTGCCTGGCGCCCAAAGTGAAAAGCGGGCGGTCAGAGACCTGATAGAAGATTGAAACGGCGCGCCGCGTCGGTTCGTGCCGGGCCCGGAAACCGGATAACCGGATGCGAAAGGAAGTTGCTGCCTTCTCTGCGGCTTCCGGGTTACCGCCCAGCACACCCAACCGCTCGATCGCGCTGCCGATCTGTTCCAGCGTCTCGATTTCGATGATTTCCACCTCCACCCCAAGCGCTTCGAGTTCTGCGATGGCGCCAGGCGGGGTTCCCCCGCCCCAGGCCAGTGCTTGCGTGGCCTCGAGCCGGAGTATCCGCTCCAGATCGAATCGAAATGCATCGCCGATCCGTGGCAACGATGCTGCCGCCGGCGGGTAATCGCTCCACTCGACCACGCCGACCAACGCGTCGCCGATGCCGGCATCGAACGCAAGCTCGGTCAGGTGCGGCGCCAGCGACACGATGCGCGGCGATACCGGGGTCTCGCCATCGGCTGCAGCCGGGCCCACAGCTGCTGCGCAGCAGACCAGGGTCGTGACGAGGGCAGCGACGGCTCGCGCGGTGAAGCCGGTGATTCGTCCCGCAACGTCAATCATGCAAGACCGGCGCTTTCGGCTCCGGCTCCGGCTTCGGCCAGGCGCGCTTCGAGCTGCTCGAACGAGTCCGCCGGTTCCAGGCACTGCGTACCCAGGCAGACCACTGCACGAGTCGAAGCCGCCTCGGCGACCTCGGCAAGCAGTTTCGGGAGCACATCTCCGTCGGCGCGCACGCGGTAGGCGCAAACGTCAGGCCTGCGTGCCAACTGTGCATGCCAGTCGTCCCCTTCGCCCGATTTTCCACCGATCAGGACCTGGGGTTGCGGTCTCTCAAGCTCGCGTGCGGCGATGAGCATGCCCGCGTGTGCCGCCGGCGTGCGCTGTATGTCACCTCTGGCCGCGTCCACGATGCGACCGGCCAGGTCGAGCCACTCGCCGCTGGCGATCAGGTGTCCCAGTCGCGCAAGGCCGCGTGCGGCCAGTGCGGCGCCGGCCGGGGTGGCGTCGTCGGTATTGGCTGTCGGGCGCATGATCAGGCGTTCGTGGTCGACCGGCGTCAGGTACAGCGTGTCGGTTTCGTTATCGAAGAAGCGGTCCAGCACGATTGCAGCCAGCTGCTCGGCACGCTCGAGCCAGTCGGGATCCCAGCGGCACTGGAGGCATTCCATGCACGCCATGAGCATGGCGGCGTAGTCGTCGAGCAGGGCCGGGTGGTCGCACCTGCCGTCGCGCCATACGGCCCTTTCGGGCGACTCGGCAAACAGTCTTTGCCATGTCAGGCTGGCTGTTTCCACGCCCAGCCCGAGCCAGCCCTTGTTGCCCAGCAGCCGCCCGGCGCGCATCAGGCCGGCCGAGGCGAGTGCGTTGGTGCCTGCCAGCATCTTGTCGTCGCGCGCCGGCGCCGGCCGTGCCTGCCTGCAGGCAAGCAGTTCGGCTCGCACTGTCGCCAGTTCGCTATGCGTGCGCTCGGCATCGGCGGCGCTTCGGGTCAGTTCGTTGATGTTGCGCGCGCACACAAGATGCCATTTGTCGCCGTCGAAATTGGGCGGGCCGTCCAGGCCGAAACGGGCCTTGGCAAGATCAAGGCGATCGGCACCCAGGCACCCCTGAAACCGGCTGGGGGTCCACAGGTAATAGGCACCTTCGACGGCCGAATCAGCCGGCTCGTCATCCGCCTCGTCGTCTGCCGGCGGCAGGCTGTCGGCATCGAGACTGCTGGCCAGACCGCCCTCGGGAAGCCGCAGGTCGCGCGCCAGAAATTCCGCGGTCAGCGCGGCGGTTTGCGCCCACGACGGATTGTCGAAACGCACGGCGGCCTCGGCGTAAAGCGGCAGCAGCTGGGCATTGTCATAGAGCATCTTTTCGAAATGCGGGATTTCCCAGGCGGCGTCCACGCAATAACGAAAAAATCCGCCTCCGAGATGGTCGAAAAGTCCGTTATCGGCCATCGCGTCGAGCGCATCGCCGAGCATGTCGGCGGCCTGCTCGTCACGATCCGAGACACCCAGCAGCCATTCCAGCATCGGCGCCTGGGGGAACTTGGGCGCGTCGCCGAATCCGCCGTGGCGACGATCGCGGCGAGCATCCAGCTGGCCCAGCAGGACCTGCTCGGGATCGCCGTCGTGGTCGTCGACCCGCGTGCGTTGAGCGGAAATCATGGTCAGCGCTTCGTGGAGCTGCCGGTTCTGTGCCTTCAGGGTGTCGCGCTGGTTGAGCCAGGCGTCGTGAACACGCTGCAGCAGCTCGCCGAAACCGATCAGGCCATGGCGGGCGGTCGGCGGGAAGTAGGTGCCGGCGACGAACGGCGCCAGGTCCGACGGATCCAGGAACACCGTCAGCGGCCAGCCGCCGCCGCGTCCGGTCAGGATCTGGTGGGCCAGTTGGTAGATGCGATCGAGGTCCGGTCGCTCCTCGCGGTCGACCTTGATGTTGACGAACCAGTCGTTCATCCGTTCCGCGATCTCTTCGTCCTCGAAGCTCTCGTGCGCCATGACGTGGCACCAGTGGCACGCCGAGTAGCCGATCGACAGCACGATGGGCAGATCTGCGGTACGGGCGGCCTCGAGGGCTTCCGGACCCCACGGGTGCCAGTCGACGGGATTGTCGGCGTGTTGTTCGAGATACGGGCTCAGGGCGCCAGAGAGGCGATTCGACATGATTTCAGGAAGCAGTGCGTACGATCGAACAGAATAACAGTGCGGTGACTCCGGATTGAAACCCGCGCCAGAGTTACCCGCTGGATCGGGCTTCGGCTCGTTTACAATGGCCGCTCAGACATTTCGCAGTCCGCCGCAGCCTTCCATGTCCTCTAGTCATTTTCTTGTCGATTTCGATCCGGTTGCGCTCGATCTCGGCCTGTTCCAGATTCACTGGTACGGCATCAGCTACCTGCTGGCGTTCGCGACCTGCTGGTGGCTTCTTCGCAAGCGAGCCCATGCAAGGCACTGGCCGATCACGCCGGTACAGGCCGGCGACCTGATGTTCTGGGGCGTGGTCGGCGTCGTGGTGGGCGGCCGCATGGGCTACGTGCTGTTCTACGCGCTGGAGCGCTGGTTTGCCGACCCGCTGTTTCCGATCTGGCTGCAACAAGGGGGCATGTCGTTTCATGGCGGCCTGATCGGCGTGCTGGTGACCATGGCGCTGTTCGCGCGCCACATCGAGGTGAGGTTCCTGACGCTGGGCGATTTCATTGCTCAGGTAGTGCCGCTGGGGCTCGCGTTTGGACGCCTGGGCAACTTCATCGGCGGCGAGCTTTACGGCCGCACCAGTGACGCGCCGTGGGCAATGATCTTTCCGGCGTCACTCGCCCGTGAGGATCTTGCGGGCATGTCCTTGCAGCAGGCCTGGCAAACGGGCGCACTGGATCACCTGGCACGCCATCCGTCGCAGCTCTACCAGGCTGCCCTGGAAGGCTTCACGCTTTTTGCGATCGTCTGGATATTTGCGCGCAAGCCCAGGCCGGCCGGCGCCGTGGGCGGCGTGTTTCTTATCGGCTACGCGGTGTTCCGCTGGATTGCCGAGTTCTTCCGCGAGCCCGATGCGCACCTCGGTTTCATCGCGTTCGACTGGCTGACCATGGGTCAGCTGTTGTCGCTGCCGATGTTTGCCGCCGGCCTCGCGCTGCTGTTTTACGCGTATGGTCATGACAAGCATCACCACACCGGTGAGAATGACGGGAGCCGCCAATGAAGGTCTACCACGACCTGCTCGAACACGTGCTGCACAAGGGCGTGCGCAAATCCGACCGGACCGGCACCGGGACGCTGAGCGTGTTCGGTTATCAGATGCGCTTCGATCTGGCCGACGGCTTTCCGCTGGTGACCAGCAAGAAGCTGCACCTTCGCTCGATCATCCACGAACTGCTCTGGTTCATTCGCGGCGAAACCAACATCGGCTACCTGAACGAGCACGGCGTTTCGATCTGGGACGAGTGGGCCGACGCGTCAGGCGAACTGGGCCCGATCTACGGGCGACAGTGGCGCTCATGGCCCGATCCGGCCGGCGGCGAGATCGACCAGTTGACCGCGATCGTCGACCGGATTCGGCGTCGCCCCGATTCGCGGCGCCACGTGATCTCGGCCTGGAACCCGACCACGCTGCCGGACGAACGGATGAGCCCGGCCGAAAACGTGGCTCACGGACGCATGGCGCTGGCGCCGTGTCACACCATGTTCCAGTTCTGGGTGGCCGAAGGCAGGCTCAGCCTGCAGCTCTACCAGCGCTCGGCCGACTGTTTCCTGGGCGTGCCGTTCAACATCGCCTCGTATGCGCTGCTGCTGATGATGGTCGCCCAGGTCACGGGCCTGAAGGCGCACGAGTTCATCCACACCTTCGGCGACGCCCATCTGTACCTCAACCACCTGGAGCAGGCCCGTACCCAACTCGAACGCGAGCCGTTTGACCTGCCCCAGATGCGCCTGAACCCGGCGCGGAATCGCCTCGAGGACTTCGAGTTCGACGATTTCGAACTGGTCGGCTACCGGGCCCATCCGCCGATCAAGGCGCCGATTGCGGTGTAAATCAAGTTTGAAGTTTTCAGTTTTCAGAAAACCAAGACACCAAACGACGAAACGACGACTCCTCAATGCCCTCATCTCATGAAATTGTCCTGGTCGCAGCGATGGGGAAAAATCGTGTCATCGGCTTCGACGGCGGCATGCCGTGGCACCTGCCGGCCGATCTGAAGCACTTCAAGGCGGTGACCATGGGCCATCCCGTCGTGATGGGCCGGCGTACGTTCGAATCGATCGGCAAGGCGCTGCCCGGCCGGCGCAACGTCGTGCTCAGCAGGTCGCTGGACCCGGCGCCGGAAGGTTGCGAGGTCGCCGCCTCGCTGGCCGAGGCGCTGAGGGTGCTGGAACCGGGTCCGGTGATGGTGATCGGCGGCGGCGAACTCTATCGAACCGCCTTGCCTGTGGCGAGTCGAATGGAACTGACCTTTATCGACACAGCCCCGGAAGGTGACACCCATTTCCCGGATTGGCACAAAGCCCAATGGTCGCTCGCAGCGATGAGCCGGCGGCCCGCCGATGCCGCCAATCCCTGTGCGCTGGTATTCTGTTCGCTGTCGCGATCTGCGGTACCGGAATGATTATGGCCCCCAAACTCTCCGCGCCGGGAATTCATGTTGCCGGAAAGGTGCTCGCCCGGGCGATGCTGGCCGCCGCGCTGCTGTTGCTGGTCGGTGCCTGTCGCGCCGGCGAGCCCTGGGTGGAAGTCGGCGGCCAGCGCTACTACGTCGAAATCGCCAACGACGACGATGAGCGTGCGCGAGGATTGATGTATCGCGACGAGCTCGGCGCCAACGAGGGCATGTTCTTCATTTTTCGCGAGTCCGCACCCCGCTCGTTCTGGATGCTGAATACCCGGATTCCGCTGGATATCGTCTACATCGATTCGGATCTCGAGATCGTCGGCTGGTCGCTGGACACGCCGCCGTGCCGGACCCGCAGATGCCCGGGTTACCCCAGCGGCGCACCGGCGAAGTACGTGCTCGAGGTCAATGCCGGGGAGATGGCCCGCCTTGGCGTCGAGATCGGCGATCCGGTCCGGGTCCGTAACGTGGCCGGAGTGGAATCATCGGAACCAGGCTCGTCGGAAAAAGCACCGCCGGAATCATGACGACGGCGGTTTTTGCTCTTCCGGCTTCTTCTTGCTGCGCACGCTGCCGATGGCGACGGTGGCGATCAGCATCAGGATCTCGTCGACGAACGGAACGGGATCCGGCAACAGAAGATTGCCTGTGAACAGCGCCGCGCCGATCATCATGAGCGTCGGAAATCGACGGCGCTCGAGGAATCGGCGTACGAATTTCGGAATCATGGGTAAATCCCCTTACTGAATTACTCCAGAGTATCCCAGAGTATGCCGCGACGTAAGCCGACAAGACTGCTGCAGGTTTCGGATTGCCATCTCGCGCGCGATCCGGCCGCGTCCTACCGGGACCAGAATGCCGACGCCAACCTCGATCGGCTGATGGAACCGGCAAAGCGCTGGGCGCCGGATCTGCTGGTGCTGACCGGCGATCTTTCCGAAGACGCCAGCGTCGAGAGTTACTGCAGAATCCGCGACTGGGCGGGCCGGATCGGGTGCCCGGTGGCCTGGATCCCGGGCAACCACGACGACCGCGATCTGATGGCCCCGGTCTTCGACGAGGCCGGGTTCGAGTCGGGGCCCGTGATCGAGACGGGCGCCTGGCGGCTGGCGCTGCTGGATTCGGCCTGGCCGAACGATCCCGGCGGCGAACTCGACGAGGCCCGGCTGGCGCCGCTGGCGGGACTGGATCGCGATTGTGATGGCGATCGTGATGGCGATCGTGATGGCGATTGTCATGCGGGAATCTTCGTTCACCATCAGCCGATCCCGGTCGGTGCGGCCTGGATCGACAAGGTCGGCATGCGATCGGCCGAACGGTTGTGGGCCAGAGTCGGCGAACTGCCATCGGCGCGCTTCATTGCCTTCGGCCACGTCCACCAGCGATTCCGGCGGCAGGTCGAAGGCATCGAATGCCTGGCCTGCCCGTCGACCGCCGCCAACAGCCTGCCGGCCACCCCGCGCTTCACGTCCGGCGAAACCACCCCCATGGCGCGCTGGTTCGTGCTGGGCGAAGACAATTTCCGCAGCGGCTATCTCGCCGCGTAAGGGTATCGGCCGAGAAAGTCAAAAGCGATCAACCACGAAGGGCACGAAGAACACGAAGCAAAAGACGAGCGCACGCGCCGCAAGGCGGCAGACGCTCGCGCAGTAGCTTTGAGGGATTTTTTCTGCTGCCCCGCCGTAGCGAGCGGCTTTCAGGTCGTGTGACTGCGTGGTTTTGTTAGTAAACCATGCAAACTTTGTTCGGGATGTAATCAGGCTGGAGGGGAAAATGCTCTCAGAGCGTAGCGAGCGGGCGTCTGACAGTGATCGCAGGCGCGCAGAATCCGCAATGTACATTCAAGTACATGAGGAATTCGAGCACCGCCGAGCGCTGTCAGACGCCCGCGCAGTAGGTCTGAGGGTATTTTCTAGAATTCGACCATTTCGAAGTCTTCCTTCCCCGCCCCGCAATCCGGGCAGACCCACGATTCGGGCACGTCGTCCCAGCGGGTTCCGGGCGCCAGGCCGCTGTCGGGATCGCCCATTTCCTCGTCGTAGATCCAGCCGCATACGACGCACATCCACTTCTTGAAGGGTTCAGCTTCACTCATAATGATCTAATCTGATGATGTTCCGAATAGCGCGAAATTGTAGATGAATCCATCCCGACTTGCTGGCAAGCGCGGCCTTTACGCGGTCACGCCGGAAGGGCTTGATGGTTCGGCGTTGCTTCGATCCGTGTCCCAGGCGCTTTCCGGCGGTGCCGCGATCGTGCAGTATCGGTCCGGGTCGCGAGCGGATCGTGAATCCGCGCGCGCGCTGGTCGATCTTTGCCGCCGATATGACGCGATGCTGATCGTCAACGACGACTCGAGGCTGGCCGCCGACGTTGATGCCGACGGCGTGCACTTGGGACGCCACGACGAATCGATCGAGCATGCGCGGCAAGTGGTCGGCGCCGCCCGGATCATCGGTGTGTCCTGCTACGACGACCTCGGGCGCGCCGAAGACCTTGCGGCCCGCGGCGCGGACTATCTGGCCTTCGGCAGCATGCATGTCTCGCCGACCAAGCCCGAGGCAGTGCGCTGTCGCCCCGAAGTGCTGACTGCCGCGCGGCGTCTCGGCAGGCCGGTGGTCGCGATCGGCGGAATCACCCTCGAACGCGCCCCGGCGCTGATCGATGCCGGTGCCGATCTGCTGGCCGTGATTTCCGATCTGTTCTGCGCTTCCGACATCGAGGCCAGGGCCGCAGCCTATTCCGATCTCTTTTAGCCGAGCGTGATTGTTTCGGGTTCGCACCGCCCGTGACTTCTGGCAGACGCCTCGTCGACGCGAGTGGGGCATAATCCGCGCCGGGGAGTTTGTTCATCAATCAGGAATTTCAAATGAAACTGCATTTTCGAATTGCATTCGCGGCGCTGCTCGGTCTGACGGCGCTGCATGCGCTGGCCCAGGACGGTCCGGCGCTCGTCACCGAGGTCGAGGGCATCAGCGAGTATCGGCTCGACAACGGCATGCAAGTGCTGCTGATGCCGGATTCCAGCCGGCCGACCACAACGGTCAATGTCACGTACTTCGTCGGCTCCAAGCACGAGAGCTACGGCGAGACCGGCATGGCTCACTTGCTCGAACACCTTGTGTTCATGGGCACGCCCGACCACACCGACATCAAGAAGGAAATCTCCGAGCGCGGCGGTTTCGCCAACGGCACCACCTGGTGGGAACGCACCAACTACTTCCAGACCCTGCCGTCCGAGGTCGAGAACCTGGAGTGGGCGGTGCGCATGGAAGCCGATCGCATGGTCAACTCGTTCATTTCGGCCGAGGACCTGGAAAGCGAAATGACGGTTGTTCGCAACGAATTCGAAATCGGCGAGAACAATCCGTTTCGCGTTCTGCTGCAGCGCGTGATGGCTACGGCCTACGAGTGGCACGGCTACGGCCGCTCGACCATCGGCGCCCGCGCCGACCTCGAGAACGTGCCGATCGAGCGCCTGAAGAATTTCTACGAAACCTATTACCAGCCCGATAACGCGATGGTGATCATCTCGGGCAATTTCGAGTCCGACAAGGCGCTCGAGCTGGTCGAGCAGTACTTCGGCGCCATCCCGGCGCCGGAGCGCACGCTGGACAACAAGCTTTGGGACACCTACACACGCGACCCTTACCAGGATGGCGCGCGTGAGGTCACGGTGCGTCGTTCCGGCAGCGTACCGACGCTGATGGCCGCCTACCACGTGCCGTCTGCGCTGCACGACGATTTCGCCGCGGTCGAGGCGCTGAGCTTCGTGCTCGGTGACAGTCCTTCGGGCCGCCTGTACAAGGCCCTGGTCGAGCCCGGCATCGCCAGCCAGGTCGGTTCCATCGTGTTCCGCCTGCCCGAGCCCTCGCTGCTGCTGGTGTACGCCAACCTTCCGGAAGACGGCGACCTGGACAAGGCGCGCCAGATCACGCTTGATACGCTGGCCGACCTCGAAGCCAATCCGCCGACCGAGGAAGAAGTCCAGCGCGCGGTCGCTTCGCTGACCAGCGACATGGAAAGAACGCTCAACGACAGCAGCCGGGTCGGCATCGGCTTGTCCGAATGGGCCGCGGCCGGCGACTGGCGCATGCTGTTCCTGCACCGTGACCGGCTCGAGCAGATCACCGCCGAGGACGTCCAGCTGGCGGCAGAAACCTACGTCGTGCGCGATAACCGCACCGTGGGCCGGTTCATTCCCGAAGACGAGCCGCAGCGCGCCGTCATCGCCCCGACCCCCGATCCCGAAGAGCTGCTGGCCGGTTACGAAGGCCGCGAACAGCGCTCGGAAGGCGAGGATTTCGAGGCCACGCCCGAAAACATCGAATCCAGAGTGGTTCGCTTCGAGCTGAGCAACGGCACCGAAGTTGCACTGCTGCCCAAGAGCACGCGCGGCGAGCGCGTCAGGGGTTCGTTCACGATGCGCATCGGCAACGAGGAAGCGCTGACTGGACTGGGCAGTATCCCGTCGGCCACCGCCAGCCTGCTCAATCGCGGCACCGAGAACTACACCCGCCAGCAGATCGCCGACCGGGTGGACGAGCTCCAGGCCGGTCTGAACCTGGGCGGTTCGACGTCGGTTTCGGCCAGCATCGACACCAAGCGGGAGAACCTGCTCGACGTGGTCGATCTGATCGCAGAAATCGCCAAGCGCCCGGTCTTCCCGGAAAAGGAACTGGACGAGTACAAGAACCAGAGCCTGACCCGGATCGCGCAGCAGAGCGACGACCCGGCCGGGGTGGCTTCGCGCAAGCTCAACCGGCACATGAACCCGCTGCCGTCCGATCATCCCGATTACACGCCG
>Ga0209931_1001057_pt1 | contig 15655 bp, 19 predicted proteins | sample SalPonR1_B_D1_MG_FD_185697 | JGI IMG/M metagenome (GOLD analysis project Ga0209931, IMG submission 185697) | Salt pond soil microbial communities from South San Francisco under conditions of wetland restoration - Salt Pond MetaG R1_B_D1_MG... ...
CCCGCGCGCGCCAGAAGCCGCTCGACATTTGCGAAGCTGCCCAGCGGGGTGCTGCTCTTGGGGTCGGTCAGGAACAGGCGGATATCGTCGCGCGCCGCATCGGCCTCGCACAGGGTGTAGCCCACGCCCTCGACGGTGATGGCACGGCAGGAGGCAGCGGATGCGGGGGCCGCGAGGGCGAGGAGGAGGGGGGTGAGGGCGAGGAGGAGGGCGCGCGTCATGCTCCGGCTTGAGCGGAGCATTTCTTTGCCGGTGCTCCGACCGGCCCGGGAGATTGCCCGGTCGAGCCGGGCAATGACGTGCTCCGCGCCTTCGGACCGCGCGCTACCCCTCGACATCCCGGCGCACCTTTTCATCCTCGAAGAGCCGGCGCGTCTCGTCCATCTGGTCGAAGGTCTCGTCGAGGCGAAAGCGCAGGTCGGGGGTGAACTTGAGCCCCGCCTTGCGGCCGATGATGCGGCGCAGTTCGGACTTGTTGCGCGCGAGATACTCGATCGCCGCGCCCTGCGCCTCGCCGCCCAGCGGCATGACGAAGGCGGTGGCGATCTTGAGATCCGGCGAGCAGCGCACCTCGCCCACCGTGATCGACAGGCGGTTCAATTCGGGGTCGTGGATGTCGCCGCGCATCAGCACCTCCGACAGCGTGCGGCGAATGAGTTCGCCGACCCGCAACTGTCGCTGCGAGGGGCCGGGGCCGTCATGTGTGCGGTTCTTTGCCATTGCGCCGATGTAATCCTTCGGTCGGGCCGTGCCAAGCGCCAGCGGCTCAGTCGTCGAGATCGGCGAACAGGTTCTCGCTCTCGACGAAATCTATCCGCTCCTTGGCCACGGTGCCGTCGTTGATGTCGCGGGTCTCGACCCGGCCATCGCCGAAGCCGAGAATCACCACGTCGCAGATATCGAGAAACAGCCCGTTCTCGACCACCCCCGGCATCTGGTTGAGCGCCATCGACAGCCGGTGCGGATGGCCGATGCGCGACAGGTGCAGGTCGATGATATAATTGCCCTCGTCGGTGACGAAGGGGCGGTCGCCGTTCATCCGCAGCGTGGCGTCGCGCCCGAGCACGTCCATGTTGATGAGCAACTCCTCGATCAGCGACTTGGTGGTCTGCCAGCCGAAGGGGATCACCTCGACCGGCAGGGGAAAGGCCCCCAGATGCTCGACCTCCTTGCCGATATCGGCGATGACGATCATCTGGTCCGAGGCGGTGGCGACGATCTTTTCCTGCAAGAGCGCCCCGCCGCCGCCCTTGATGAGGTTGAGGTTGGCGTCGAACTCGTCGGTGCCGTCGATGGTCACGTCGATCCATTTCGCCTCGTCGAGGCTGATCACCTCGATGCCCACCTCGCGGGCGAGCTCTGCGGTGCGGGTGGAAGTGGGCACGCCCTTGATCTTGAGCCCGTCCTCGCGCACCAGCTCGCCAAGGCAGCGCACCATCCATGCCGCGGTGGAGCCGGTGCCGAGCCCCACGCGCATCCCGTCCTCGATAAAATCGACCGAGCGTTTGGCGGCGACGAACTTGGCCTTGTCGATGGGCGAAAGCTCTCCGGTCATGGCGGCATCCCTCCGGGCTGTTGCGCCTGCCGTTATAGGCGTGTTGCGGCGGCGGTGCGAGGGGCAATCGCCGCGCGCGCGCTCAGATCGTGAGGTGGCGCGCGCGCGCGCCGCGCTCGATGGCGGCTGCGTGCAGGCGGTCGATGTCGAGCTCGTAGCGGATTTCCTCGAGCAGGCGCAGCTCGCGGTTGTTGAGCGTGCCATCGGCGGCGGCCACGTCGCAGGCGAGCGCGTAGGCCGTTTCGTTGAGCGCCACGGGCAGGTTGTCGCGGATGAGCCCGAACAGCGCGTCGAGCCCGTCCTCGACCGAGAAGAGATCGAATACCGTCTGCGACATCACGCGCAACCGGTCGAGATCGTAGCTGGCAAAGACCGGCAGGTTGTTGATTGTACTCTCGATCTTGACGAGCTCGGCGGTGCGCATGTCCTCGTCGGAGGCGGCGACCGCGATCATCAGCGCGACGAGGCAGTCCTGCGGGGTGAGCGGGTGGGGAATCTGGTCTGACATGGGGGGCCTTTCAGGGGGCGTGTTGCGGTGCAGAATATTGACTGTGCCACGCCCCGGCAATAGGAACCCGCAAAGCCGCGCAGGCCCCTGCCGGCGGCAAAACCGGAGTTTGAGCGATGTCCGATCTGCGCGAAGCGGCGATGAATTCCAAGGCGTGGCCGTTCGAGGAGGCGCGGCGCGTGCTCAAACGCTATGAAAAGGCCCCGCCGGAGAAGGGTCATGTCCTGTTCGAGACGGGCTATGGCCCGAGCGGGCTGCCGCATATTGGCACCTTCGGCGAGGTGCTGCGCACCACGATGATCCGGCGTGCCTTCGAGACGATCAGTGATATTCCCACGCGGCTCATCTGTTTTTCCGACGATCTCGACGGGATGCGCAAGGTGCCAGGCAACGTGCCCGACCGCGAGATGCTGGCAGAGCACCTTCAGAAGCCGCTGACCTCGGTCCCTGACCCGTTCGGCACGCATGACAGCTTCGGTGCGCACAACAACGCCATGCTGCGGCGGTTCCTCGATACCTTCGGGTTTGACTACGAGTTCATTTCGGCCACCGAGTTCTATGCCTCGGGGCAGTTCGACGCGGTGCTGTTGCGCGCCGCCGAGCGCTATGACGACATCATGAAGATCATGCTGAAATCCCTGCGCGAAGAGCGGCAGCAGACCTATTCGATCTTTTTGCCGATCCATCCCGAGACGGGGCGCGTGCTCTATGTGCCGATGAAGCATGTGGACGGTGCCAGGGGCGAGATCACCTTCGACGACGAGGAGGGGCGGGAATGGACGCTCCCGGTCACCGGGGGCCGCGTCAAGCTTCAGTGGAAGCCCGATTTCGGCGCGCGCTGGGCGGCGCTGGGCGTCGATTTCGAGATGTATGGCAAGGACCATTCCACCAACACGCCGATCTATGACGGCATCTGCCGCGCGCTGGGCGTGCGCCCGCCGGAGCATTTCACCTATGAGCTGTTCCTCGACGAGACCGGGCAGAAAATCTCGAAATCGAGCGGAAACGGCATCAGCATCGATGAATGGCTGCGCTATGCCTCGACGGAGTCACTCAGCTATTTCATGTATCAGAAGCCCAAGACCGCCAAGCGGCTGCATTTCGACGTGATCCCGAGAGCGGTGGACGAGTATCATCAGCAATTGCGCGCCTATGCCGGGCAGGACGCGGCGCAGCGGGCGGCCAACCCGGTGCACCACATCCACAACGGCGACGTGCCCGAGAGCCGCATGGTGGTGCCGTTCTCGATGCTCCTGAACCTCGCGTCGGTCTCGGGCGCGCATGACAAGGAGACGCTCTGGGGCTTCATCCGCCGGTATGCGCCCGAGGCGAGTGCCGCGACGCATCCCGATCTCGATGCGGCGGCGGGTTATGCGGTGCGCTATTACGAGGATTTCGTGGCACCCGCGAAGGTGTACCGTGCGCCCACCGACCTTGAAAGCGAGGCGCTGCAGGACCTGCGCGACCAATTGGCCACCTATGACGGCCCCTTGGAGGACGAGGCGCTGCAATCCATCGTCTACGCCGTGGGCCGCGACCGGTTCGATCCGCTGCGCGACTGGTTCCGCGCGCTCTACGAGGTGCTGCTGGGGGCCTCTCAGGGGCCACGCTTCGGCGGGTTCATCGCGCTCTACGGGGTGGAGGAGACGGTGGCGCTGATCGACCGGGCACTGGCCGGGGAGCTGGCTTGATCCAGAGCATTGCGCGGGACGCGCGGCGCGGCTAGCCTCGGGGACAAAAGCGAAAGAGGCCCCCGATGCAGACACGCCCCCTGATCCTCGTTGCCACCCTTGGCGTCGCCGCCTGCGTGCAGGCCGTTTCCATGCCCGACGCGCGCGAAGGCGCGGCGATCTATGCCGAGAATTGCGCGCAGTGCCACGGGGCCACCGGCAAGGGCGACGGGCCCTGGGCCGTGGGGATGGTGCCGCCGCCCACCGATCTCACGCAGCTGGGCGAGGGCGGCGAATTTCCGCGCCGTCACGTGCTGTCGGTGATCGACGGCTATGACCGCACCGGCCTGCCCGGGCAGGAAATGCCCGAGTTCGGCCTGCTGCTGGAGGGCGATACGGTGCCGGTGGACGTGGGCGACGGGGTGTTCACCCCCACGCCGCGCCCGCTCGCGGCGCTGATGGCCTATCTGGAGAGCATTCAGGAGGGGTAGGACAGGTGCCGGGCGCGGTGTCCGGCCCTCTCCGATCCCACCGCAGACCGGCAGCCGGAAATGCGAAGGGCCCCGCGCTCGGCAGGGCCCTTGACCAATGCGGGACGGTATCCGCTTATTTCTCGATGCCGAGCGCCACGAAGCGCGGCTCGCCCGCGCGGCGCACGAGCAGAAGCAGCGATTTGCGCCCCGCCTCGCGCGCCTCGGCGATGCGGGCGTCGAGATCGCGGATGCCGATCACCTTCTGCTGGCCCGCTTCGGTGATGACGTCGCCGGCGCGAAGACCCTTCTCGTAGGCCTCCGACATCTCGTCCACGTCGGTCACAACCAGCCCGGTGGCGTTCGCGTCAAGCTCGAGCTGCGCCCGCAGCTCATCGTCGAGCGCCTTGAGCGTGAGGCCCATCATGGATTTCTCCTCCGGGGCCTCCGGCTCGCCGGGTTGCGCCACGGGGATCGACCCTTCGGCCACCTCGCGGCGGCCCAGGGTCACCTTGAGCGTCTTGGTCTTGCCGTCCCGAAAGACGACGACGCGCACGGTCTTGCCCACGGCGGTGTTGCCCACCTGCCGCACGAGGCCGCGGGTGTCCTCGACGTCGCGACCGTCGAAGCTCAGGATCACGTCGCCCGCCTGCATCCCGGCTTCGGCGGCGGGGCCTTCGGGCACGTCGGTCACCAACGCGCCCGCGACCTTTTCGAGGCCCATCGCCTCGGCCACGTCATCGGTCACGTCCTGGATGCGCACGCCCAGCCAGCCGCGCCGCGTCTCGCCGAATTCCTTGAGCTGATCGACGACGCGCTTGACCACGTTCGATGCCATCGAGAAACCGATCCCGATCGAGCCGCCGGTGGGGCTGAGAATCGCGGTGTTCACGCCGACCACGTCGCCAGCCATGTTGAACAGCGGCCCGCCAGAGTTGCCCCGGTTAATTGCCGCGTCGGTCTGGATGTAGTCGTCATAGGTACCGCTGAGTGCCCGGTTGCGCGCCGAGACGATCCCGGCGGAGAGCGAGAAGCCCTGCCCCAGCGGGTTGCCCATCGCCAGCACCCAGTCGCCCACGCGCGCGGTGTCGCTGTCGCCGAACCTGACGAAGGGAAGCGGCTTTTCCGGGTCCACCTTGAGCAGCGCGATATCGGTCTTGGGGTCGGTGCCGACCACCGTGGCCGACAGCTTCTCGCCCGAGAAGAACTCGATGTCGATCTCGTCGGCCCCGTCGATCACGTGGTTGTTGGTGACGACGAAGCCGTCCTCCGAGATCACGAAGCCCGAGCCCAGCGCCGAGGACCGGCGCGGCCGGTCGCTCTCGGGCATCTGGTCGCGGAACCGCTCGAAGAAGTCCTCGAACGGGGACCCCTCGGGCACCATCGGCATCGGCCCGGTGCCGCGCTCGACCGTCGTCGAGGTGGTGATGTTGACCACGGCGGGGCTGATTTCCTCGGCAAGGTCGGCAAAGCTCTGCGGCAGCGCGCGCGCCGCGATCGCCTGCGCCAGTACCAGCGCCACGGTCAGTGCCATGAGCCAGACGGCCCGTATGGCTGTGCCGGTGCCGGGTCTCGTAGCGGCTATGTTCGGATTGGTCACGCCAAAATCTCCTATGGTTCGTGTCGCCGGGCGCGTGCGCGTGGGCCGCGCCGCTCCCGTCTCCTGCATCCTGATGTAAGTGCCGGAGCGTCGTTCGCAAAGCCCGTAACATTCGATCACATCGATGTGATCCCGTGCGGCCCGCGAAATCAAGCCCCCAGCGTCTTGGCCGCCCAGACGAGCAACAGCCCGCAGACCAGCGCCAGCAGCCCCATCAGCCGCCGCGCCTCGGGCGGGAACGCCGCCAGCGCCACCAGCATCCGGTCAATGAGCGAAGGGGCCAGTGCATAGACCAGCCCCTCCACGATCAGCACCAGCCCGAGAGCCAGGAGTGCCGTTTCGATCATTCCGAGATGCGGCCCGAGCCGAGATAGTCGAAGAATTCGCTGTCCGGCGTCATCACCATCGAGGAATTATTCCCCTTCAGCGCCCGCTCGTAAGCCTCGAGCGAGCGGTAGAAGGCGAAGAACTCGGGGTCGGCCCCGAACGCCTCGGCATAGATCGCGTTGCGCTCGGCGTCGGCCTCGCCGCGGATCACCTGCGCCTCGCGCTCGGCATCCGACAGCGTCTCGGTCACGGTCCGGTCGGCCTGTGCGCGCACGCGCTGCGCCGCCTCGTTACCGCGGGCGATCTCGTCGGCGGCCTCGCGCTCACGCTCGGCGCGCATCCGGGCGAAGGTGGCGTCGAGGTTCTGGTCGGGCAGGTTGGTCTGCTTGAGACGCACGTCCACGACGTCGAGCCCGAGGCCTGCGGCGCTGGCCTGCGCGTTCTGCTGGATGCGGCCCATCAGGCTGCGGCGATCTTCCGACAGGATGGTGTCGGACGTCACCTGGTCGGCACCCAGAACTTCGCGGATCTGCGCGTTGAGAACCGACGAGAGCCGGTCCTCGGCCACGGGCAGCCCGCCGACGCCCACCGCCTGCCGGAACTGCACCACGTCGCGGATGCGGTAGCGGGCAAAGGCATCGACCACGAGACGCCGGTCGTCCGACGGCGTCACCTCGATCGTGTCGGTGTCGAGCGACAGGATACGGTCGTCATAGCGCACGACCTCCTGGATGAAGGGGATCTTGAACGACAGCCCCGGCTCTTGCTTGATGGCCTTGATCTGCCCGAATTGCAGCACCAGTGCCTTTTCGCGCTCGTCCACAACGAAGATCGACGACAGCCCAAGGAACACGGCCACCACGACAAGCGGTATCAGGAATTTAATCTTGCCCATGATTTCAGTTTCCTTCGTTTGTCGTGGTGTTGCGGCGCAACTCGTTCAGCGGCAGGTAGGGGACCACGCTGCTGCCGCCCTCGGTGCCGACGATGGACTGGTCGAGGATCGTCTTGTCGATATCGCCCAGCACCTGCTCCATCCGTTCGAGATAGAGGCGTTTGCGCGTGACCTCGGGGGCCTTGGTGTATTCCGTCAGGACCGAGGTGAACCGGCTCGCGTCACCGCGTGCCTCGTTGACCACGCGGGCGCGGTAGCCCTCGGAATCGGCGAGGATCTGCGCTGCCTCACCGCGTGCCTCGGCCAGCACCCTGTTGGCGTAGGCGTCGGCCTGGCGTTGCAGTCGGTCGCGCTCCTGCTCGGCGGCCTGCACCTCGCGGAACGCGTCGATCACCTCGCGCGGCGGGTCCGCCTTGTCGAGGTTGACGCGCACCACGCGGATGCCGCTCTCGTACTCGTCGAGCGTCGCCTGGATGTCCTCCACCGCCGTGTCGGCGATGATCCCGCGATCGCGGTTGAGGATCGGCGCGAGGTTCGACGCGGCGATGATCTCGCGCATGACCGATTCCGACACCGCCTGCACCGTCAGTTGCGGATCGCGGATATTGAACAAGAGCAGCGACGGGTCGGAAATGTTCCAGACCACCTGGAAATTGATGTCCACGATGTTGGCGTCGGTGGTCAGCATCAGGCCCTCGTTGCCGACATTGGCGCGCTGACCGATATTCTCGGTCCGCTCCGAGGTGACGTTGACGATCTCGTAGGTCACCACCGGCCACGGCGCGAAGTTGAGGCCGGGATTGCCGGTGGCGTAGTATTCACCGAGGAACAGCTCGACGGACTGCTCCTCGGGCTTCACGGTGTAGACGCTGGCGAACAGCCAGAGCGCCACCGCGCCGAACGCCGCGAGCCCGATCGTGCCGCGGCCGAATTGCGGGCCCTGGCCGCCGCCGCCACCGGTGCCGCCGCGACCGCCGCCGCCGCGACCGCCCATCAGGACGCGCAGCTGATCCTGTCCCTTGCGGACAAGCTCGTCGATCTCGGGCATCTGCCCGCCTTCGGGGGGGCGTCTGCCGCCACCCGGCGGGCGCCGGTCGTCATCGCCTCCGCGATCTCCACCACCACCCCAGGGGCCGCCATTGTTTCCAGCCATGCTAACCTTCCCTTGCTGTTCCGCCCTAGGGCGGACCTCGTTCTTACCTGTGCGTGAACCCCGGAAAATCAAGCGCTGCGCACCGGCGATTTCATCGTCACGATCTCTTCCGACATGGTCGGATGCACCGCCACCGTGCGGTCGAAATCCTCCTTGGTCGCGCCCATCTTCACCGCGATTCCGGCAAGCTGGATCATCTCGCCCGCGCCGGGGGCGACGATATGACATCCCAGCACGCGGCGCGTTTCGGCGCAGACCACCAGCTTCATCAGCACCCGTGCGCTGCGCCCGGCAAAGCTCTCGCGCATGGGCTTGAACGAGGTGGCGTAAATCTCCACCGGCCCGCGGTCGCGCGCCTCTTCCTCGCTCAGGCCCACGGTGCCCATCTCGGGCTGGGTAAAGATCGCGGTGGGGATGAGGGCGTGATCCACCGGCGTCGGGGTGCCGTTGAAGACGGTCTCGACAAAGGCCATCCCCTCGCGGATCGCCACCGGCGTGAGGTTGACCCGATCGGTCACGTCGCCGATGGCGTAGACCGAGGGCACGCTCGTCTGGCTGTACTCGTCCACCACGACCTCGCTCTTGCGCCCGAGGCTCACGCCGGCCTCCTCCAGCCCCATGTCGCGCGTGTTGGCGGCCCGCCCGGTGGCGAACATCACCTCCTCGAACACGGCCTCCTGCCCGTTGGTGGCGACCACGCGGTAGCCGCCCTCGACGGGCTCCATCTCGGCGATGTTGGTGCCGAGGTGCAGGTTCACGCCCGACTGGATCATCTCGTCCGAGACAAGGCCGCGCGCCTCGTCGTCGAAGCCGCGCAGGATCTGCGCGCCGCGGTAGAACTGTGTGACATCCACGCCGAGGCCGTTGAGGATGCAGGCGAACTCGCAGGCGATGTAGCCCCCGCCGATCACGAGAATGGAGTCCGGCAGCCGGTCGAGTTGAAAGATGTCGTCGCTCACCAGCGCGTGCTCGGCGCCGGGCAGGTCGGGCCGCACGGGGTGGCCGCCGGCGGCGATCAGGATATGCCGCGCTCTGAGCCGCGTGCCGTCTGATAATTCGATCGTGTGGGGATCGGCGAGCCGCGCGCGCTGATCGAAGGTCTCGACACCGTTATTGCCGAGGATGCCGCGATAGACACCCTCCAGCCGGTCAAGCTCGGCATCGAGCTTGCCCCGGAATGCAGTCCAGTCGAACCCGCCCGCGTGTACCGTCCAGCCGAATGCCTGCGCCTCGGCGATGGCCTCGGGGAACTCGGAGGCGAAGACCATCAGCTTCTTGGGGACGCAGCCGCGGATTACGCAGGTGCCGCCATAGCGGCTTTCCTCTGCCAGCGCGACCTTCGCGCCGCCCTGTGCCGCCACGCGCGCCGCGCGCACCCCGCCCGAGCCGCCGCCGATAACGAAAAGGTCGTAGTCGAATGCCATACCAATCGGCCCCTGTCTTGTCATCGGTCACATATCGCAGCGGCGGGGGAATGTGAAACCCTCAATCGCGCCTCGAAAATGCCGACGGGGCCGCGATCCTTTCGGAAGGCGGCCCCGCTGCGGTATCCTGCGCTTTGCCGGGTCAGTGCAGCTTGGCCTCGACCTCGCCAATGCCTGCGTCGATGAGCGCGTCGCCGTCGGCGGCGCTCATCTGCTTGGCGATCACGTCGCGCGCGGCGGCCGTGGCCACGGCGATCGCCTGATCACGCACGTCGCGCACGGCGCGCGCCTCGGCGCTGGCGATCTGGTCCTCGGCGGCCTGGAGACGCCGCGCGATCGAGCGCTTGATCTCTTCCTTGGCGTCCACGGCGGCCTGCTCGGCCTCCTCGCGGGCATGATCGACGATGCGACCGGCCTGCTCCTGCGCCTCCTTCTGCTTGCGCTCGTAGCTGGCGAGCACCTTCTGCGCCTCTTCGCGCAGCTGCCGCGCCTCGTCGAGATCGGACCTGATCGAGGCGGCACGCTCATCGAGCTTTTGCCCCAGCAGGCCCGGCACCTTGAGGTAGACCAGCACGCCGATGAACAGCAGGAACGCTATCAGCACCACAAAATCGGTGTTGAACAGCGAGAAGAACGGGCCGGACGCCGCGAAAGCCGGGCTTGCGACGAGTGTGGCGGCCACGGTCAGGGTCAGCTTGCGCATTGCACTCATCCTTTCATCCGGGCGTTCACGGCCGCGCTCACGCTGCGCCCGTCGGCCTTCTGGCCCATCGTGGCGACAAGCTCGGCGGTGACCTCCTTGGCCACATCCCGCGCGGCATCGACTGCACCGGCGCGTATCTCGGCGATCTTCTTCTCGCCTTCCTCGGTCTTGGCCCTGATCTCGGCATCGGCCTCTTCGTTGGCACGGTCGAGGTCTTCCTTGATCGAGGCCTTGGTCTCGGCGATGATCTTCTGCGCCTCGGCCTTGGCGTCGGCGAGTGCCTGCTTGTAGGCTTCTTCCGCTTCGGTGGCGCGGGCCTTGAGGTCCTCGGCGGCGGCGAGATCGTTGGTGATCGTGCCCTGCCGTTCGGCCAGTACCGCCGCGATGCGCGGCAGCGCGATCCGCGACAGGATGAAGTAGAGCACGACCAGCGCGATCGCCAGCCAGAAGATCTGGTTGCCGAACCAGTCGCCGCAAAGCTGCGGCATTCCGACGGCCCCGCCCCCGCTGTCGAGACAGGCGCTTACGGCATCATGCGTTTCGGTTGCCATGACGTTCGTCCTCCCTCAGGAACTTTCCGCGAAATCCGGGTGGCAGACAAGCATGGCCACCACCCGGCCGCAAGGATCGGGTTCCAGAGCGATCAGACGGCGAACATCAGCAGAAGCGCGACGAGGAACGAGAAGATCCCGAGCGCTTCCGAGAACGCGATGCCGATGAACATGGTCGCGATCTGGCCGCCGGCGGCCGACGGGTTGCGCAGCGCGCCCGACAGGTAGTTGCCGACAACGTGGCCCACACCGACGGCGGCCCCGCCCATGCCGGTACATGCCAGGCCTGCACCGATGTAAGCACCCATTTGAACGATATCGCCTTCCATTTCGATTTCTCCTTACGCTGGAATTGGCATTGGTCTGTTGGTCGTGCGGCGGGAAACCCGCCGGTTCTCTCTCTCGCGGGCGTGCCCGGCTCAGTGATGCGGATGCAGCGCGTCGCGCAGATACACGCAGGTCAGGATGGTGAACACGTAGGCCTGGATGAAGGACACCAGCACCTCGAGCGCGTAGATCGCGGTGATCGCCAGGATCGACAACGGCGTGACGAGGATACCCACCCCCACCGAGATCGCGATCATCGGCGCAAACGCCGCGAACACCTTGATGACGGCGTGGCCGGCCATCATGTTGCCGGCCAGACGAATGGAATGGCTGACCGGGCGCACGAAGTAGGAAATCACCTCGATGAGCGCCAGGATCGGCCGCAGCGGCAGCGGCGCGGCGCTGATCCAGAACAGGCTCAGGAACCCGGCCCCGTGCTTGACGAAGCCCAGGATCGTCACCGTCAGGAACACCAGCATCGCCAGCACCGCCGTCACCGCGATATGGCTCGTGGTGGTGTATGCCATCGGCAGCAGGCCGAGGAAATTGGCGAAGACAATGAACATGAACAGCGTCATGATGTAGGGAAAATACGGCAGCGCGTCCTTGCCTGCCACGTCCTCGACCATCTTGCGGATGAAGTCATAGGCCAGCTCGGCGATGGATTGGGTCCGCCCCGGCACGATCGCACGTTTCGATGTGCCCAAGACCAGCAGCGCGAAGATTGCCGCCACCGCGATCGCCATCCAAAGCGTCACGTTGGTCAGCGTGAAGAGGCCCACGCCCCCGTCGCCAAAGAGCGGCCGCACGATGAACTGATCCATCGGGTGGAACACCAGACCGCCGCTCTCGCCACCTTGCGCTTCAGTCGCCATCCTTTGCCCCTTCGTCCCGGCCCGCGTTGGGCGCATTCATGTCCTTGGCGAGCTCCGCAGCGCTGCGCATCATCGTCTTGATGCCCGCCGCGAGGCCCAGCAACGTGAACACGACAAGGAATACCGGCATCGTGCCGAACAGGCTGTCGAGCCCGTATCCCATGCCGAAGCCGATCAACAGACCGGCAACAAGCTCGATCACCATCCGCCAGGCGTGCTGTGCCTGGCTGTAGTGTTCTTCCTGGTGAGGGCGCTTCGCCTCGCCGCCGCGCAGCTTTGCGATCCGTGCGTCGAGCCGCCTGAGCTGCTCGCTGTCGTCTGCGTCGGACACCCGCGCCCCCTCATAGGAACCTGCGCCATGTGCTACGGTCAGCGGGGCGCGGAGTCAAGCGCGCGATCCGGACCGGAGCGCGCATCTTAATGTGTTGATATATCGGATATTTTTTGAAGGACGAGAGGGCTGTGCCGTCTCGTCGCGGCCGCCGCTCGCCGGGGGCGGGCGGCCGCGCGATGTTCAACCGACAGGTTGAGTATCAGCGCACCACGAAGACAGAGCACTTGGCGTGCTGCGCGATATAGCCGCCATGGGAGCTGAAGATATGCTCGAAAAAGCCCGGCTCGTGGCTGGCCATGATGACGAGGTCCGCACCGATCTTGTCGATCGCCTTCATCAGTTCCGCCGTGGTCTCGACCGCCGGGTCGTGCGCCATCAGCGGGTCGGCCTTCACGGTCACGCCGTATTTTTCACGCAGGTCTTCCGCGAAGCCCTGCAGGCTGTCGCCGAATTCGTGCGGATTGTGCCCCAGCTCGCTCGGCAACTCGCCACCCACGCTGACCACGTCGATGCTCGCGCCATAAAGCTTGGCCATCTCCCCGGCCACGTTGAGCGCCTTGCCCAGCGTGTCCTTGTGAACCAGATCGACGGGAACCATGATTTTGGAGAACATGTTATTTTCCTTTCGCGTTTCCTTGTTGGTCTGCGGACCGTAACCACCCCAGCCTGACATTGCCTTGTCTCAGATCAAACCCCCTTTCCGGCCAAAATGCCTCGAAAAACGGCACGTTTTGCCCCGAATGGGCTGGTATGAGCGTTGACGCGGGTCGTGCCGTCGGGCTTAAGACCGGCATGGACAAGGCCCAAGCCCTCGACACGGTCTTTGCCGCGCTCGCCGATCCCACGCGCCGCGCGATCCTCGCCATGCTGCTCGAGGACGACATGGCCGTGACCGACGTGGCCGAGCCCTTCGAGATGAGCCTCGCGGCCATTTCCAAGCATCTGGGCATCCTCACGCGCGCCGGACTTATCAGCCAGGAGCGGCGCGGGCGCGTCAAGTGGTGCAAGCTGGAGCCCGACGCGCTGCGCGATGCCTCGATCTGGATGCAGGGCTTTGGCCAGTTCGAGGCCGTGCATCTCGACGCGTTCGAGCGCTTTCTTCAGGGCGAGTTGCCGAATGATCCCTGATCCGAAGCGCCTGCCCGCGCCCAGCATCGACTGCGTGGCGGAGGCCGTCCTGATGCCGATGGCCGCGGGCCGCGCCCATGCCTGTGGCGTGCTCGACGCGCATGGCCACCCGGTCGGGGCGGCGCGCACGCGGATCGGTCCCAAGACATTCACCGCCGATCCCGCGGCGGACGCCGACCCGCCCGATCACCTGCCGGGCTGCTGGCTCTATGCCGGGGTGGGGCGGCACCATTTCGGGCATTTCCTGCTCGAGGCGCTGCCGCGGCTCTGGGCGCTCGATCATCCCGGCGCGCCGCGCCCCGACGGGATCGCGCTCGTCCCCATGGCCGGGCGCGACATCGCCGCCGTGCTCGCCCGCCGCCTTGCGCCCATCCTCGACATACTCGGGCAGGGGCTGCCGGTGCATCTCGTCCAGCGGCCCACCCGCGTGGACGCGGCGATCGTACCCTCCCAGGGCTTCGGCCACCGCGAGTGGAGCCATGGCACGCCGGAGGCCCGCGCCTATATGCGCCGCCATCTATGCGCCGCCATCGCGCCGGACGGCCCCGAGCGGCTCTACATCTCGCGTCGCAGGCTCAAACCGGCCTCGAAGCAGGTGCCCTTCGAGCGGCGGATCGAGAAATGGATGTCGCGGGCGGGCTATGGCATCCTGCACCCCGAGCGCCACAGTATCATCGAGCAGGTCGCCTGCTACCGTGCGGCAAGGGTGATCGCGGGCCCCGACGGCTCGGCCTTTCACCTTGCGCCCTTCGTGATGGAGCCGGCTGCGCGCGTGGCCCTGATCCAGCGCCGCACTCGGCAGACGGCCTTCGACGCCATCGCGCGGCAGGTGGAAGGATTCGCCGGCATCACACCTTGGACCACCGCCGCGCTCAGCGACCTGAGCGTGCCCGCCGCGGGCGAGACCGCGCTGCCGCCCGAGATTCACGCGTTGCGCCGCGCGTTGCAGGCGGCGGGCTTTCTCTGAGCGGCGCGCTCACGCGCCCTGCCAGCCCTGCGCCCGCTGCTTGAGGAACGTGAGGAACGCCTGCACCTTTGTGGTGCGGTGCAGGTCCATGTGCGTCACCAGCCACAGAGGTGCCGCCCATTCGGGGCGTGGCGGCAGTACCTGCACCAGCCCCGGCACCTCTGCTGCCTGCAACACCGAGGCAAAACCGATGCCCGCTCCGGCGAGGATCGCGTTGCGCTGCGCGTGCACGTCGCCCGATCGAAACACGATGTTCTCGGCGGGCACGGTCTGTTTCAGCCAGCGCTGGAACGGTGCGCGCGTTTCGGGATCGTCGGCACCAACGAACCGGTGTTGCCCGAACGTGTCGCAGCCCGTCGGCATCCCGTGCCGGGCGACATAGCCCTCGCTGGCATAGAGCGCGAAATCCTGGCGGAAGAACGGCTGCACCACGTTGTCGGGCTGATCCGGCGCGCTGCCCGCGCGCACCGCGACGTGCGCCTCGCCGTATTCCAGCCGGAAGAGGCGGTCGCCGGTGAGATAGCGCACCACGAGATCGGGATAGTCTTTCTGGAAATCGGCCAGCGCCGGAGCGAGCAGATGGCTCAGCCCGCCGATCGAGGTCACCACCAATTCGCCCGACACCTCGTTGCCGCGTCCCTTGATCCGGCCCGCAAGCTGGTGAAACTGATCGTCCGTGGCCTGCGCCACGCGCAACAGGTCGTCGCCCGCCTCGGTGGGGGTATAGCCGCGCGCGTGCCGCTGAAACAGCCGCACGCCCAGCCGCTCCTCGAGCGCGTCGATATGGCGGATCACGGTGGCGTGGTGCACGCCCAGCACCTCTGCCGCCCCGCTCACCGTGCCGATCCGCGCCACGTGAAAGGCGGTACGCACCTCGTCCCAGTTCTCCATTGCCCGATCTCCCGCCCGTATCCCGCGCAGTATGCGGCGTGGCGCGCGGCGGTGCAATCGGGCGCGTGCCGCCTCTATCCTCGCGGCCCGTCGCGTGACCGCGGGCCGCCCGGGCTGTCAGGCCCGGTGGTAGGGGCTGCCCGCGAGAATAGAGGCGGCGCGGTAGAGCTGTTCGGCGAGCATCACGCGGGCGAGCATGTGCGGCCAGACCATCCGCCCGAAGGACAGCGCGGCATCGGCCCGTGTGCGCAGGCCCGGGGCAAGCCCGTCCGCGCCG